>JABAOH010005397.1_pt1 | contig 41469 bp, 27 predicted proteins | sample 7062181 | NCBI WGS metagenome assembly JABAOH01 (sample SAMN14538630, study PRJNA623070) | marine sediment metagenome | biome: marine biome [ENVO:00000428]; feature: marine pelagic biome [ENVO:01000023]; material: deep marine sediment [ENVO:00002113]; isolation source: pool of 5 deep marine... | reverse complement strand
CCCGGCATCTACGATCGGCGCCTGGTTAGTCGGCGGCCCAAAATCGCTTTCATATGCGCCAAGGTCAGGAGCTGCTCCGAAGTATTCGGACTGAGGAATATCCAAGACGGTTTCTCCTTGCCATTCATAGAAAGCTGTTCCTGCGTCAATGGCAGGGCTTCCAGGTTGCAGTCTAAAACTTGAATCAAGCAGCGGATTAGCAAACAGGGTAGTAGTTAGATCGAGGTTACTGCCCTGCTGATCCGCAACGTTGTTCCAGAACAAATTGTAGGCAACAGTGGAATTGCCATCTACGTTTTTCAGCGCGAGAGTGAGGGAATTAACGAAAAGATTGTTGAGTGCGATCAGATTGTCACCCCCGGTCAGGGCATAGTCGTTGCCGACAAATGTGTTGTTGTATAAATGTATGCGTTCAGGAATACTGGCTGCTCGGAAGTCTTCAGTCGTCACTCCATTGTCCATCAATCCCACTCCGACCATGGCGTTGGCCTCAAAAAGGTTGCGTTCGATCAGAATGAATCGGTCTGATAGATCGGGATAGTCAATGAGCTGAATACCGTCTTCGTCGTTACCGGAAATAGTATTGTTGCGAATTATGATGTTCAGGACAGGGCCGGCGTACTCGTGGAGTCGGATCTCGATCCCGTCGTCGCCGTTGTTGCGGATGATGTTGTCCTCGATGATTGCTGCGGTGGGTCCGTCCAGATCGACAGCATCGTCGCTATTGTTTTCGAAAGTATTGCCGCGACAGATGCCACCACCGCCTTCATAATCGATAGCATCCCCATTTCCGGTGAACCGGTTATTTAGAATCTGTAGTTCGGCGCTCCCAAAAATGCCGTCGTTACCGTTCTGAATTGTAAACCCGATTATTTTGGTTTCAGGGCCAATGGATGAATCAACAGTGATCACAGCGCCTCCACCTCCGTCTATGATCGTTTGATCGATAAAGCTAGGGTCTTGGGTGGTATGAAACTCAGAAGCCAAAGTTATGGTCTTCCCCGAAAGGACGAGGTTTTCGTTGTAGGTACCTGGAGAGACCAGTATCAGATCTCCATTTTGTGCTGCTCCGATGGCCGCATTGATGGTGCCGTAGTCTTGGGGAACATAGATGATGGAAGCTGTGCTGACGGTGATATTAACCTGATCGCTGCCGGTCAGCTCGCCGTCGTCGGCGCTGAGCTCAAGGGTATAGCTGCCTACTTCTGAGAATGTGGCCGTTGTATCCACTGCACTAGAGTCGCCAAAGGTGACGATGCCCGGTCCACTGACCTGGCTCCAGGTGGCGGTTACCACACCAGGCGGAACGGGCAGCCCGTCGTCAGTGACTGTAGCGTCCAGTGTGGCACTATTGGGAAAAGTGATGGTCTGATCTGGACCCGCGTCCACGATAGGTGCTTGGTTGGATGGTAAAGGATTAACCGTGACGTTTAGCTCATCATAAGCGGATAACTCGGTGTCATCGGCGGTTAGTCGGAGGACATAAGTACCGGTTATTGAGAATGAAGCAGTGGTATCAATGGCCGAAGAGTCGGCAAAGGTGACTGTACCTGGTCCGCTGACCTGGCTCCAAGTTGTGATCAGCGTGCTGCTAGGTAGTCCGTCATCTGTGACTGTGGCGTCTAGGATGGCACTGTTGGGTAAGGTGACCGTCTGATCCGGTCCCGCATCTACGATCGGAGGCTGGTTGGATGGCAGTAGATTGACCATGACACTGAGCTCATCAAATGTAAATAACTCGGTGTCATCTGCTGTTAGCCGCAGCACATAAGTCCCGGCTGCTGAGAAGCTGGCCGTTGTGTCCACCACACTGGCATCAGCAAAGATGACAGTACCCGGTCCGCTGACTTGGCTCCAGGTGGTGGTAACTGCTGCGGGAGGATCTGGCAGCCCATCATCGGTCACTGTGCCATCCAGGATAGCACTGTTGGGCAAGGTGATCGTCTGATCTGGCCCGGCATCCACGCTAGGAGCCTGGTTAGCTCCGCTTCCTGTAACATACTCTGCGTGGAGCAGAGGCGCAGCGGCGGAGTCTCCGTTATAGGATTCTGCCACTCGCTCGCCTATCCCGGTGATAATAATCACCAATGAGTTGCCCTCAAACCAATCTGACCTGTTTACAATCTCCTGAATAACCGAGGCGATATCTGGGGTCTGCTGGTCAGGACCTGCTTGCCCCGTGGTGGTCCAGGGCACCGGTTCCCATGATACAGAGGCCGTGGTTCGAGTTCGGGAGGAGATGTTTCCTGCAGTTGAGGTAAAGGTCGGGGCGTTACCAGTGTAATGCCCCTGGATAGTAAGGGACGTGTCTCCTGAGTGCGTCTCATCTACTTGGAACTGGATATAGGCATTGGTGATCGTCGCTCCTTGGGGAATAGTTACTCCGTTAAAGCGCATACCCACTGTCTGGTTACCACCGCTATCGAAGACCAGCTCAAGGTCGCTGCTGGTGAGATACATGCTGCTATCGCTACGCTCCTCTGCATCGTCGTTACCAGTTTCTATCCTGATCTCAATCGTGTTTGGTTGAGTTCCCTCTGGGTTGACTGTGATGCTGAGCAAATCGCTGCTGGTCAACTCTCCATCATCGGCAGCCAGCTCAAGCTCATAGGTGCCAGCTGTTGAGAACCAGGCAGTGGTATCAACAGCCGAGGCGTCGGCAAAATCGACCGTGCCGGGTCCGCTGACCTGGCTCCAGGTAGTGATCAGCGTTCCGCTAGGCAGCCCGTCATCAGTGACCGTGGCGTCCAGGATGGCTCCGTTGGGAAGGGTAACTGTCTGATCAGGCCCCGCATCAACATTCGGAGCCCGGTTTGTTACAGGGCCTGCAACATATTCCATGTGCAGTAAAGGTGCTCCAGAGGAGCTTCCATTATAGGATTCTGCCACTCGCTTACCGGTCCCGGTGATAATAATCACAATTGAGTTGCCTTCAAACCAGTCTGATCGGTTTACAATTTCTTGAATGACAGAAGAGATATCCGGGGTTTGCTGGTCAGGACCAGCTTGCCCAGTCTGTGTCCAGGGTGCCGGTTGCCATGATACAGACGCTGTGGTCCTGGCCCTGGAAGAGATATTTCCTGAGGAAGAGGAAAAGGTCATGGCATTGCCAATGTTTTGTCCTTGGATGATAAGAGATGTGGCTTCTGAGTTTGTCTCATCCACCTGGAACTGAATATAGGCATTGGAGATAGCTGCTCCTTGTGGAATAGTTACTCCGTTAAAGCGTATGCCCACTGTCTGGTCACTGCTTTCGCGGATTAGCTCAAGGTCGCTGCTTCCTAGCGAGACGCTGCCGCTCGCACTCTCTTCTGCATCGTCGTTTCCGGTTTCTACCCTTATCTCAATCGTGTCCGCAAGGGTTCCCTCCGGATAGACCGTGATACTGAGCTCATCAAAAGAGGATAACTCGCTATCATCTGCGGTCAGCCGCAGAACATAGGTCCCGGCCTCTGTAAACGAAACAGTGGTATCAACAGCAAAAGCATCATCAAAGGAGGCTGCACCCGCTGGTCCGCCGACCTGGCTCCATACAGTTGTCAGCACTCCTTCTGGAGGTACGCCGTCATCGGTGACCGTGCCGTCCAGAAAGGCAGTGTTGGGCAAGATAACCGATTGATCGGTACCGGCGTCCACACTAGGCGCTTGGTTTGGTGGCATCTCTACGAATACGGCTGTGACGGTCCTGTCTCTATCCATGGTGATAGTCTCAGGATTCACAGACCCGCTTAAATCACCTTCCCAATGATCGAACATCCAGCCGGTCGAGGGAGAGGCTGTGAGCAACACGTCTGTGATTACATCATAGGGGCCTCCGTGAGGAAAAGCTTCCACGCTTCCCTGACCTTGTGTGTTCAGCGTCAGGTAGTAAGGAGGAGTCGGAGGAATCACGGGCTCAATCTGGACTATCCGGTGGTCAAGCAAAATGAATGGAGTTGTGGCTCCTCTGTAAACCGAAATCACAACCTCGCCGTCCCTCACCGTGACGTCCACAAAGGAATCGTGCTCGCCAGTCCCTCGAGCCTGTCCTACATCAACCTGCAGCGTATCGTAGCCTGGTTCTTCGTGAATCTCGGGGTCATGGGTGTGGCCGCAAATATAGGCTACCACCCCCGTGTCATGCAATAGCTGCCAGAATCGATCTCTGTTTGCGGGATAGGCGTCAAGGCTATCACCCACGTGACGATAATGTGGATAAGCTGGCTCATGCCCGAAGACAAAAATAGCAGGCTGTTGGGTAGCATTTAGATCAGCTACCAACCAGTCATACAGGGCGTCATCAATGTCTCCGCTATTGACGCAGTACTCATCCAGGATGACGAAGTGAGCATTACTGTAATCGAAGGAGAATGTAGTGTATTGATCGCAACTTCTTGGGCCCCAATTGATATTAAAGGGCAGCGTTAGATTATGACTCTCGACCCAGCTCTTGTAGCTTTCATCATGATTGCCCATAACGGGGACCCAAATCATGTCGCTACCAAACGCAGCCTGCAGGTCGCTCAAGGTCGTTTGTGGTGGATCAAAGTCACCGGGGATGATATGAAACAGCCCCTCGTCCCCAAAGTAGTATTTGATCTGATCGAGAACATCGCTAAAACCTGAAGCTCCGCGACTATCTGCCGTTGAGGTGAATCTGAATTCCTGGGCCCAAACCGCTGATAAAATTATGCAGCACAGGAATGAAAAAAGGACTATTCTAAAGATTTTTTTTAGCATAATTAGCCTCCTTTGAAATTAATATATTTTGGAGGAATCGAGAAAAATGCTGCGAGCGATTTTTAAAAAGGAGATTTCCCCTTAATCTTAAGGATAGATATCTAATTAGAGAGGTAATTATCGATTTTCGTGTGTTTCTTATCATCTCCTCCTCGCCCCAGCAAGGTGATAGATAAATAGCACAAAAAAAACTTGATGTCAAGAAGAGCCCCGCTTGTGGCGTAAGATTAAATCCGGAAATAGCCTTTCTTAGCTTAATCCCGTAAAAAATGGCGTAGAAAAATGGGGCCAAAAAATGGGGCCAGGCTCCATTTCTGCTGAGACGTTTCTTTTAAAAACGGGAACGGACCTGTTCAGGCCTAATCCTGAGTGAGCATTATGATCCGTTTGGCAAAGGATCTGGCGTCTTCTAAGTCTCCCTCATCTGGATGAGTCTGGGATGAGGGAGCCATTTCTGCCCAGGCCTTGTGCTCTGGAGATTTGCTCAAGACTTCGATAGCTTCCATAGAAACTTTCCCTCTGCAGGAAAATGTGCCCAAAATTTTTGCCTTTGAGGCTATGACAGCTGCATGTTCCAGAGCTTCTGTGGCGAGATGGCCACCTGGAAGGGAGCCGTGGGTTGAAAAAAGGGCGATTTTTTTCCCCGGAGGGATTTTTCGTAGAAAGTCCTCTGTTTTGTAGGGAACGCTGTGAGAATGGACAGGAAAACCTATGAAAATAAGGCTGTAATCCTCTATCTCTTGAACTTCATCCATTGGCTTTATAGTCTTGTCGCCTTCAACGCCTTCAAAGATTGCTTCGGCTATTTTTTTGGTGTTTCCAGTCTGGCTTAAGTAAGTTACTAAAGTTTTCGACATTCCTCAGACTCCTTTATTCAAACCTATCCCTGAATGGGTAGCTTTATCAATATCTTAGTTCCCCTGTTTTCTTCGCTCGACGCTTTAATGGATCCTCCATGGTCTTCAATTATCTTTTTGGCGATAGGTAGACCAAGGCCTGTTCCGACATCTTTTGTCGAGAAATCAGGATCAAAGATTCTATTAAGCATCTCCTTTTCCATGCCAATTCCTGTATCTTTGATTTCGAAAGTTATTCCTGCTTTCTCCATGGATGCTTTGATTTCGATCTCTCCCTTGCCTCGAATGGCTTCAATGGCATTAGTTATTATGTTTCTTAACACAATCTTTATTCTTTCTTTGTCGCCAGTAAAATGAAAATCTTGGCCTTCGTATTTTTCTTTGAATTTGATCCTTTCTGAAAGCATTTTTTTATAGGGGATAACTGTTTCCTTCATAAGTTCTTTTAGGTCGAAAGATTCTATTTGAAGAGATTTTTCTTTTGAAGTCTCTAAGAATTCCTGGGCGATTTTTCTCAGGTTTTCCACCTCGTTAATAATATAAGAGGCTGATTCCTTCAAGGCTTTTTCAAAGTCCTCCTTTTTATCATGGTAGACATTTAGCAAATGCTCTGCCGAGAGCTGAATCGGAGTAAGAGGATTTTTTACTTCGTGAGCTACTTTACGGGCCATTTCTGCCCAGGCAACTTTTTTGCTCATGTCTGCCAGATCTTGTTGGTGCTTTTTCAGGTTTTCGACCATTGCATTGAAGCCGTCAATTAAAGTTTTCATCTCATCCTGAGGCTTATGGAGAATGGATATTTCAAGGTTTCCCGAGCCCACCTCTTTTGTCCCTGTCAGGAGCTTTCTTACCGGAGTTATGACTGTGCGTCCTATCCCTCGAGCAAAGATTATGACAACGGCTATAAAAAAGACAGAAATAAAAAATAAAAATTCAATCAAATCTTCAGTTGCTTTTGATATTTCTTCCTGTTCTAGGGGGAAGGGAAGAGAGATGAGGAGGAGAGAGTTCCCGAGAAAATAAGGGGTCGTTATATTGTTGAAGGAATAATCACCAATTTTCTGAGTTTGGGTGTAAAAAGGATTGTTCTCATACTGGATTTTATAATAAATTTCACCATCGATAAGCTCGGGGAGGAGTCCATAATCAAAAAACTCCCGCCGGCTGGAAGAAATGAGCTTTCCGTCTTGGTACAGATTCACATCGTTTGATATCGTAGAGCTTATCGATAAGACCACGTCTTCAGGAGGAAGAGTAAGTGAAACCATCTCCTCTCGCTGGAGGAGATAAAATTCATCAACTAAACGGTGGGCAAAATTTGCCTGGGCTTCAGCCTTCTCTTTAAACTGTTGGGTAAAGATTTGCCCAAAGAAACTTCTGCTGAAAAAAGTGAAAACCAGAAGAGGGATAAGGGCTATGGAAGCGAAGGAAATATAAACACGGTTCGAGAAAGACCAGAAAGGATTTCTGATTTTCTTTCCTGAAACAATAGATACAAGAAACAGGAAAAAGAGAGAGAATGCGAGATAGAAAAAGAGAAGCTTTATGAATTCTGAAGAATAATTGAAGAAATTTTTTTTCGGCATGAAAAGAGAGTATATTCTGTCATCTTTCCTGAAATAGAAAGATAGGAACTTTCTATTTTTGTCAGTAAAAAATGACCAGAGGGAGTCCTGGGACGTTTCGATTTTTCCCAAGACAGCTGGAGCGATGCCTGAGGATATCTTGTTGGGATTGAAAAGTAATTTTCCCTCTGAGTCAAAAATTGCGAAGCCGAAGTTAAACTGATTAAGAGAAGGAATGGAAGTCACCCTAAGAAGTTCAAAATATGGATTGGCTGAATAGAGAAAGGGGAGCATGTCGTAATCGATGGAAAGGTAGAGAATGGTTCTCCCTAGATGATTCTCCTCTTCATGCCAGTCTTTATACGCGAGGAGAAAATCTTTTGCTTCGCCCATAAAGGGAATATTCAGATGGGTTATGGACCAATCTTGGCTGAGGGAAAGGTCGAAATCAAGACCATAGAGCTTAGGGACATTTAAAGAAAAGCGCGAGAGAAGCTCTCCTCCAGGGCTCAGTATCTCTAAACTCGAATACCAGTTGAATTTTGCGACAAGAGTCTTTTCCCAGAGAGAGTGGGCAAGATCATAAGGTTCAGCGTCACGGAGAAAAGAGACTATGGATTCCTGCTGTTCGTCTATTTCAGGCAAAGACTGGTTTAATAGAAAGATTCCCCAGGGCTCTTGAGCTTTTATGATATTTTGAAGGGAGTCCTGAACGAGAGATTGGTTTCGGCTCGAGGAAGAATAGTGGAGAGATGTGTATATGAATAAAGCACACAAAAGAAAAGCTAAGAATAAAAATTCTTTTCTTTTCATGAGCCTGGGGACGAGAGCAAAAAATAATGTAGAGACGATGATCGATGCTTGAAGTAGGAAAAGCAGGGGAATATTCCTCTCGCTAAAAAGAAGAAGATAGCCAACAAATAGCAGGAATAGAACAAGAAGAGGCAAGAAAAAGTTCTTGGAGTAGAGTGAAGCTACTCTCAATCCTATGAAGATGGCAAAAAAGATGACGATGAAAAAAAGAAAGATGCTGAGGTGAAGAAAGGAAAAAGAAGGATTGAAGGAAAAGCGAAGCAGGTTTATGTTGGAGTGATAAACAAGGCGAAAAAGTGTTTCTTGAAATACAAAAATAAAAAACAACGAAGCAAAAATAAGCGTAGAATTTGCTGCCAAAGAAATAAGAAAGCGGGATTTTCTTTTTTTGCTCTCCAGAAGATTCCGAGAATAGATAATCAAGCAGCCCATGATTAGAAATAGAAAGAAAGAAGTAAGAAAGATATCGCCTGGAGATTTGGTTAGATTCCCGAGAGAGAAAAAACTTGCCGAGGAGGGAGAAAAGAAAGGAAGAGATTGGATTTTTTCTAGATTGCTTAAAGGGAAAAAAATGAACCTTAACCCGATTAAAATCAGGATGATTAGCAAGCCAGGCAGAGGCTTTCTATCTCTGTAAAACGAGGGAGATTTTACAAAATAAATGAGAAGAAAGAGAAGTGAGGTTCCGAGGAGCAGGTAAAAAACAAGAAGAAAATTTTCTTTCTGGCTTGAGATTTTTGCTTGAAGAGCTGGAGAGCTTAGTGTTACAGTTGCGACTATTTTATTTTTTTCATTCCTTAACGGAAAAAGTAGCGGTTGAACCTCACCCTCAAGCCTTGGCTGGCCGAAGTATTCGTCCTTGTGCCTGGAAAAGAGTTTTTCAAGTCCTGAAACATCTTCTCGAAAATCCCAGTAATAAATAGAGCTCTTGCTGAGCAGTCTTGCTTTTAAGAATTGATATTCCTTGAGGTAGGAAGCTTTGAAGTGTGGTGAGAAGGCTAAAAGCCGGTAGAAAATAACATATTCATCCTCTCTCACTTTCTGGAGAGAGACGATATAGACAGAGGCTTTATGCTGGATGAGGAAAGAAGATTGCTGTTTAAGAAAACTGATTTTTTCTTCCTCAGATAACAGAGCCCTCATCGGGTCAATGACGTTGCCCAACCACAGGATGAGATCTCCTTGATTGTTGAGGTAGCTGATTCCTTCCTTTTCTTTATTCAAGTCCAGTTTTTTGAACAGATTGAATATTTCCTCCTTTTCTCCAGGGAGAGGAGAATCTAAGATTAATTTTTGTTTCTGGTCTATTCCACTGATAATGTCCGAAAATTCGCTTTTAATCGCTTTTGCCTGGCTTCTCAATTGGCCCAGGCTTTTCTGATAGTAATTTGAAGATATAAAGGCAGGGAGGAAGAGAGAAAGAATCAAAGTAATTGCCGAGAGAAGGGTCCCCAAGAGAAATCCGTATAATAGCCCCTCTTTTTTTATCGATCCTTTTAGGATACTCATATTTTCTCTGCCTTAATTTCTATTATTTTCCAGGGTTTTTTGGAATTTTCATTCTTCTGACTTTGCCTAAGCTTAGAAGTACCAGTCTTTTCTTCTATCAAGTAAAAGAAAACATGGATGACATGTTGGTTGTTGTTTTTATTGTCTCTAAAAGACCATCTGGCTTTAAAAATGAAACTTTGATTTTCAAGCTCTGAGGGGAGCTCTCTCTCTGAATAGAATTCAAATGTAGTGAAGGCGGAAAATATTCTTCGGAACAGAAAATATGCTTGTTGGTTAGAAAGTTGGTCTGAAAAAGAAATAGGTTCGGGAAGAGAAATATTTATAGAGCTTTTGGTAGAAAAAAGAGAGTAGAGAATCTTAGGATTATTTTGGAGGAATGCTTTTTCTATTTCTTGAGTTGTTGCGGGAAGCAGAGAGACTAGTGCTGTAAAAAGAACGACACTGAGATTTGCCACAAAAAAAATATTATCATAGCTTTCCTTCGTTAAGCAAGGGAACAAAGGGTGATGGCTTGGTAATCGAACATAACGCTAGAGATTTTGCTCATCTGTAGGAACTTGATTCGTCTGTAGGGGCTTGATTTATCAAGCCCACCATTTCAAAAATACGAATAGATGGGTTTAATGAATCCAACTCCTGTGTTAATAAAAAAGGATGGGTTTGATAAATCAAACCCCTACGGGGTTTTTTCGGTTTTGATCTCTTCAGAGACGATGTCCTTGAGTTCGTCTTTAATTTTATCTATTTTTTTTAGCTTGGTTGAGATCTTGGCAAAAAGTTCTTCTTGGCTTTTTATGCCTTCCTGGATAAGGAAAGCTGCGCTCTCTGAGCGACTTTTGAACAAGCCAACATCGACTAACATTCTTAGTTTCTCATTACTTTCATCATTGACCCGGATGGTCAGAACTGTGTTTCTGGCTACCATGGCTTTATCGATCACTTTCTTGATCGATTCAGCGGTCTTTACGGCGATCTTTTCTACTTGGGCACCCAATTCATCGAGGGTGCTGTGATGTTTCCTATCTTTCCCCCCCTTTTTTGTTTTTTGCGAAGTCTTTTTATTTTCCATAATTGATACCTCTCGTAATTTGTAATTTAATTACAAATTACCAAATTGTGAATTACAAGTCAAGAATTATTTCTAAGGAATTTGTGAAATTGTAAGAGAAAAAAATTGCAAGAAACGAGATTATCTTATGGGGTCCTTCTCTTTATTATAAAAAGATGGAGAAATTTTAGTTGAGAAGAAGAAAACCGGGTCGTTTTGATTTTTCCCTTTTGTTTATTCCTCTTTTTTCTCCTCTTCTTCTTTTACTTCTTCTTTAGTTTCCTCTTCCAGTTTTTTCGTCCTCGCAGCATCTTTGATACCGCTTATCCCAGCGATTAGGGCAATAAGACCGCCAAAGAAAAGAACGGGGGGGATGCAGCCGAAAACGAGATCAATGAATTGCTGCGGCCATACAAGAATAACCAAGTAAATGCCAGCTGCCATGGCAACTAAGCCTCCCAAGATAGCCAAAGCTTTTCCCATAGGATCTCCTCCCTGTAACTCTATAGTTTAAATAATTTTTCTGAGGCGCATTATAACAAATCAAAAATTAAGAAGCAATAAAAAAAGAAAGAAAAAAGGGGACAGGCTACTTTTTCTGATTTTATGTCTACGCTTAATCTCAGTCTTCGCTTTTACAAAAAAAGGGACAGGCTACTATATTAATGTGCGAGTTAGATAAATCGAACCCCTACTAAATTTTTGAAAAAGTAGCCTGTCCCCCTTTTCACAGTTATATAGGAGAAATTTCAAATCCTCAATTGTCTGTAGACCTGGCCTGTACAATGAGATAAAATAAACAGCACTTCATCCTAGGATGAGAGGAGGTTGAAACGGCAATGAAGAACCGAAATTTAAAGAGAGTTTTGATAAGCATTTTCTTGGCTTCGGGATTAGTTCTATTTTCGTTTGGCTCCGGGGAGAATGATGCATTCCAGATTGGCGATCTAAAGGTTAATCCTGGAGAAATAAAATCTGGATATTTGTCTGTCCCTGAGAAGGATGGTATCGGAACCGTTGTCCCTCTGACTATAATCAACGGTCAAAAAGAAGGAAAAGTTCTAGCGCTTGTGGCTGGCGTGCACGGCTATGAATACCCACCAATCTTAGCCCTTTATCGGCTGAAAGAAAAGATTGATCCCAAATCTTTATCCGGAACACTGATATTCGTTCATATCGCTAATCTGCCAGCGTTTCAGAGAAGAATCATCTATTACAATCCGCATGATTGGCAAAACCTGAACAGAGTTTTTCCGGGCGATCCTCAAGGCACAATTTCCCAGAGGATTGCTCACGTACTTACAGAAGAGGTTGTTAAGAAATGCGATTATCTTATTGACCTTCATTGCGGAGATGGAAATGAAGCCCTTATTCCTTATTGCTACTGGATGCTCAGCGGTGATGAAGAGGCAAATGAGATAAGCCGTAAAATGGTTTTAGCCTTTGGAATAAAGTATATAATCATCGATAAATCCCGCACCAAGGATAAAGCTCATTCCAAATATTTGGGGAATACCGCTATTCTTCATTCAAAGCCAGCCATAACAACAGAATCTGGGTACCTTGGTACGACCGATGAAGAGTCAGTTGTTCGCAACATTAAAGGCATCCTCAGCGTTATGAAGTTTTTCAATATGATAGAGGGGAAGCCCGAATTTGTCTCTGACCCAATATGGATTGACCACTATGAAGTAATTTACTCTAAATCAGATGGCCTTTTCTATCCTCAGACCAAGATGGGTTATTATGTTAAAAAAGGAGAGAAAGTCGGTTATGTTACAGATTACCTTGGGAATGTGGAGGAAGAGCTAAGAGCTCCTTTTAGCGGAATAATTCTTTATATAATATATACACCTCCAATTAGCAAAGGAGAGCCTCTTTATGAGGTAGGACGAGTGAAGCAATAAAGAGACAGATGCCTTAGAAATAGAGAAAAAACGGAATTTTTATGAAATTAAAATGTGTTATCTTTGATATGGACGGCACAGTGGTCGACGTGACCTATGATTGGGGTCAAATAAGAGCAGAGTTGGATACTCAAGGCAAATCAATTCTTTTTTACCTCAATAGCCTGGAAGAGCCGGATAAATCAAAGAAGTGGAAGGTCCTAGAAAGATACGAAAGACAGGCCACCGAGAAAGCTCGACTTAAACCAGGGATGGGTAGATTCTTAGACCTATTAAACAAGAAGGGAATAAAGAAAGCCCTGGTTACGAATAATTCTCAAAAGAACGTCTCTTTCCTTTTGGAGAAGTTCAACCTTGAATTTGACTGTGTCATCGCCCGCGAAAGCGGCCTCTGGAAGCCATCTGGGGCTCCTTTTCAAGCTGTTTTGAAGGAATTAGGGCTGAAGAAAGAGGAATGTTGTGTCGTAGGAGACTCTCATTTTGATGTCAGGGCGGCCGAGGAAGCGGGAATACCTAATGTTTTTATCTTGAATGAAGATAAAGAAAGATTCGCCTCGATGCCTGCAGAAGTTTTTAGCTCTGCAGAAGCGCTTCAAAAGAGGATAGAGAATTTACTGGAAAAGGAAAAATAGTGAGCATTAATTATCCTCCTGATTTCGTAGCCCGGTTTTATGATCTCATCTATAAAAAAGTCAGAACAGGAGTAGATCTAGACTACTACATGAAGAAAATATTGGAAACAGATGGTCCTGTTTTGGAATTGGGGGTTGGAACCGGCAGAATTTTCATGAAAGCACTTAAAAATGGAGCTGACATTTATGGAATAGATATCAGTCCAAGCATGGTAGAAAAATTAAAAGAAAAGCTGGATAGAAAATACCACAAGAGAGTTTTTATCCAAGATGCGGCGAATATGAGCTTTGATAGAAAATTCGATTTGATAATCGCTCCATTCCGAGTGTTTTCTCATATCACTAAGGTAAGGGAACAGATTGCCATCCTGGATAAAATACATGAATATTTAAATGACAATGGAAAATTAATTTTTGATTTATATATTCCAAATTTAAAACTTTTATCAGAGGGAATGAGAAATTATATGGATTTTGATGGAGAGTATGAGCCAGGGAAGAGAATAAAGCGGTTTACTTCTGTGAAAAGTGATTTGGTCAATCAGCTAAGCTACGTCAATATGAAGTTTGTTTGGGAAGAAGCTCAAAAAGAAATCGCTAAAGATTGGAACTTTCAGATGAGATTTTATTTTCGATTTGAGCTGGAGCATTTAATCCGTCAATCTAAACTAAAATTGATAAATATTTTTGGAGATTTCGACGAAAATGAATTAAATTCAGATTCCAAAGAGTTTATTGTTATCTGTCAAAAATTAAAAGATTGAGAGCCTTTTGAAGCTTTGGAAATTAATAAAAAATATAAATTGGAAAAGCACGTAGATGCAGATTTATTGCATCTTTACACCTATATTCAAGAAGGAAGATAACTATTATAAAAGGAGAAATGATGAATATGCCAATTTATCAGGTAGATGCTTTTACAAATAAGCTTTTTGGGGGTAACCCGGCAGCTGTCTGTCCGTTAGAGAAATGGTTGGATGCAGAGCTTATGCAAAAAATTGCTGCCGAGAATAATCTCTCTGAGACCGCTTTCTTTGTTAAAGGAGACAAGGGCTTTGAATTGAGATGGTTCACTCCAAAGGTTGAGGTTGATTTGTGCGGACATGGGACATTAGCCACAGCTCATGTCATTTTCAATCACCTGGATTATGATGAAAAACAGATAACTTTTTCCTCTGCAAGCGGAGAACTTAGAGTAACGACCGAAGATGGTCTAATTACTCTGGATTTTCCTTCAACGCCTCCCTCTCCAGTTGAAATAGTTCCAGAATTGACTCAGGGCCTCGGTTTAGAGCCAAAGGAACTTCATAAATCAAGGGATTATCTGGCGCTGTTCGAAACTGAAGATGATATTCTGTCAATCAAGCCAGATTTCGATATCCTCGGGAAGTTGAATTCTCTTGGAATTATTATTACTGCGCCAGGCGGAAATTCTGATTTCGTATCAAGATTTTTTGCTCCGGCTGCTGGTATTAATGAAGATCCGGTGACAGGCTCTGCTCACACGACGTTGATTCCGTTTTGGGCAGGAAGGTTAAATAAGAATACCTTACATGCTTTCCAGCTATCTGAAAGAAGGGGAGAATTATTTTGCGAGCTGTCAAGTGATAGAGTAAAAATAGGTGGCTATGCTGTTACATTCTTTAAAGGTGAGATTGTTCTCTAATGGGGTCAGGTCTTGTTTTTTGCCTTTCTTATGTTTGATACGTCCTTTGATGCCTTTTTTTCTCTCGATTAAATGCCAAAGAAATCTCATCACTCTGAAACTTAAATATACGGAAATCGGCGAAACTTTATCAAAGGAAAGAGAGTTTTAATATATGCGAAGCGGAAAAGGCTATGTTTGAGGAGTAAAAAAATGAAAAACAACAATCAACTTAAATTCATACTGTTTATTAGTATTTTTTTCTTTGTTCTTTTTAATGTTTTTGTGGTTGACCTTTTTGCTGACGGATTTATCGTCCCCGTTCCCCGACCGAGAGAGAGGATTCCTCCTTTAACCGTCAAGTATCACCGGGTAAACGTGGAGATCATAAATCAGGTGGCAAAAACCTCGATTGACCAGGTTTTTATCAACAATCACAACCGGGATATTGAAGGAATCTTTATCTTCCCTCTTCCTGAGGGAGCCTCTATTTCTGAGTTCTCGATGTACATTGGAGGCGAAAAGGTTGAGGGAGAAATCCTGGATCGGGATCGAGCTCGACGAATCTATGAAGATATTGTCCGCAGGATGAAAGATCCTGCTCTTCTTGAATATGTAGGGCGTAACATGTTCCGAGCCCGCGTTTTTCCTATTCCTGCTAATGGAGAGAAAAGGATCCAACTGTCATACACTGAGGTTATCAAGGCCGAGAAAAACCTTATCCGCTATGTTTATCCTTTAAACACTGAGAGGTTTTCCCTCCGCCCCCTGATGGAGGTCACAATCTCGGTCGATATTAACTCAAAGGTTCCGCTTTCCAATGTTTATTCACCTTCCCATAACGTTTCTGTGAGGAAGGAAGGGAAAGGCAAGGCAAGAGTGAGCTTTGAGGGAAAAAACATCAAGCCGGAAAAGGATTTCATCGTCTATTATTCTCTCTCCGAAGACGATATCGGGCTATCGTTTATGAACTGGGAAGGCCCAGAAGACAATTATTACATGCTGTTAGCCTCCCCCTCTTACGTAGGTAAAAAAGAGAAGGTCCTTAACAAGAATCTTATTTTTGTCCTCGACAGTTCTGGCAGCATGAGCGGGAAGAAAATCAAGCAGGCCAAAGAAGCAGTGCGCTTTATCATCAATCATTTGGATAAGAAAGATAAGTTCTCTCTTGTTGACTTTGATGATGGAGTGAGCTTGTTTTCTTCTGAGATTATTCCTGCTAGTCGAGAAAACATAGAGAGAGCTCTTGGTTTCGTGGACGAGGTTGAAGATTCGGGGGGAACCAACATAAACGATGCTCTGCTTCAAGCATTGGAAATGATTGAACCTGGAGATAGACCCAACTATATTCTCTTTCTCACTGATGGTCTGCCCACAGTAGGCATTACTGGTACTGCAGAAATATTGAGAAACATCAGTAAAGCTAATGAGCTTAAAACTCGCATATTCGTCTTTGGAGTTGGCTACGATGTCAACACCGAGCTTTTGGACAGGATTTCCTCTGATAACAGGGGAACTTCGGTTTATGTAGCTGAGGACGAAAATCTTGAAGTCGCCGTTTCAAATTATTATGAAAAAATATCCTCGCCGCTTCTTTCTGATTTGAAGGTCGATTTTAAAGGCATAGAAGTAAGAGGCACATATCCCAGAGTGATGCCTGATTTGTTTAAAGGCTCGCAGCTTGTATTGGTAGGAAAGTATACAGGTAAAGGCAAAGTTACAGTGGTTCTTTCAGGAAACGTAGGGAAGGAAACCAAGAGGTTCATCCTCAAGGACCAGGAGCTTGTCAAAGCGGAATCATATAATTTTCTCCCCCGTCTCTGGGCTACAAGAAGGATAGGCTATCTTATCGAAGCGATTAGACTCCAGGGAGCAAATAAAGAGCTCATCGACGAAGTAAAAAAACTTGGATTAAAATACGGAATAGTAACTCCTTATACGTCCTTTCTCGTTACTGAGAAGGAGAGGCGTGCCCTTGACATGGCAGCTCCGGAGGCAGAAGAAGCTCTTAAAGCTCGCGACGTGACCGGCGTAGGCGCAGTGAAAATTGCAAGGAGCGCGCAGAAACTAAAAGCAGTCGCTCAGGCTCCTCAAGTTGTTTCTCAGATGATTAAGTACAAAGAAGACAAGACTTTTTACTTGAAGGATGAATACTGGGTCGACAGCTTGTATGAAGAAGAAAGCTTTGTAAAAGAGGTGCGTTTTAATTCAGAGGAATATTTTCGTCTTCTTTCTGAAAAGCCTGGAATAGCAAAATACCTCTCTGTTGCCAAAAACATAATAGTCAATTTTGAAGGTGTGAACTACAAAATAGTCGATACTGAGGATACACAGGACAAGAAGTAAACTTAATACATAATTTATAAATTAACCGTTCTACCTTTTTTTTCTTTTTTGAGCTCAGCGCACGCGATTCCTCTCAGGTTAAAGCATTTGTTGCAAGAGATACACTCTGATTTTTTTATCTCGCCAGTCCGGAACTTGCTGATTAAAAAAGGTTCACGAATAAAAGGCCTGCTCATAGAGATGAGATCCGCTTTGCCTACTTCTATAATTTTTTCCATGACTGAAAAAGACCTGATCCCTCCCAGACCGAATACAGGGATGGAAAGCTCGGCTTTAATTTTGAAGGCATTATCGACAAAATAACCCTCTTTTTCTTCTGGACGAAGCCCTTTCCAAACCGAACCTTTCCCTGCTTCAGCCATTCCTCCGCTAACTTCAAGGCCATCAGCGCCTTCGCTTTCAATAATCTTAGCTATCTCAATACTTTCATCTATGATTAATCCTTCAGGCAAAAAATCTGATGAATTCAGTTTGACGATAAGCGGAAATTTTTTTCCTAATAGTCCCTTGATGCCTTGAATTATTTCAACAACGATTCGAACGCGATTCGCTAGCGTCCCTCCCCACTCATCTTTTCTTCTATTGGTATAGGGCGATACGAAGCTGCTTAGGAGATAGCCGTGGGCAACATGAAGCTCGACACCGTCAAAGCCTGCTTCTTTCGCTCTGCGGCCACTCTGGATAAAATCATCGATAACACCTTTTATTTCCTTTTGGCTCATCTCTTTTGGCCTAACTTCAAAGGTTGGCTCGTAAACGCTCGAGGGTGAAAGTGGCGTGCAGCCGCAGATTTTAGGTTTTGTCTGCCGACCTGCATGAGAGAGTTGGAGAAAAATGCGCGAGGGATATTTGTGGACGGCTTTAGTGATTTGACTCAAGCCTTCAACACAATGGTCGGCGTAAACTCCGGTTTGATAGGGGCTGGCTATTCCTGCGGGATTAACATAAGCATGACCGGTTATGATTAATCCAACTTCTCCCTTGGCAAGGTTTTTGAACAAGGAGACCTGTCTCTCTGTAACTGTGCCATCGCGAGCAGCCATGAAGTCATGAGTTGCAGCTCGAGCGAATCGATTGGGAATTTCAATCGTTCCTATTTTAATAGGAGTAAAGAGAATCGAATCAGCCATCAGATTATCAGTCAATCATAGAGAATTCATTCAAAAAGGTGATATCATTAAAGAGCTTCCTATTGTAAAACGTTATAGGTTATAAATAAAGGTCGAAATGAAGAGCTCAAAAAAGGGGACAAAAAAAGGGGAAGGGCTACTTTTTTTAAATGTTTGGGTTTGATAAATCAAATCCCTACGAAATTTATGAAAAAGTAGCCTGTCCCCTTTTTTTCACTTTTCAAATTTAAAAAAAGTATCCCGTCTCCATTTATTCACAGAAGCGGAGTTGGTGAAAGCTGTTTAGTTTAGCTTGATTTATTAGGGAATATCGATAAAATTAGGAGAGATTTTTGCTTAAGGAGATAAAATGCAAAAAGAAAAATTGTTAATGATTCCTGGTCCAAGTCCGGTTCATCCTCGCATCATAAACAGTCTGGCGCTCCCGACTATTTCCCATGTTAGCCCGGTGCTCGTAAAGGAGTTAAAAGAAGCGTTGGTCAACCTGAAGAAAATCGTTTTCTGCGAGAAAGGCGAGCCGTTCATCGTAGCTGGAGCTGGGACTTTAGCCATGGAAATGGCCATCTTGAATACAGTTGAGAAAGGTGAAAGTTTTCTCGTCCTCTCTCAAGGATTTTTCGGGGAAAGGATGGGTCAGATTGCTAAGAGCTTTGGAATTGATTGTGATGCCTTGGAGTGTGAATGGGGAAAGGCAGTGCTTCCTGAGGAAGTGGAAAAGAAACTTTCCGAAAAAGAATATAAAGCCGTGACTGTAACTCATGTGGATACCTGCACCGGAGCCTGTGCTCCTGTCAAGGATTATGCTGAAGTACTGAAGAACCATGATGCCCTTTATATAATTGATGGTGTCTGTGCCACAGGCGGTATAGAAGAACGGATGGATGACTGGGGAGTTGATGTGGTTCTAACCGCAGCTCAGAAATGTTTTGGTGCACCTCCAGGATTGTCGGTTTTGGTCCTCTCAGAGAAGGCTATGGAGAAAAGAAGGAGCATGGAAGAGATTCCTGCTTATTATTCGGATGTTTTGAATTGGCTTCCCATCATGAAGGACCCGTCAAAATACTTCTCAACTCCTTGTGTTAACGAAATCAGGGCATTTTATGAAGGTACAAAGATAATCCTTGAGGAGGGAATAGAGAAAAGGTTTTTGCGACATGCGCGAGTTGCAAAGGCTATAAGAGCGGCTTTAGCCGAGCTAGGATTTTCCTTTTTTACTCAGGAGCCGTTCCTGGCTGACACTCTCTCCGTTGTCAAGTATCCGGAAGGCGTTGAAGATAAATCCTTCCGGAGCACCTACTATGAGAATGGAATCGTTGTGGCCGGGGGATTAGGAGAGACTGCAGGGAAGGTTTTTCGAATGGGGCATATGGGAAACCTGTCGATTTCTCAGGTCCATTTTGCTCTTGATGCCTTGGAGAGAACTCTTTCTACTTTGGATTATAAATTTGAAGAAGGATCAGGTCTTCTGGCCGCAAAAGCGATTCTAGGAGAGTAGAAGAATCTAGGAGTCAAAGAGAAATGAAGAGTAAAGTCTTTTTTATCCCAGCAACAAGACAGGATGGGAATGAGGTCCTGGCTGCAAAAGCGGAAAAGATCTTCCTTAAGATTGGCCTGAGAAGCCAAATAGAAAATAAATCGTTCGTCGCAGTGAAAATACATTTCGGAGAAAAAGGAAATAAAGGATTCATAAAATCCCCATGGATTACAAAGATTATCGATCAGATTAAGAGCGTTACCTCTCGAGTGTTTTTGGCAGATTCTAATACCCTGTATGTGAGCAAGAGGTCCAATGCTCTAGACCATCTTTCCCTGGCAAGGGAACATGGCTTTACTGAGGAAGCTCTTGGCGTCCCTGTTATCATTGCCGATGGCCTTATCGGCAGAGACGACAGAGAAATCCAGGTCGACTTATCACGAGTAGAGTCAGCAAAGATAGGGAGTGCTATTCTCGATTCTGATATACTTGTCTGTCTAACGCATTTCACAGGACACATGTTAACAGGCTTTGGGGCTGCCATAAAAAACTTGGGCATGGGATGTGCGTCGAGAGCCGGAAAACTGGAACAGCATTCTGACGTTCATCCGTGGGTAAATCCTAAATTGTGCGATAATTGTGGGGTGTGCTTGGATTATTGTCCTTCACAGGCGATGGTTGAAAAAGGAGATAGTGCTTTCATAGTGGAGGAAAAATGTATAGGCTGCGGAGAATGTCTTGTGGTCTGTAACCAAGGAGCCGTTAAATTCAACTGGGATTCGGATGCTGTTCGGGTTCAGGAAAAAATGAGCGAGTATGCCTTTAGTGTATGGAAGCATTTAAAAGGCAAAATCAGCTTCATAAACTTTTTATTAAAAGTGACCAAAGATTGCGACTGCATGTCGCATGATCAACAGCCTATTGTCGAAGATATCGGAATCCTTGGTTCCCTCGACCCTGTGGCCTTAGACCAGGCCTCTGTGGATTTGGTGAACAAGAGGAGCGGGAAAGATATACTCCGAGTAGGCTATGACGTCGATTGGTCTGTTCAGCTCAGCCATGGAGTTGAGATTGGTCTGGGAAGCAGAGATTATGAATTGATAGAACTTTAGCTCTGGTACCAGTCCTTTAATTCTTACTTTGGGGATTAATTTAATGGGGTTAGGTCTTGTTTTTTGCTAAAAGATTTTGTCTAGCCTTTTAGCTTTTAGGATTAATGACGAATAGAGTTTAGATCGATGAAGTCGGGGCGAGGGGATTCGAACCCCTATGCCTTTCACTTTATCGTATTATATAACAACTATTTAGGAAGAAACTCACGAAAATATTCCCCTATTTTTGCAACGCCCTTCCTCTGCTCTTCAATTTCTGGGTGCGTATATTTAAGGGTGGTCTTGAGGTCTGAATGTCCAAGAATTGTCTTAGCTGTGGATAGGCTGACCTGAGATGAAAGCCAGGTTGAAGTTGTATGTCTCAATTGATGGAAAGTAAAATCATTCACTTTCGACGATTTTCTTATCTTGGTTATCGTCTTACGAATAACATTAGGAACTCTCCATTTAATAGGGAAAACAAAATCATCATCGCCTTTCATTTTCTTGATTATAGATAAGGCAATCTCATTAAGGCATATTACCTTAACCTTGCTGTTTTGTGCGTAGACTCTCCGCCTGTATTTCGTTTCAGAAATTGGGTACAAGATAACATCGTCTTTTATATATGACTTTCTCAGGTTTAAAATTTCCGACAACCTCATACCGGTATTTAGAGCGAGAACGATTAGATCATAAATTATAGATTGAATATATGACTTTGGTTTTTCCTGTAGCTTTCTTGCCGATGTTAAAATTCTTTCAAGCTCTTCTTTGCTTAATGCTCTGCGATATCCATCTTCAATAAATTTTTGATAATATCGACATGGATTTTCTGATATATAACGATCCTCAATAGCAAGATTGAAGAGATGTTTTAACAGCTCAAAATAGCGATTGACCGTAGATGGTTTAAGGTTTCGTGCAAAAAGGAATTTCTCTAGCTTTTCAATCTGGTTTTTTCCTATGCATGAAAGAAGAGGATCTCCCAAGCATTCACCAATAATTAATAATCTTTGTTTGTCTCGATCCCAAGAATTCTTATATTTCTTTGAATCAAGATATTTTTTGCAATAATCAAGAAAACTTATTTGATTGTTTGGAGAGTAGGAGATACCAAAATGCTTAGCCAGGACTTCTTCCTCCACTTGTTTTAACCTAGCTGATAGCAGCGCCTCTTGGCCACGCTTGAGCTTTAATGCTCGATAATATTTCTTGCCATGGATTTCTTTTTTGAAGTAATAACGGTTGTTGCGGATATAAATACCCATTTATTGGCTTTAAACAAAAAAAATCTATTTCCACTTTCATTGTAAATTCGATTTGCTCATTGTCAATAAGGGTATATCTTAGTCACTTAAACTGAGTCATTTTGGGCCAATTTTTGTCCACACCATGTCCACACGGGATTTTTGATGAAGTGTATCAAAATGTTGGGTTATGCCGGTGAAAAGATAACATTGCGATATAAAAATCAAACTCCTGAGAGTATGCAGAGAGTTATTAATTTGAAAAAATATTAAAAAATAACGGCGAAATGATGCTTATTTCAATACTTCAGATAGAGTTAGAAAACTAGCAACAGCATAATTTTTTATATAAAAAATTCGATCATCCAAATAACAGCTTTTTAAAGAAGGTTATTGAGATTAACAAATAATCTATTTATACGTGACTTGACTTATAATTAAGACTATTATAGATTTAATTATCATAACAATATAAAAAGGGGTAGATGGATTTATCTCCAAACAGTTAAATAAATTATTCTTTTATTAACTTTAGCTGCAATTTTGCTAGATAATCTAAATAATATAGATTTATTCCAGAAAGGGAGGTGATGCCAGAGGGAAGAATAAAAATTAAAAGCAAAGACCAATATTAAAAGGGGGAGAAATGAGAAAAATTTTAGTTCTAACTTTTGCTGTTTCCTTCACCTTCGTTTGTGCTTCTCAAATGGCGTTTTCATGGGGTTCAGCTACTCATGCTTTTATTGCAGATCAACTCAAGAAAAGAGCGGGTCCATATAACCTCGATGAGATATACGGTGCAATCGCCCCTGATGTGTTCAACTACATGTTTGGTAATCCTCACCAACCATATTTGCATAATGAAGCTCACAATAATTTTATGAAATTGTGGAACTCAGTTAAATGGGGATATGAAAAGCCCACTGCCTATGGTTTTGTATGCCATAATGATGATTGGGGTGCAGATTCCACTGCTCATAACAATTCCCTTATTCTTGCTCCAGGTGAGGGATATGTTGTCGTAAAATCGAATATACTACTTTCGGTATTAAAAGACATATTTGAATCTCTTGGATTAGACCCATATGGTGCAGATTATGATATGTGTTTGGAAATTTGCCATCACCTTGTAGAAGCAGCTGTGGATATTCTAATCAAAGACGCGGATCCAATGATTGGCGAGAAAATTGTTTCCTCTGCAGACCGACCTAATGAAATCCTTCTTAGCCTTTTAATCAAGGCTTATGCTTGGGATTTTTATACAGAAAAAGGTCTTTCATCGCNNATCATAAGTCTTACTGAGATGATATTTAGAAATGAGACGGTTACTTACGGAGAGGCGCTCAAGATGTATTATCCTTTAGATATTGATGGCATTGCTCAACAGCTAGCTAATCTTGCTTTTGTTGCTTATGGAATAATAATCGATCCAGGTGATGTTTTCATCATATTGACGGCAACAATGTCTATTTGTGCATCAGATTATCTAGGGGAAATACTTGAAACTATCGATTATGTCGACAAACAAATGAAAGAGCATAAAATTAATAAAAAAGCTCATAAATAATTTAAAAGTAGTATAAGAGTAAATCGACAATATTGGCGGGTTGTATTTCTGCATTTAAATATGCCAGCGGACTCTTAATCCGAGGGTTCCAGGTTCGAGTCCTGGATGGGTCATACCCTGTTACCCCTGGTTTTCAGCTAAATTACATTGTTTTTGTTTTTCAATCCAAATACCATAATTTCGCCATAATTCGCCATTATTTCCTTATTTTAAGTTTCCCATTTTCGCCTATATTTCGAAAGGTTTTGACTTTATTTTTCCCATTTATATCTGAAAATCAGCCTAGATTTCCCGCAATTTAAGAAATTTTTTAAAATAACAACGGGACATTATTTTTTTTGCATTTTTCCCCGAGAAGCGAGTTGACATAATTTTCTTTAATAGAATAAGGCAATGATGGGATGATTTCTGGGAGAGAAGTAAAAAAGCTCTTACTATCAAGTTGAAGAAAAAATTGTCACCGTTTTTGCAACGCTTTGTTTCGTTAAATGACTTTTACTGTCATTTCTTGTCATTTTAAATGTTTGATTTATATGAGGTAGCGGGTGAATATAAGAGAAACGAAAAAGTCGGGGCGAGGGGATTCGAACCCCTGACCCCAGCGTCCCGAACGCTGTGCGCTAACCAGACTGCGCTACGCCCCGGTTTCATGAGTCAATTATAACGATTAGTGGATAAAGATAAAAGCCAAAAAAAAGATATGCAGTAATTGATTGAGAACGGTGATGAATATTTATACATGAAGTTCCATAGTGTCTTTGTCGGCGAGGATGTGGTTAAGGCTGAATGGAAAACAAGCCCGCCCCCTTTTTTTTCTTTTTTTTTTTTTTTTTTTTGCTATTAATCATCTAAATGATAGTTTAGAGTCGATAATTTTGCGAAAGCGAGAGAGGCGACAAAAAGCGACAAAAAGCGAAAAAAGAGAATAAAAATATCAAAAAGAGACGACAAAAAGCGACAAAAAGCGACATTTTCACAAAAAGGATTGACCGTTCTCCTATTTGGGCTTAAATTTTCATTGCAGACTGAAACCAATAAAGGTGCGGTCGATGTCAGGAGGGAGGGGGGTTCTCTTCAAACTTTTGCATCATCATTTAGGTCGCACTACAGCCGTCTTTTCAAGGCAGAAGATAAACACTGCATAAATAGATTAAAACATAAAAAATGGACAGCCCTCTTTTTCCTTATTTATTTACTATTTTTTTTATTTTATATTGTGCTGAATTTTTAAACCAGGAGTAAAGCACAGCAGGAATGGGTTCAAAGGGGATGAAACCTATATGTGAAGTTCAATAACATCTTCATCTTCGAGGATGTGATTGCGGTTAACTTTTTGTCCTTGGTATTTGGTTTTACTCCATATTCGGGCATACTTTAGGTTTTGGGCAAAGTCCTTGTGAACTGTTCTGGCCATTGTCGTTACAGAAGATCCTTTTTTCAGAGTATAAGGATCATTAAAGTCAGCTTTCTTACCAGGAATTTTACTGTAAACTCGAATAATGTGGAGCATGGAGAATATTCTCTTTTTTAAATATTCAAGACCATCTCCGCTATTTGCAGAAACAGAAATCGGGCTAAACTTGGATTCCAAGGCTTTTTTTAATACATCATAATTTTCTTCTGCTGGCTTAAGGTCTCTTTTATTGGCAACTATCAAAGTCCTTTTATAAAAGAACGGAACTTCAGCGGGGATTGTCCGGTCTTCGTCAATTAGCTCTATTTTCTTTTCTTTTAACCTGTCCAATACGGCCTGCATAGTATCAACTAGACCTGAGCTTGACAAATCCAGAAGAAGCAGAATTCCATCTGCTTCTTTGACCAGCTCATAGTGCCATACTTCCATGTATTCAGGCGTGATAGGCGGAGTGTCTATTAGCTGAATCTGGATGTTTTCATATTGCATCATTGCCGGATAAGGAGTGCGGGTTGTGAAAGGATAATCGGCGATTTCAGGATTTGCATTGGATAAAGATTTTACCAGCATGGATTTTCCCGCATTGGGGGGCCCGATTAAAATAACTTGACCTGCTCCTGTTTTCTCGAAGTGGAACGAGAGAGCATGTTTAGCGATTGTAGGTTTTTTTTGAGCGGCGGATTTTAGTTTGGCAATCTTCGTTTTGAGCAGAGCTTGAAGCTTTTCTGTGCCTTTATGTTTAGGAACTAAGGAGAGAAGCTCCTCTAAAATGATTCTTTTTTCTTGCGGCGTTTTGACAGTTTTGAGCTTCCTTTCTGTCTCGAAATATTGAGGTGGTAAATTTGCCGGCATCAGAACCTCTTTTTTCTTAATTATAATCAATCGTAATCTTATTTTCAAAAGGTGGGTTTGATGAATCAAGCCCGTACGAATAATTCAAATCCCTACGAATGAATCAAGCCCCTACTTTATTTAAATCAACCAAAAAAAATGCTGGCCAAAAATGGAGCCTTAAAAATGGGGCCTGGCCCCATTTTTTACAGGCCCCATTTTTTACATTTTTTATTCCTGCCAAAAAACACCCATAGAGGCGATTTACTCCCTTCATAAATAAGTCTCCTGTCACCTTTTTTGGGTTTATCAAAAATCCATTTTTACTCCGAAAAAAAGGCTATTTTTCTTTGAAAAATTGCCCTTTTTTTGGTATAATTATAGGCGAAAATTATGCCTGTTGGATTAAGTAAAAATCCTTCCTACTTAGTCCTTTTTCTCTCTTAAATCATAAGAAAATGAAAGACAAAAAATATACTGCTGAAAGCATAAAAGTACTCAAGGGGCTGGAAGCGGTTCGTAAGCGTCCAGCTATGTATATCGGGAGCACCGGCTCTGAAGGATTGCACCATCTGGTCTATGAGGTTGTCGATAACAGCATCGACGAGGTTTTAGCTGGATATTGTTCAGAGATTGATGTGGTCATTCATGTGGATTGCAGCGTTACTGTCATCGATAACGGCCGCGGCATTCCAGTCGGGATGCACAAGAAGGAGAAAAGACCAGCTCCAGAAGTTGTGATGACAACCCTTCATGCTGGCGGAAAGTTTGATACCAAATCATACCAGGTTTCAGGCGGCCTTCACGGAGTCGGCGTCTCTGTAGTCAATGCTCTCTCAAACAAGCTCGACCTGGAGATAAAAAGAAACGGAGGCGTCTACAGTCAGAGTTATGTTAGGGGCAAGCCTGTAACAAAATTAAAGCAGATAGGCAAAACAAAGAAAACTGGAACAAAGGTTACCTTTGAGCCTGATAACGGAATTTTCGACTCCGTAGAGTTTAACTTTGAGATTCTAAGCCAGAGATTAAGGGAACTTTCTTTCTTGAATAAAGGGCTGAAGATAACTCTTGTCGATGAGCGAAGCGACAAGATGAATGAGTTTCAGTATAAAGGTGGAATTAAGGAATTTGTGCAGTACCTCAATCAGAATAAAACAGTACTCAACCCAAAGCCAATATACTTCGAGTTTAAAAAAGATAGCGCTATTGTGGAGATGGCCCTCCAGTATAACGCAAGCTATTCTGAGACAATTTTCTCCTTTGTAAACAATATCAATACTACCGAGGGAGGCACCCATTTAATCGGATTTAAGGCAGCCTTGACTCGGTCCATAAACAATTATGCTAATGCTAATAATCTGGTCAAGGATTTAACTCAGAATTTGTCCGGCGATGACACTAGAGAAGGATTATGTGCGGTCTTAAGCTTGAAGATTAAGAATCCTCAGTTTGAAGGTCAGACAAAGACAAAACTGGGAAACAGCGAAGTGAAAGGAATCGTAGAATCCATAGTGAACGAGCAGCTTTCGATATATTTTGAGGAGAATCCTACTGTAGCTAAGAAAGTTGTCCTGAAGATCTTAGATGCGGCAAGAGCAAGGGAGGCTGCTCGAAAAGCAAGAGACCTGGCTCGTCGTAAAGGGGTTTTAGAGTCAACTTCGCTCCCCGGGAAACTGGCTGATTGCCAGGAAAAAGATCCTGCTCTCAGCGAGATCTTCATCGTGGAGGGAGATTCGGCAGGAGGCTCAGCCAAACAAGCCCGTGATCGCCGCCATCAGGCTATCCTGCCTCTTAAGGGGAAAATTCTCAATGTGGAGAAAGCCAAGTTTGACAAGATTCTTAAGAGTGAAGAGATAGGGGTAATTATTTCAGCTCTGGGAACCGGGGTAGAGCAGTCAGATTTCAACCTGGAAAAACTTCGCTATCATAAAGTCATTATAATGACAGACGCTGATGTGGATGGCTCCCATATAAGAACTCTTCTCATGACTTTCTTTTACCGGCAGATGCCTCAACTTATTGAAAAGGGTCATCTCTATATTGCCCAGCCCCCCTTGTATAAGATAACGAAGGGCAAATCAGTTCAGTATTTAAGAGATGAGCGGTCTTATGAAAAGTATATAATTAAGAAAATTTCAGAGGAATTCAAAATTAAAATGAGCAGGCAGAAGGAGTATATAAGCGGAGAAAAATTCAGAAAATTCCTCCATAGGATAATTGCCAAAAAGAATTATATCCAGCTGCTCGAAAGAAAAAATTATCCGTTCTTCCTAATCGACATTCTTCTTAGCAGCGGAGTTGAAGATGTAGATTTTTTGCGCAAGAAGAGTCAACTGGAGAAAATCCAAACCCTCCTCACAGAGAAGGGCATAACCTCGGTTTTAAGCATGGATGAGGAGCACGGACTCCATGAACTCGCAGTAGATTTTCAAATCAACGGTATGAATGTTTCTTGCAAGGTTAACTCAGGTTTAATCACATCGGCTGAGTACCGAAACCTCTGCAAAATACACAAAGAATTAGAAAGCTTCAGAACTCCTTTTCAGGTTTTAAGCGATAGCGAAAAAGTAAAGATAGAAAACGAAGCAAAACTTCTCGACTTCCTATTCCAGAAAGGGAAAAAGGGCGTAGTTATCCAGAGATATAAAGGATTGGGAGAGATGACTCCCCAGCAGTTGTGGGAAACAACCATGGATCCAGAGGAAAGATATCTGCTTAAAGTTTCAATACAGGATGCGGTAGAGGCAGAAGAAATTTTTACTGTCCTCATGGGAGAAGAGGTTGAATCCCGGAGGAATTTCATAGAACAGAATGCTCTTGAGGCACAAAACCTGGATATTTAGAGAAAAAGCAGGGGCAATTTCTTACCGTAAAAAGGAGAAAAGATGAGCAATAAGTCTACTGAAGTTAGTCTCGAAATGGAGATGAAACGGTCGTACCTTGATTACGCCATGAGCGTGATCATTGGTCGAGCCATTCCAGATATAAAGGATGGGCTTAAGCCCGTCCACCGCCGCACCCTTTTTTCCATGCATGAAACCGGAACCGCCTGGAACAAATCATACAAAAAGTCTGCCCGCATTGTGGGGGATGTCATAGGAAAGTTCCATCCTCACGGTGAGGGGGCTGTCTATGACACTCTAGTTCGCATGGCCCAAGATTTCAGTCTTCGCTATCCCTTGGTGGATGGCCAGGGCAATTTTGGCTCCATAGATGGGGATCCGCCAGCAGCCATGAGATACACCGAAGTCAGGATGAAAAAGATTACCCAAGAACTTCTGGCAGATATCGATAAGAATACAGTCAACTTTGTGCCCAACTATGACGGAAGCCTCCAGATGCCCGAGGTTCTCCCTGCAAAATTTCCAAATCTTCTAGTCAACGGAGGTTCAGGGATCGCTGTCGGCATGGCCACCAACATCCCTCCCCATAACCTGAATGAGGTTTCAGAGGGAATAATTCACTTTATCCGAAATCCCAAAGCCAGCTTGGAAGATATCATGAAGTTCGTTCCCGGCCCGGATTTTCCGACTGGAGGGTATATCTTCGGTAAGCACGGAATCAAGGATGCTTACAGGACAGGAAGGGGGATCATTTGTTTAAGAGCAAGAGCCATGATTGAGAGAGGCAGAAAGAACGAGCGAGACAGAATCGTCGTCACTGAAATTCCTTATCAAGTGAACAAGGCAAGGCTTCTGGAAGGCATTGCTGACCTCGTTAATAGTAAAAAGATCGAGGGGATTGCAGATATAAGGGACGAATCGGATAGGGAAGGAATGAGAGTCGTTATCGAAATCAAAAAAGGCGAACTTCCCGAGATTATTCTGAACAACTTATACAAGCACACATCTCTTCAAACTTCTTACGGAATAATCATGCTAGCGATAGTTGAAAAGCAGCCCAAGATGCTCAATCTTCTTGAGACGATGCGCTACTTTGTTTCCCATCGCCAGGATGTGGTTCGACGCCGCACGCGCTTTGAATTGAAGAGGGCAGAATTAAGAGCTCATATTCTGGAAGGACTGACTATTGCCCTGGATAATCTGGATGAAGTGATAAGCCTTATCCGCTCCTCTCGAACGGTCGATGCGGCAAGGAACGGCCTTATAACCAGCTTTCATCTGACCAAAATCCAGGCTCAGGCGATCCTGGATTTACAGTTGCAAAAACTCACTCGACTGGAGAGAGAAAAGATTCAGAGAGAATACAGGGAATTGAAGAAAACGATCTCAAGATTGAAGAAGATTTTAGCCAGTGAACAGCTTATTCTGGATATCATCGTGGAAGAGCTGGAACAAATAAAAGAAGAATATCAGGATGAGAGGAAAACAGAGATCAAGGAGGAGGAAATCTCAGAGATTAGGCCAGAAGATTTAATCAAAGAGGAGGATGTTGCCATCACTTATACTTCATCTGGCTACGTTAAACGCACTTCCCTGAGCTACTATCATTTCCAGAGTCGGGGAGGAAAGGGCAAAAGAGGCATCAGCATGAAGCCTGAAGATGTGGTCCAGGATCTGTTTGTTTCCTCTACCCACAGCTATCTTTTATTTTTCACCAACAAAGGACGCCTCTACTGGCTGAAAGCTTTGGAAATACCAGATGTGGGTGTTTCAGGCCGAGGAAAACCCATCAAGAATCTCCTCCACTTAGGTCCAGAAGAGAAAGTTCGTTCTGTTGTTGCCGTGAAAGATTTTTCTGGCGACCGCTACGTGGTGATGATAACTTCTAAAGGGAAGATGAAGAAATCAAAATTGAGTGACTTTCGTAACATCCGACGAGGCGGTATTATCGCCATCGGTCTCGACCGCAAAAGTGAGCTGCTTACGGCACAGCTAACTGATGGCCAGAGAGATATTTTAGTCGGGACAAAGCTAGGAAAAGCCATCAGGTTCAAAGAGAGCGAAGTAAGACCGATGGGACGTCAAGCCGCCGGTGTAAAAGCAATCTCCTTGAGACCTAAAGATGAGATCATCGGAATGATCGTTGTTGGAGAAAAGGACGAGTTCGTCTTCACTGCAAGTGAAAAGGGAAGAGGGAAAAAGACTGATATAAGCCTCTATCCCCAACACAGAAGAGGAGGGAAGGGCGTCATCAATCTGATAGTTAACACCAAGATAGGAAAGGCAATAGGGATGGTCGGGATTTCAGAGGAGGAATTGCTCTTGATAACACAGCTAGGAAAGGTGATACGGATAAAGACGGGGCAGGTGAGGCCTTCAGGGAGAGCGACTCAGGGAGTAAAAATAATAGATCTTGAGAAAGGCGACAGAGTCGTCTCAATGGCCACAGTCAAAGAAACCTAAACCGCAGTGCAAAAGGGGACAGGCTACTTTTTCTTCCTTTTTAATGTATGTGATTTATAGTAGGGGCTTGATTTACGAAGGGGTTTGATTCACGAAGGTGTTTGATTTATGTAGGGGTTTGATTCATCAAACCCGATAGTTCATTTGTGTAGAAAAAATGTGGGCTTGATAAATCAAGCCCCTACAATTTTCCGTACAGATAAACAAAAGAATGGGGCCTGGCCTCATTTTCTCTCCATTTTCTCTACAATCTGCCCTTGCAGATGAACCTGATCCCTGCATAAAGAATGCTTGACAGGCGTGGCTCTTATTCTTTAAAATCTACTCACCGAAAAACAAGGAGGGAGTCATGGTTGAGACACTCAATCAGCTTTTTTTCAATACTATAAAAATATATCCAAAGGATGAATTGCTGCTTTCTAAAAAAGAAGGAAAATATGTACCCATTTCCACTGCAGAGTTTGCTGAAAAAGTTAAATACTTCTGTCTGGGACTGAAAGATTTAGGACTTGAATCTAAGGATAAGCTCATCATCCTTTCCGAGAATAGGCCGAAGTGGATCATTTCAGATTTCGCAAATTTATGCCTGGGCGGAATTACTGTTCCGATTTATACCACTCTGGCTCCAGAACAAATCAAGTATATCATCGAAGACTCTGATGCTAAAATTGTTATTTGCTCAAACCAAGAACTCTGGGAAAAGGTAGAAGCTGTAAAGAATGACCTGACAAAGGTAACACGTTTCATCACCTTCGAATCAGAAGCCCCTGAAGGAGTCCTGAGTTTTAACCAGATTCTGGAAAGAGGGAAAAAGGTTGATCAGGAAAATCCTGAGCTTTTTGAAAAAATAGCCCTAGGAATCAAGCCTGAAGATGAAGCTACTATAATCTACACCTCCGGGACGACTGGACCTCCTAAGGGAGTAATACTCACTCACCACAATTTCGTCAGCAATGTCAAAGCCTGTGCACCTCTTCTTCCCTTTTCGGATAAAGATACAGGGTTGTCGCTCCTGCCTTTATCTCACAGTCTTGAAAGAATGGTCACTTTTACCTTCCTCTACAAAGGCTGCTCGATCGGTTATGCCGAGGGTTTTGATACCGTAGCTCAAAACCTCCAGGAAATAAGGCCTCACCTGATGGTCGTCGTACCACGCGTATTGGAGAAGTTTTATGCGAAGGTCATAGATAATGTTCAGGCCAGCTCGGCCTTGAAGAAAAAAATCTTCTTCTGGGCAGTAAAAGTTGGCAGAGAGTCTGCGAGCAGCGAATTAGAAAATAAGCCTATATCAGGGATGCTCCGCTTTAAAAGAAAGCTTGCTCATAAACTCGTCTATTCCAAGATTATTGCCAAAACTGGGGGGAGAGTCAGGTTTTTTGTCTCAGGCGCTGCACCGTTATCAAAGGATATCGGTGAATTCTTCTATGCCCTGGGCATTGTTATCATGGAAGGATATGGCCTGACTGAGACATCTCCGGTTATTTCAGTGAATACGTTTGATAAGTTGAAATTTGGGACAGTGGGGCCTCCAATTCCGGGAGTTGAAGTAAAAATTGCTGAAGATGGAGAAATTTTGGCCAGGGGTCCAAATATAATGAAAGGATATTACAAGAAAGAAGAAGAAACCAGAGAGGTCTTCGAAGGGGAATGGTTTAAAACAGGAGATATAGGCCATTTGGACGAAGATGGCCATTTGGTGATTACAGACAGGAAAAAAGATCTAATAGTGACTGCTGGGGGTAAGAATGTTGCTCCTCAGCCGATTGAGAATCTTTTAAAGACCAATCCTTATATTGAGAACGTGTTGGCCATCGGGGATAGAAGAAAGTTTATTTCTGCCTTGGTTGTACCGAATTTCGAAAAATTGGAAGAATATGCAAAGTTTAACAACATAACCTATGAAACGCTCGGTGATTTGGTCAAGAATGAAAAAGTTCTAAATTTCATGGAAGGAGAAATTGACCGGGCTACACCTTCTCTCGCGTCTTACGAGAAAATAAAAAAAATTAGTCTTCTGGATAGGAATTTTGAAATAGATAAAGGAGAGATGACTCCAACCTTAAAAATAAAAAGAAATGTTGTCGAGGAGAAGTATAGAGGCGTCATCGATGCTATGTACAGAGAAGATTGAAATGGAGCAAGGATAGAGTATTAATTTAAGTTGATTATGTAACGAAATACAATATTCTGCCACAATTTTCGCAGAGAATAATCTTCTCTTTCCCTTTCAGCTCATTTATCACCTGGGGTCTGATGCGCATATGGCACAGTGAACAAAACTCTTCGCTTACGGGAGAGAGGGCAATTCCGCTATTTTTCTTATATATTTTCAGATAAAGGTTAACCTGGTCAGAGGGAATTTTTGGCGCGAGCTTTTCTTTTTCTTGGTTTAGCTTAGCCTTCTTTGCTTCGAATGTCTCTTTCTCCTGTTGAAGCGCATTTTTTTCCTTCGAGAACTCCTCTTCTGCCTCACTGTGTTTTTGGCTTGCAGTCTTGATTTCTTCCTCGATATCGTCAGCCAGGAGCATTTCGCTTATTATCTCCTCTTCCATATCGCTGATTTTCTGTTTGGCCTCTTCTATTTCTTTAAGAAGAGAGCTGTATTCTCTGTTTGTTTTAACTTCATTGAGCTGACGGTTATACTTTGATATTTGTTCCCTAATATCTTTGACTTCAGCTTCCAGATCTCTTCTTTTCTTCTGATTCTGAGCCATTTTTTCTTTGGCCAAATCGATAGTTTGGGAGCTGGCTTCTATTTTTTTGTTGATTTCTTCGATCTTGGAGGGGATATTTTCGAGGAAAGCAGAGATATCAGCTATTTCTTTGTCAAGCTTCTGAAGGTTAATCAGTTTTTCAAATTCAATATCCACATCGTTTCCTCTGAGGGAAAATGGGCCTACCAGGATTCGAACCTGGGACCTGCCGGTTATGAGCCGGAGGCTCTACCGCTGAGCTATAGGCCCTTTGTTTCTTATAGCAAATATCAAAAATCAAGTCAATTTGCAGGGAGATGGGACTGACGAATCAACTCCTTTTTTAATGATCTGTAGGGTTTTGATTTTTCTGTAGGGTTTTGATTCATCAAACCCACCTTTTAATTATTCGTATTATCAATTATGCATGTTTGACAAATCAATCACCTAGCTTAGATAAGAAATATTTGGGACTGACATATCAACCCCCGGGATATGAATAATATATTTTATCTTAATTATCGTCGGTGAACGATTTCAGCTTCCGGCTTCTACTTGGATGTTTTAGTTTTCTTAAAGCTTTGGCCTCGATCTGCCTGATTCTTTCACGAGTCACCTTGAATTGCTGACCGACCTCCTCCAAAGTGTGTTCGTTGCCGTCACCTAAGCCGAATCTCATCTTCAAGACCTTTGCTTCTCTTTCTGTTAGAGATTTTAGAGCTTCCCCAATCTGCTCTCTTAAATTGATGTTTATGACCGTTTCAGGAGGTGAGGGGATTACTTTATCTTCGATAAAATCACCCAGATGGCTGTCCTCTTCTTCTCCGATAGGAGTCTCGAGTGAGATAGGCTCCTGGGCAATTTTTATGATTTTTCTTATCTTATGGACCGACATGTCCATCTTTTTCGCTATCTCTTCGCTGGTGGGCTCTCTCCCTATTTCCTGGACAAGGCTTCTTGAGACTCTTATCAATTTGTTTATGGTCTCTATCATATGAACTGGAATTCTTATAGTCCTAGCCTGATCAGCAATTGCTCGCGTTATGGCCTGTCTTATCCACCAAGTTGCATAAGTCGAAAATTTATATCCTCTTCGGTATTCAAATTTGTCCACAGCCTTCATCAAACCCATATTTCCTTCTTGAATGAGGTCGAGAAATTGGAGTCCTCGGTTGCTATACTTCTTGGCTATAGAGACCACAAGTCTTAAATTCGCAGCCACCAGTTCTTTCTTAGCTTGGTCGCTGATTTTCTTTCCTGTGGCTATTTCCCTCAGTGTTTTTCTTAAAGCTTGAGTATTAAGGCCTATATCCTTCTGGTATGTTTTAAGGAATTTGTTGATTTCCTTTATTTTATCCTTTAGAACAGTCTCTTGCTTTTTGCTTTTCACTCGGCTAAGCGAAAGATTCAACTCTTCCTTAGTCTCTTCTAATTCGTTGATGACTTTTAACTTCTCACGAAGATTCTCGATGATTGTTTCTCTGAGAGAAGAACGAATGTTGAGCTCCCTGATGAGGCGGCTCATTTCAACGATAAGGCGTCCTCGCCTAAAGATATTTTTCTTTTTTGCTGGTATGCTATCGAGTTGAGCGCTGAGTTCCTCGATCTTCCTGATTTTTGATATTATTTCTTTCTTCTTTGCCTCTAGCTTTCCTTCTGCTAGGTCATCTTCACTGAGATCGAACATTTCTTGGATGTAGTAAGAATCCTCCTTTATGTTCTCTTCAAGGTAGAGGATTTCATTCAAGACAATCCTTGTTTTAGAGAGGGCCTTAAGAATAGTTTTTTCGCCCCTCTCTATTTCCCTAGCTATGGCAATTTCTCCCTCTCTAGTAAGGAGCGAAATATTCCCCATTTCTCTAAGATAGAGCTTTACAGGATCTGTTGTTCGCTCCAAACCGTGAAGAGAGACTAAGTCACTCTTTCTTCTTTTAGGAGGAGCTGTTTTCCTTTTTGTGCCGACGACTTTTATTCCATAGTCGTCCATAGAATTGAGAAACTCTTTAAAGTCTCCTTCCGATTTGACATCATCATCATGGAAGGTTTTATCTATCTCTTCAAAAAGAAGAAAGCCTTGCTTCTTTCCCTTGGAAATTAGCCGGTCAATTCCGTCTTTTTGAGGCTTATCTTCTTGAGTCAATGTTAATTACTCTCCTTCGCGGAAATATCGCGATTGTTATAACTTAAATTTTGATAGTTTCGTTTCGACAACATGGATAATTGGTTAATAATATCTTGTCTTTGTATGAGGAGGGAACGAAGTTTTTCCTTATCTCCCTTTTTTTCCATGCTTATGATTTCAGCTTTCAGTTCTTTTTTTCGGTTTTCAAGCGAGAATTGCCTTAAAGCATTAAGGCATTCAAAGGCTTCCTCGACGGTTGCTTCCTGCTCTTTCTCCAGCATCAGAGCCTTAGAGAGCGAGCTTTCAAGAGTGGGGCCTATTCTCTCCCTTAATTCATTAAAGTCCGGTTCTTTCCCGCTCTTTGAACATTTAGCTAAAGCTTCGAAGATGGGCGCGGTCTTCAGGCCCTGAAAATATTCCTCCTTTATTTCTGGAAACACGTAGGATGCTATATCTTTATCTCCTAAAAGTATCTGAAGGAGTCTTTTTTCGGCATTTAAAATTGTCTCTTCCTCCCCGCTTTTCTCCTCGGATTTTTTTCTCTGGATTATCCTGCGTAATTCTTCCTCATCAACAGAAAGGTATTCACTTGCTTGCTTCAAATATTCACTGCGAATAATAGGATCAGGCATTTTTACGATTTCTTCCACAGTACTTCTTACAATTTTTGTCTTCTCTTCAGGGATATCCTTCCTCCATTCCTCCAGAAAGGAATCTAATAAGAACTTAAGTCCTGGCGTGCTGTTTTGAATGAGGTTTTTAAACTCGTCTAAACCGGATTTCTTGATAAGATTATCAGGGTCGATCCCTGGGGGTAAAGTCAGGATTTTAACTTGAACACCTTTTTCAAAACAAAGAGAAATGGCCCGACAAGCTGCCTTCTTGCCCGCAGCATCACCGTCATAACTGACTATCATTCTTGGTGCGAACCGTAAGGGAAGTGAGACCTGTTGAGAAGTCAAACTTGTTCCTAGAGAGGCAGCGCTGTTCGTAATCCCTGCCTGGTAGAGGGAGACAAAATCTGTATAGCCTTCGACAATGATAACCTCACCTGTCTCCCGAATAGATTCCTTGCTAAAGTTCAGTCCGTACAGAATTTTTCCCTTTGAATATACAGGAGTATCCGGGGAATTGAGGTATTTCGGCTCCGCATTAAAAATGGTCCTTCCTCCGAAGGCGACGACCTTTCCCGTAAGGCTAAATATGGGGAAAATGATCCTTCCTCTGAAGCGGTCATAAAAACTGTCTTTTTTTTGGTTGTAGAGGACGAGTCCTGCTTGCTCAAGAAGTTTTGGAGGGACTTTTTTTTCTTTGAAAAAGGTAAGGAGTGAATCCCACGAATTCAGGGCGTAGCCGATCTTCAATTTCTGTATGATTTCTTCAGTAATATCTCTATTTTTGAGATATTCAAGGGCTTTCTCGCCTTCTTTGGTCGCAAACAGGTTTTTCTTGAAAAAAGCAAGAGTATTTTCGTTTATTTTGAATAATTTNNTTTGAATAATTTTTCTTCTAATTTTTGAAGTTGGGGGGAGAATTCTCTTTTCTTGGGCAGGGGAATATTGTATTTTTCAGCCAGATATTTCAAAGCTTCAGGGAAGCTTAGGTTTTCTTTTTCCATAACCAGAGTGAAAATATCTCCTCCTGCGTTGCAGCCGAAACAATGAAACAGCTGCTTTTCTTCATCAACTGTAAAAGACGGATCCTTTTCTGAGTGGAAAGGGCAGAGTCCAACATGTTTATTCCCGCGTCTTCTTAAGGTTGTATACTGCGACGCAATCTCTACGATGCTCGCAGTTTGCCTAATTTGGTCAACTATTTCCATGGGTTATCTTTTAATGGATAAAATTTGACTACAAGTAAATATAGGAAGGAGATGCCCGATTGTCAAGTGCCTAAGTACTTATAAATTAAGGTTTTATAAAAAATTTAATGAAATCGTGAATTAAAACTTGAATTGTCTAAATGCTGAATTCAAATGAAATCCGACGCTATTCAAGATGATTTATAAGGCTTGCTAGGTATCCTGCGCCAAACCCGTTATCAATATTAACCACACCTACGCCACCAGGGCAAGAATTTAGCATAGCCAGGAGAGCAGCTAGCCCCTTCATGCTTGCCCCATAACCGACACTTGTCGGAACAGCGATTATCGGAACACTGACAATTCCTGCCACCACGCTGGGTAGGGCTCCTTCCATGCCAGCTACGGTTATAATGACCTTTGCCTTCTTTATTTTCTGATACTCGCCAAAAAAGCGGTGAAGGCCGGCCACGCCAACATCGTATATTTTATCTGTTTTATTACCCAAGATATCGCAGGTCACAGCAGCTTCCTCTGCAACCGGAATATCCGACGTTCCGGCTGTGATGACAGCAATTCTGCCCTTTCCAGGAATAGGCTTTTGTTGCTTGAGATAGATAACCTTGGCCAGGGAATTGTGGTGCGCTCCCGGTATTTTTTTCTTTAGTTTCTTGAAGACTTCTAGTCCGATTTTGGTGATAAGCAGATTGCTCCCTTTTTTGATAATTTCCTGGGCGATTTTTAATATCTGGTCATCAGTCTTTCCGAGGCCATAGATTATCTCAGGGAAACCTTTTCTTAGCTCTCGATGGTGGTCGATTTTAGCAAAGCTTAAGTCTTGATAAGGAAAGTCTTTCAGAATAGATAGGGCTTCTTTAGGGGAGAGCTTTCCCTGGTGGACCTTGTTTAATACGTCTTCCAGCTGCGATTTCATGCGCCTGATTCTATCATACTGGTGTAATATATAAAAGGGGACAGGCTACTTTTTCCTTGAAAAAATGACTAAAAATGGGGCCACTAAAAATGGGGCCAGGCCCCATTTTGTGCTGCTTTGAGAAATATTTTGTAGGGGTTTGATTTATCAAATCCACCTATTAAAAAAAGTAGCCTGTCCCCATTTTGTGATCCCATTATACGATGGCCACAGCAAATAAAGGACGTGGCCGCTTTCTTATAAAAATAATAAAAGTTTTGAACACCGGACCTCAAATTGCTAAAATCTTAATGAAACTCAGAACGAAGGTTTTTATGAAGCGCGAAATTCTGGTGCCTTCGAAATGACCTCGAAATGATATCCAAAAAAACTATCCAAAAAGAGATTCAGTTTTCAGGAGTTGGAATACATTCTGGAAAGAATGTGGATCTTCTCCTGAAACCTTCATCATCAGGGGAGATCATCTTTCGCCGAACCGATCTCGATAATTTAGAGCTTGCTCTCGATCCCAAGAAAATTAAAACTAAGAACTCAACCTATATTGTTTCTGAAGGATGCAAAATTCAGACTCTCGAACATTTGCTTGCTGTTCTTTATATGTCTGGTATTGACAGCTTGATTATAGAGATAAACGGGGATGAGATTCCTGCGATGGATGGGAGTGCCTCTCCTTTTGCCCAGGCAATCCTTAATGCTGGAGTAAGGTCTCTTCCTGATAGCAAAAAATCTATTAAAATTACTAAGTCTTTTTCCCTCGATGAAAAAGATGCTAGCTTTTCATTTTCTCCAGGTTCAGACTTTAAAATAACCTACTCTATCGAATACGATCATCCAGCCATCCAAAAACAAGAATTAACTCTATCCCTAAATCTGGAAAATTTTATAAAAGAAATTGCGCCTGCCCGGACTTTCGGATTTTTGAAGGATGTACCAGCTCTTAGAGCTCAGGGATTAGCTGGAGGCGGATCACTGGATAATGCTGTTGTTCTTGATGATAAAAGTGTTATAAACAAGCCTTTACGGTATCCGGATGAATTTGTCCGTCATAAAATATTGGATCTAGTTGGTGACCTTTCCCTGATGGGCTCGCCTTTGATCGGGCATTTCAAAGCACAAAGGGCAGGTCATGGTCTTCATCTGAAGGCTATTCATTTTCTTTTAGACAATCCAGAATTCTGGACCTATATATAACGGGGATATGACGGGATTCACCACCGCAAGAATCTCCAAATCCACGATACCTTACCATTAAGACTTAGGTTTGGGGAAATAGCCGTAGCGACCATTGAAGATTTAGCCTTTGGAATTCGCTCTTCGAGGGAAGTCCGCTCAGTGGACCGGCGAGTATGTTTGAGCGGAGCGAGTTACGGAGCCGCAGAGAAGAGCGAATGGAGAATGGCGTTAAAAATCTGAAGGGGAGCGAGGATATTTCCCAAAACCTTCCTAACTTTTTTCTTGTCAATGCTTTTATTCTGAGATAGAATTTGTAAACCAGAACTTAAGAGAATACGAGAAAGGTTAAAAGTGACAAAAGAAAAAGATAAAATCAAAAAGGATGAGTATGAGAAGGCTCTATCTTCTTATAGCCAGGCCATGAAGTCCTTTCACAAAGGAGATTATAAAAAAGCAGATGAATTGTTTAAGGTATTTATAGATAAACATGGTTCTGAAAGAGAACTTGTTGATAGAGCTCAAATCTACCTCAATGTTAGTGAAGCACGACAGAGCAAAGAAAAAGTCCCGTTGAAAACATTTGATGATTTTTATCAATACGGACTTTTCAAAACAAATCAGGGAGATTATGGGGAAGCGCTGAAGCTGTTAGAAAAGGCTCGAGAGATGAAACCTAAAGAGGGCAAAATATTATATTTAATGGCAGATATCTATTGCTTGAAGGGCGATATTGAAAAGTGTTTAGAACATTTAAAAAAGGCCATTCAACTCGACAAATATTTCAGCATATTAGCCAGGAATGAGAGAGATTTTGAGCCTCTTTGGGAGGACAAGAAATTTAAATTGATCACTAGAATGGTATGAGAAAAGGCTTTTTCGCTCTGATCTTAGCTGCGGGCAAGGGAACCAGATTCAAATCAGGAACAATAAAGGTTCTCCACCCTATGTTGGGGAAATCCATGCTCAGCTTGGTGTTGGATTGCGTTTTCAAGCTCAGACCAGAGAAGGTCTTCGTGGTCGTAGGCAGTCAGAAGGAAGATGTTATGAAAGAAGTTCCTTCGGGCAAAGTCGAGTTTATAAACCAGCAAAAACAACTGGGAACAGCTCATGCTGTCAAGGTAGCAGGAGATGCGCTGAATAAAGGAAAAGATAAGGATGTTCTCATCATAAACGGTGATTTACCCCTGCTGACACCTGAAACGCTCCGCCCCTTGTTGTCTCTTCACCAAAAAGAAGCAAACTCCCTGACATTTTTAAGCGCTGAGCTAGAAGACCCGTCAGGTTTTGGGCGTATAATCCATTCTGGAGATAAAATTAGGGTTATCGAGGAGAGAGATGCCACACCATCCGAGCGGAGGATAAAGGAAGTAAACGCGGGAGTTTATGTTTTTAAGATAAAGAATCTCCTTGAAGCATTGCCTAAGGTCTCGAATAAGAACAAAAAGGGTGAATATTATCTTACTGATGTTACTGAGATACTATCTGAAGCGGGGAAAAAGATCGGTGCTTATAAGACAAAAAACACTGAGGATCTTGTTGGAGTAAACAGCAGGTACGAGCTGGCTAAGGCTATAGGAGAGCTTCGGGACAGAAAAATAAAAGCCCTTACAGAGAAGGGAGTGACTGTTTATGATCCCGG
>JABAOH010053293.1_pt2 | contig 41483 bp, 39 predicted proteins | sample 7062181 | NCBI WGS metagenome assembly JABAOH01 (sample SAMN14538630, study PRJNA623070) | marine sediment metagenome | biome: marine biome [ENVO:00000428]; feature: marine pelagic biome [ENVO:01000023]; material: deep marine sediment [ENVO:00002113]; isolation source: pool of 5 deep marine... | reverse complement strand
CACCGCATCATCGGCAGCTTCATGATCCAGGGCGGCGACCCCACCGCCACCGGCACCGGCGATCCCGGGTATGTGGTACCGGACGAGTTCCCCGCGGCGGGCTTCGTCTATGAGCGGGGGGTGGCGGCGATGGCCAACGCCGGCCCCGGCACCACCGGCAGCCAGTTCTTCATCGTCACCGGGGATGACGCCTCCGGCCTCCAGCCCCAATTCTCGGTGCTGGGGCGCGCCGTCGATTCTGACGACACCCTGGCCCGCATCGCCGCCGTCCCCGTAGCGCTACGTGGCGCCGAGCAGAGCGCTCCCTTGGAGAGCGTCTACATAGAGCGGGTGGACATCGACGTCGCTTCCTGACAGGGGCGCGCTCCCCGGAGGCCGCTGGTTTACGCTGCGTCCCGATGGCCGTCGACCTGCACACCCATAGCACCGCCTCGGATGGCTCCGACAGTCCAGAGGCGCTGGTCGCGGCGGCGGCGGCACTCGGTCTGGAGGCGATAGCGCTCACCGACCACGACACGCTGGCGGGAATCCCGGCTGCCAAGCGTGCCGCCGCCGACGCGGGCATCGAGTTCGTACCGGGCGCCGAGATCTCCTGCGACTGGGAGCCAGGATCGATGCACCTTGTCGTGCTGTTCCTGGAGCCGGTCCCGGGCCCGCTGCAAGATCGGCTCCACCACCTGCAGGCGGCCCGTGACGCCCGCAATGAGCGCATCGTGGAACGGCTGCACGGCCTGGGGATCGATATCTCGCTAGCCGAGGTGCGTGAGGAGGCAGGCGAGGGCAGCGTGGGCCGGCCGCACTTCGCCGCGGTTCTGGTGCGAAAGGGGGCAGTGGAGAGCATCCCTGCCGCCTTCGACGAGCTGCTCGCCAAGGGGAGACCCGCCTACGTGGAACGGGAGCGCCTCACCCCGGAGGAGGCGATCAGCCTGGCGCGCGCCTCGGAAGCGGTTCCGGTACTGGCCCATCCGCACACCTTGGGCCTCACCTCGGCTGCAGAGTTCGCCGCCGCCTTCGAGCGTCTCGCTGCCGCCGGACTGATGGGAATCGAGTCCTCGTACGGTGAGTATGACCAGCCACAACGGGACGAGCTGACGGCCACGGCGCGCCGCTTCGGGCTGGTTCCCTCCGGTGGGTCCGACTATCACGGCGCCTACAAGGAAGGGACCGACCTGGGAACCGGGCGCGGCGATCTGGCCGTTCCCTATGCCGTGCTCGACGAGCTGCGGCAGGCGCGCCGCAACCTGGTCGGGCGACGGTGAACTCAGTCCCGTCGCCGGACAGGGCTCCCGTGGCGCGGCGCATGGGAAGGGCGGCGCTGGTGGTGTCGGGGGGAATCCTGCTCTCCCGGCTGCTCGGCTTCCTCCGGGACGTGGTGCTGGCCAACATCTTGGGCAACACGGTCTCGGGTGACGTCTACTTCGCAGCTTTCTTCATCCCGGATCTGATGTTCTACCTCATGGCCGGTGGCTATCTGACCGTCACCTTCATCCCCATCCTCTCCCGCCATCTCGCCGCCGGCGACGAGGACGAAGGCTGGCGCGCGTTCACAGCCGTAGCGCGGATCGTGGTGGGTGGGATCGTGGTGCTGACGCTGCTGGGCATGGCGTTCGCTGAGCCGCTGGTGCGACTGGTGTACGTTCGCTTCCCGGACGCCTTCCCGCTGGCGCCCGACTTCGCCCGCTTCGGGCCCGACGATCTGCGCCAGGTCACCAACCTCACCCGGATCGTGCTCCCCGCCCAGGTGTTCTTTCTCGCCGGCTCGTTGCTGATGGCGGTGCAGTACACCAAGGAGCGCTTCTTCATCCCTGCGTTGGCCCCGGTGGTCTACAACCTGGGCATCATCGCCGGCGGCGTGGTTGCGTGGGCGACGGGCGACCCGTCACCCGCCGGCTTCGCGTGGGGGGTGCTGGCGGGAGCAGGGTTGGGCAGTTTTGGGCTGCAGTGGTACGGGGCCAAGCGTTCCGGGTTGCGCTGGATGCCCCGCGTTCCACTGCTTCACCCGGCAATCAGGGAGTACGTAATGCTGGCCCTTCCGCTCATGTTGGGCCAATCGATCGTGGTGCTCGATGAGCAACTCGCCCGCGTCTTCGGTCAACTGGCCGGGGAGGGGGCCATCGCCTCCCTCAACTACGCCCGTCGCCTCAACATGCTCCCGGTGGGCGTCATCGCCCAGGCGGCCGGCGTCGCCGCCTATCCCTTCCTGGCCCGCCTCTTCGCCGAGGGCCGCCACCGACAACTGGGTGAGGCAGTGAGCGACGCGCTTCGCTACGTCCTGTTCGCCGCCGCCGGAGCTACCGCGGCCATCGTGGCTCTCTCCCAGCCGGCGGTGCGGGTGGCACTACAACGGGGCAACTTCGACTGGGACGGCACGGTGCTCACCGCCACCTCGCTGGTGCTGTTCGCCGTGAGCATCCCCGCCTGGGGAGCCCAGCAGGTCTACGCCCGCGGTTTCTACGCCCAGCGCCACATGTGGACGCCGGTCGTCATCGGCACCCTGGCCACGGTGGCGGCGATCCCGCTCTTCCTGGCGCTGCTCGACGCCATGGGTGCTCCCGGGCTGGCTCTGGCCAGTTCCCTGGCGATGACCGCGTATACGGTGGTGCTGGCCGCGGTGTGGTACACCCGCACCGGCCTGAGGCAGCTGCGGCCGGTGCTCACCGCGCTGGTACGCAGCGCCGTGGCGGCCGCGGTGGCGGCCGCGGTGGCGTGGCCGGTAGCCCGCTTGATCACCGGAACCGGGGAGCTCGGCTTCCTTCGCTCGCTGCTGGCGCTGCTGATCGGAGGGGGGATCGTGCTGGCCGCCTATGGCGGCGTCAACGCCGCGCTGGGCTCGCCGGAGTTGCGGCGGGTCACGGCCCGGTGGAAGCAGTAGCCCCTACGGCTCGAAGGCGTGGTCCTCGTCGGCGTCGCCGGAGGGACTGAGGCCGAGGAAGGTGCTGCGCGGGCCGAGGACGGTGCGCGGCCTCCCCGACAGCACCCAGGCTTCGGGACGAGGGCGCTGCGGTGGCAGCGAGCGCTGCGCCGCTTCTTCTGCCAGCAGCTGCTCGATGACGGCGGCGATGGCGGCGGCCTCGTACGGTCCGGCGCCACCCCTGATGATGATCTGCTCATCCATCGCCCAGCTCCACCAGCTCGATGAGCGTGCCCGCCAGCGCCCGCGGATGGACAAAGGCGATCTTGGCCTCGCGGCCGCCCGGCCGGGGAGATCGGTCGATGAGTTCCACCCCCTCGGCGTCGAGATGCTGCAGCGCCTGGTCGATAGAGGCAACCGCGAAGGCGACGTGATGAAGGCCCTCACCCTTTCGCTCCAGGAACCGGCCCACCGGCGTGTCCGGCCCCAGCGGACCCAGTAGCTGGACGAAGGAACCTCCCACCGGCAGCATGGCTTCTTCCACCCCCTGTTCCTCTACCGTTTCCCGATAGAGCGGCTCCACCCCGTACTGGCGGCGGCACTCGTCGAGGGCGGCGTCCAGGTCGGCCACGGCGATCGCCACGTGATCGAGATTGACCAGCTTCACGCCGCGAGCATACCGGCCGGCGTCAGCCCCGGCTCCCGGGCGCCACCCGAGGGTACGATTGCCGTCAGGAGGTGGATACATGGGTGCCGTCATCACCGGCATGGCGCGGACGCCGATCGGCAAGTACGGGGGAAGCCTGCAGCCGTTGCGGGCTGCCGACCTGGGCGGTATCGCCATCCAGGGCGCGCTGGAGCGATCGGGGATCGCGCCCGGCGCCGTCGACGAGATCATCCTTGGACACGTCATCCAGGCCGGCGAGGGGCAGATCACGCCCCGTCAGGCGGCAGTACGCGCCGGCGTCCCCATGACGGTGCCTTCGGTCACCGTCAACAAGGTGTGCCTGTCGGGGATGGCGGCGGTGGCACTCGCCGACCGGGCGATTCGCCTCGGCGAGTCCAAGCTGGTGATCGCCGGCGGGATGGAGTCCATGAGCAACGCTCCCCACATCGTGCGAGAAGTGCGGTGGGGCGCTCGCCTCGGTGACGTCGAGTTGGTCGACGCCATGCTCCACGACGGTCTGTACTGCGCCTTCGATCACTGCACCATGGGCGAGTCCTCCGACGTCAAGAACCGGCAGCTGGGGATAGGTAGGCGCGAGCAGGACGAGTGGGCGGCGATGTCCCACGCCCGCGCCCGTGAAGCCACCACCTCGGGAGCCTTCGCCGACGAGATCGTCCCGGTGGAGGTTCCGCAGCGCAAGGGGGACGCGCTGGTGGTGGGACACGATGAGGGAATCCGCGAGGGCGTGACCGCCGACACGCTGGGGGAACTGCGGCCCGCCTTCACCGAGGGCGGCACTCTCACTGCCGGCAACGCCTCCCAGATCTCCGATGGAGCCGCCGCCCTGCTGGTGGCCGACCGTGATGCCGCCGAAGCGGTGGGGGCACCCATCCTCGCCGAGATCGTCGCCTACGGCGAGATCGGAGGTGTCGACGCCACCCTCCACGAGCGGCCCGCCGAAGCGCTGCGGGTGGCCCTCAAGAAGGCCGAGATGGGACCCGCCGACCTCGATCTGGTAGAGATCAACGAGGCCTTCGCCTCGGTCGCCCTGTGGTCGGCTCGCATGCTCGACCTCCCCGCCGACAAGGTGAACGTGCACGGAGGGGCGGTGGCACTGGGCCATCCCATCGGCGCCACCGGCGCCCGTATCATCGTCACACTGATCAACGCGCTGCGGCGCCGCGGCGGTGGGATCGGCGCCGCTGCCCTGTGCGGCGGCGGCGGACAAGGCGACGCCATCATCGTTCGGGTGGACGGCAATGACTGAGGTACCGGAGCGCAACCTGGGACTCGATCTGGTGCGAGTCACCGAGACGGCCGCCATGGCCGCCGCCCGCTGGCAGGGCCGCGGCGACCCCACGGCGGTCGATCAGGCGGCAGTCGACGGCATGCGCACCATCCTGTCCACCATCGACATCGATGGCCGCATCGTGATCGGCGAGGGGGAGAAGGACGAGGCCCCGATGCTGTACAACGGCGAGCGGATCGGCAACGGGACCGGGCCCAAAGTGGACGTCGCCGTCGACCCCGTCGACGGCACCCGGCTCACCTCTGAGGGGCTGCCGGGGGCGCTGGCGGTGATTGCGCTCGCCGAGGCGGGCACCATGTACGCCCCAGGGAGCATCGTCTACATGGACAAGATCGCGGTGGGCCCCGAGGCGGCGGGCGCTATCGACCTGGACGCTCCCGTGAGCCGGAACTTGCTGCGCGTGGCCAAGTCGCGCGACAAGGACATCAACGACCTCACCGTCATCATGCTCAACCGTCCCCGTAACGAGGGCTACGTCGACGAGGTGCGCAAGGCCGGGGCGCGCATCCGTCTCATCCGAGACGGCGACGTGTCGGCGGCCATCTCCACCGCCGATGCCGACAGCGGCATCGACATCCTGCTGGGTATCGGAGGCTCCCCCGAGGCAGTGATCGCCGCCGGCGCTCTCGCCTGCATGGGCGGGGAGATCCAGTGCCGGCTGTGGCCGCGAGACGACGCCGAGCGGGAGTATGCCCAGGAGCACGGCCTCGACCTGGAGCAGATCCTCACCATTGGAGACCTGGTCAGATCCGACAACGTGTTCTTCGCCGCCACCGGGGTGACGGACGGGGAGCTCCTCGAGGGGGTCGACTTCTTCGGGGACGGGGCCACCACCCACTCCATGGTGATGCGTTCCAAGACGGGGTCCGTCCGCTTCATCACCAGCCGTCACGACTTCCGCAAGCTGCGCGAAATCAGCGCCGTGGTGCTCGACTGAGTCCGGGCCCTCTCCGCCGACTCACGACGGCTGTCCCAGCACGCCCCCCAGGCGCAACGCTTCTACCAGGGATCCCGCTACCGCAGCCCCCGTCGCTTCCAGGTCGCGGCGGTGATGAGAGCCGCTCTCGTAGAGGACACACCGGGCACCCACCTGAGCGGCTGCTTCGGCGTCGTCGGGGGTATCGCCGACCACGAGAACCTCGGCGGGGCGCACCCCGCCGGGCAACTCGCCGATCAGCTCGGACATGTGCTCCTCCAGGTACCCAACCTTGCGGGATCCGGTAGGTCCTCGCAGCCCGTCGATCCGCGCCAGGTAGCGGCCGATGCCCAGCTTCTCCACCAGCGGCACCAGTTCGTCGTGGGGAAACATCGAGAGCAGCGACTGGGTGACCCCGGCCTCCTCGGCCAAGCGCAGTGCCTCCTCGGCGTCGGGCGCCAAGCGAGCATGCTGCAGCAGGCCGGCATAGGCCTCGTGGAACACCTCATCCAGGTAGCGCCACTCCGCTTCGTCGACGGGGCGGCCCAACAGCCGGGCGTAGAAGTCGACGACGGGCCGGGTGTAGTGGTCCCGGTAATCCTCCAGAGTGATGGGGCCCACCCCCCGCGTCGCCAGCCCCCGATTGACCGCCTCCACCACCAGGTGCAGGTCATCGAAGAGGGTTCCGTTCCAGTCCCAGATGACGTGGCGCATCGGCAGCGCAATCTAGTGCCAGCCGCTAGCGCCACCCTACCGCCCGGCTGCCACTCCCGCCCATCGGGAGTCGTAGTCGGGCGCCAGCGTCGACCAGTCGAAGCCGGTCATCGCCGGCCGCAGCCTCGTCGCCAGCCGGCGCGCCTCTTCAGCGTGAGTGATCGCCCAGCGGAGCCGCTCTACGAGCCCCCCTTCCTCATAGAGGCAATGGCGGTGCAACTCGGCTGGAATCAGCTCCGGATAGGAGAGGCGCGCCGGCAGCACCGGAAAGGCGCCAGCGTACACCGCTTCTACCACCGCGACCCCGAAGAACTCCTGGCGGGCGCAGCTCACCACCACGTCGGCGCGGTGGAGCCACCGCACGTACTCCGGGTCGGGGGCATACCCCATGTGCAGCAGCCGCTCCCCCAGCCGTTGCCGGGCCGCCACGAACTCCTCGGGAAACTGGCGGACGTTCTCCCCGCACACAACCACCCGGAAGGGGACGCCATCGGCTGCCAGTACCTCGAGGGCGGCGAAGAACTCCTCGGGGGCTTTGTCGTGCTCCCATCGCTGGTTCCACAGCACCACCGGCGGCCCTCCGTCCACTTCTCGGTCGCCGTCGAGACGTCGCAGGTCGACCCCCACCGGTAGCACCTCGCAGCGAGCCCGCACCTCCTCCAGATGGGGCTCGTGGCTGTGGTCGGGAAAGTGGCGCAGCAGCCGGGGAAGCTCGTCGAAGAACTGGCCGAGGTGGAAGCGGGAGTTGAAGAACACCCGGTCCGCCGCGGCGGCACTGAGCCAGTTGGTGAAAGCGTAGGAGAGGTCCGGTTCCGCCCGCGGCGCCACCGGGTAGCCGAGCTGGCTCTCGTGCATGTACAGGACCGCCGGGACCCCGCCCAGCCGGCCCCGGGTGAAACCCAGAAAAGCAGGTAGGTCGAGCATGTCCGTAGCCACCACGAGGTCCGGGGGCCCCTCGTCCGCAGCCCGCTCCGCCGCTTCCTTTCCCAGCGTGAGCGCCGCCCCCCGCATCCGCCATTTCCACCAGCGTCCTTCCAGGGTGAGCAGCGAGACCTCGTGCGAGCTGTGCCGGGCGTAACCCTCCGCCCAGGCTCGGTGGGAGCCGCCGCAGTAGGGCTCCACCAGCAGCACGCGCATGGCGGGGAGGCTAGAGCCCCGGGCGGAGCCCGGGGCAGTCTTCAGTTGTCAGTCTTCGGCGCGGTACCAGGTACTGGGTACTTGGTACTGGGACGATCAGTCGTCAGTCATCAGTTGTCAGTACCGAGTACCAGGTACTAAGTACTCAGTACTGCTTCTTCGCGAGACTTCAGCTCGTGCTGGTCATCACCGAAGACCAGGCTCGGCGTCATGTGCTCGCCAAACAGCACCTCACCACCACCACCGCCGCCGACGCGGTGGCGGTGGCCGACGACCTGGTGGGCCTGCACGCTACCGGCGCCACCGCCCCTTATCTGCAGCTGCGGGCGCGCCTGTTCGGGTTCCGCCGCGACGATCTCGACCGGGCCCTCTACGAAGACCGTTCGCTGGCCCGTGTCAGATGCATGCGCACCACCGTGTTCATCGTGAGTCGCGCGCTGCTCCCGGTGGTCGTGGCGGCAACACGGCGCTTCATCGAGCCGGTCTCATCGCGGTTCCTGGCCACCGTGGGAACCACCGAAGCCGACTTCCGCCGGCTGGCGCCGCGGATCGAGAAGCTGCTGAGCGCCACCGAGGAAGCCTTGACCGCCGCCGAAATGCGGCGACGGCTGGGCGTCGACCACAGCCTGTCCGGCGCGGTGAACCTGCTGTGCGACCAGGGGCGGCTGCTGCGAGACCGACCGGTGGGCACCTGGAAGAGCCGGACCTTCACTTACCGCCGCTTCGGCGACGTCTTCCCCGACGCCGATCCAGCCGCCCTCGAGGAGAACGAGGCACAACGACGGTTGGTGGAGTGCTACGTAGCCGCCTATGGACCGGTGAGCGAGGCCGACGTGGCGTGGTGGTCGGGCATCGGCCTGCGCGATGTGCGCCGCGCGCTGCGATCGCTCGACGACGACGCCGTGGAGGTCGAGATGGAAGGCCGGCCGGATACCCACCTCGTCCATCGCCGCGATCTCCCCGCCTTCGCCGGCGGCGTTCCACTCAGGGACCCGCCGCCGGTGTCCTTGCTGCCCGAGCTCGATCCCTACCTGATGGGATTCCAAGACCGGGAGGCCCGCCTGCAACCGAGGACCCGGGACTACCTCATCGACCGCGCCGGCAACATCGCGCCCACCATCGTGGTCGACGGCTTGGTAGTGGGGGTGTGGGACGTCATCGAGCAACCTCAACCGGCCCTCCGCTATCACCTCTTTGGGAAACCGGGATCCGAGGTGACGGCGCGCATACGCTCCGAGGCGGCGACGGTGGCTGAGTTCTGGTTCGGCGCGCCCGTTGCGGTGGAGCAGGTCGCGACCATGGTCCCCCTCACCCGGCGCACCGCGGGCGGGTTCATGGCGCCGCTGCGCGGCGAGTAATCAGGTCTCAGTCAGCAGTACCTAGTACCAAGTACCAAGTACTCGGTACCTTCCTAAGCTCACATCTCCCGGCGGCCGGCCAGCGCTCGGCCCAGGGTGAGCTCGTCGGCGTAGTCGAGGTCGCCCCCCACCGGGAGCCCGCTGGCGAGCCGGGTCACCCGCACCCCCAGCGGCTTGAGCTCGCGCGCCAGGTACATGGCCGTGGCGTCCCCCTCCACCGTGGGGTTGGTGGCGACGATCAGCTCCTCGATACCCTCCTCCTCCACTCGCCGCCGCAGCTCGGCGACGTGCAGCTCGCCGGGGCCGATGCCCTCGATGGGCGACAGCGCGCCCCCCAGCACGTGGTACCGCCCCCGGAACTCCTGGGTCTTCTCCACCACCACGATGTCTTGGGCCCGCTCCACCACACACACCACGGCTGGGTCGCGCCGCAGATCCCGGCAGATCGAGCATTCCTCGCCGCTGGATACGTTGAAGCAGCGAGTGCAGGTACTCACCTGTTCCCGCAGGTCGACGATCGCCTGAGCCAGACGTCGGGCGTCGGCCTCTTCCACGTTGAGGAGGTGAAAGGCGAGGCGCTGCGCCGACTTGCGCCCCACTCCCGGCAGCCGGGACAGCTCGTCGATGAGACGCTGGACGGGTCCTTCGAACATCAGCCCAGCAGGCCGCCCAGGTCGAGGCCCCCGCTCAGCCCTCCGAGTTGTGACTGCGCGGCTTCGTTGGCGGCCCGCAGTCCCTGGTTCACCGCCGCCACCACCAAGTCACCCAACATCTCGGGATCGTCGGGATCGATGACTTCGGGAGCGATCTCCACCGCCAGCAGCTCCCCCGATCCGGTCACGGTGGCCTTGACCACGCCCCCGCCGGCGCTGCCTTCGAAACGGCGAGTGGCCAGCTCCTCCTGAGCCGTGGCTAGCTGTTGCTGCATCTGCTGCGCCTGCTCCATCAGCTTGCGCAGGTCCTGGGGTCGCATTCCCATGCGGCCAGGGTATCACCCCCACCCCGGTCGCCCACGGCGCCCGTCAGTCCCCCTCGGTGACCTCCTCAACGAGGGTCCCGCCGAGCAAGTCCTCCACCAGAGAGGCGGGATCGTTGACCCCCTCCGGAGCTTCCGCCAGTGCTTCCTTGTCGGGCGCCTTCTCCGCACCCGCCGGCGCGTCCGCCTCCGCACCTTCGCTCTCACCGTCGCCGGGATGGAACTCCACCCGTACCCCACCCCCCAGCAACTCGGCCGCTCGTCCCTCGACGACGTCGGCTACCAGCCGGTCGCTCCGCAGCTGGGCGAGATGGAAGTCGAGGTGTGCCGGCACATGAAGCTCGATGACCGAGCCCCGCACCCCGCCGGGCGCCACCTCCCGAAACAGCGCCCAGCGGCGAGGCCCCAGCTCCTCGCGAGCGGCGGCCAGCAGCGCCGGCCATACCGACTCCAGCTCGGTGAGGGTGAGGCCTTCCACTGGAGCCGGCCGCTCCCGCGCTTCTCCCCGATCTGCCTCGTCGCCGGCGTCGCTCTCGGCCGGCGCCGCCGGCTGTGTCGAGGAGACGGGCTCGACAAAGGTCTCGTCGCCCGGCGGCCTCGCTTCGACGGCGGGCTCCGCCGCGGCTACCGGCGGCGGGGCGGTGCCGGAACGCCGCACCCGCTGCTCCAATCGTTCCAGGCGGGCCGCGAGCGACGCCGGGTCGGCGGCGACCTCCGGTCGCGCCAGCTTGAGCAGGGCAAGTTCCACCACCAGCCGCTCCTCGCGTCCCTCCCGCAACTGCAGGAGCGCCTCCCCGAGGCCGTCCACCGTGCGCAGCACCTCCCCCGGCTCCAGCTCCTTGGCGGTGCGCCGCCAGTCCTCGAGCACGTCCGACGGTTCGTCGGCCACCTCCTCCAAGTTGGGGGCGTAGTGGGCCAGGAACACCCCCCGGAAGAAGGCCAGCGCCTCGGCGACGAAGCGCCGCAGGTCCACCCCCTGGCCGGCCAGCCCGGCCACCAGCTCCAGGGAAGCGGCGGCATCCTGGGCGGAGAGAGCGACCGCCAGCTTGGAGTAGACCTCACGGTCGGGGAGACCCAGCGCCCGGCTCACGCCGCTGAGGGCCACCGTGCCGTCCCCCAACGCCGCTACCTGCTCCAGCATGCTGAGGGCATCTCGCACCGAACCGCGGGCGTGGCGCGCCATCGAGGTCAGGGCCGCCGCTTCCGTCTGGTAGCCCTCCGCCTTTGAGATGCGCTCCAGGTGAGCGCGCAGGGTCTCCACCCCCACGGGATGGAAGTCGAAGCGCTGGCTGCGACTGCGGATCGTGTCGAGCAGCTTGTAGGGCTCGGTGGTGGCCAGCACGAAGTGAACGTGCTCCGGGGGCTCCTCCAGGGTCTTCAGCAGCGCGTTGCCGGCGGCCTTGGAGAGCATGTGGGCCTCGTCGAGGATGAAGACGCGCTTGGCCCCACGGGTCGAAGCGACCGTACTCACGCTGACCCGCATCTCACGGATGTCGTCGACGCTGTTGTGGGAGGCGGCGTCCAGCTCGATCACGTCGAGCGAAGACCCCTCCGTGATGGCGGCGCAGACGTTGCAGGCATTGCACGGCTCGCCGTCGCCCAACCGGTCCTGGCAGTTGAGCGACTTGGCGAGGATGCGGGCGGTGGTGGTCTTGCCGGTACCCCGGGGACCGGCAAACAGATAGGCGTGGGCAACCTTCCCGTCCAGGACCTCGCGCCCCAGGGTGGCGGTGACGTGCTCCTGCCCAATGACTTCGGAAAAGCGCTGCGGCCGGTACTTGCGGTACAGGGCCTGGTATTCCACCAGGGCGATGGTAGCGGGCCCCGCCGCTGCCGAGCCGGCGTGATGGCGACCATTCAGTTCCAGGGAGTTTCGGTCGATCAGTACAACAGCCGAGGAAGCGAGGGATGGTGACCAGCCCCGCGCAGCCCGCCGTATGGGCACGCAGTCTGACCCGTCGTTTCGGGTCCAAGACCGCCGTCGACGCAATCGATCTCACCGTGCGACGCGGCGAGTTCTACGGGTTGCTCGGCCCCAACGGGGCCGGCAAGACGACCACGATCAAGATGATCGTCGGGCTGCTTCGCCCCACCGCCGGAACCGCGGGAGTAGGGCCGTACGACGCCTGGCACCAGCCCCTCGAGGTGAAGCGCCGCATCGGGGTACTCCCTGAGGAGTTCAACCTCTACGAGCGGCTCACAGGAGCGGAGTTGCTCGATTTCACCGCGGCGGTACACCGGCTGCCCCGCTACCAAGCCGCCGATCGGAGGGACGAGCTGCTGTCGTTGCTCGACCTGGAGAGCGCGGCCGCGGAGCTGGTGGCGGACTACTCGCGGGGGATGCGCAAGAAGCTGGCATTGGCGGCGGCGGTCATCCACGCCCCCCCGGTGCTGTTCCTCGACGAACCCTTTGAAGGCGTCGATGCGGTCAGCGCCCGGCTCATCCGCCGGCTGCTGCAGCGCTACACGCAGCAGGGAGCCACCATCGTCTTCTCTTCGCACGTGATGGACCTGGTGGAGCGCCTCTGCACCCGGGTGGGGATCATGGCCCAGGGCCGGCTGGTGGAGGAAGCTACCCCCGAGGAGCTGCGCCGCCGCTATGCGGTCACCTCGGTGGAAGAGGCCTTCCTCCGGGTGGTCGGTGCCGCCGACGTCGCAGAGGGGCTGGAGTGGTTGGGCGCCTCGTCTGGCTGAAGTGGCGGCTTCTCGCCAACGGACTACGCGCCGACCGGCAGCGGGCCGTCGGCTTCCCCGTCGTGGCACTGTTCGTAGTCGCCATCGGCCTGTGGCTGGCCGATCTCTACCGGACCGCCGGCACCGAGCTGGCCCCCGACGCCGTCGCCGAGTACTCCCTCTGGGTCATGCTGGTCGCCTGGCTGGTGTGGGCGGTGCTTCCCGTGATGCTGTTCCCCCTCGACGAGACCCTCGACCCGGCGCGCTTCGCCCTGGCCCCGGTGGGACGCCTCCAACTGATGACCGGCCTCGGCGCCGCCGGCGCCTTGACCCCGACCATTGCCATTCCCGTGCTGGTGCTGGCAGCCAACCTCACCCTCTTTCCCGGCCCCGCGGCCGCCGCGGTGGCGCTGGTAGCGGGGGCCCTGCTGCTGGTTCATTTGGTGGTCGCCGGGCAGACCTTCACCACTCTGGTCTCCAACATGCTGCGCGGGCGCCGGGGTCGGGATCTGGCGGTGCTGGTGGTGTCAACGCTGGGCATCGGCGGCTACGTCTCGCAGCGGCTCATTGCCCGTACGGTCGGCGAGCTGGGCGTCGGCGGGGCGGTACTCGCCCATCCCCTGTCCGAGGTGGCCTGGCTGCTGCCGCCGGTAGCGACCCAGCACGCGGTGGTCGCCGCCGCGGCCGGCCGCTGGGGGATGGTGGCCGCGGCGCTGGCGGCCTCGGCAGCGTGGCTGGCGGTCATCGTCTGGGTGTGGAGCCGGCTGCTGCACCGCCTCCTCACCACCCCGGCCCCGAGCCCGCTGCCGGCGAAAGCGAGACGACGGCGTGACCTGAACGCCCGCAAGGGCTGGTCACCGACCGCGGTGGTAGCGCGCAAGGAGCTGCGCTTTTACCTGCGCGACCCGCGCCAGCGCATGGTATGGACCGGCGCGGTGATCTTCCTCGGCGTTGTCGTGGCCTCGGTGATCCTGGGAGAGACGAGGCTGGAAGTGCTGCGAGAGAGCACCTGGCTGCCGCTGCTGGGACCACTGGCCGTGCTGTTCATAGGGCTCCCGGTGGCGCTCAATCAACTGGGGTGGGAGCGCAACGCCGCTTCCTTCCTGTTCGCCCTGCCGGTACGGACCCGCCACCTCCTCACCGGCAAGAACCTGGCCACGGGCGTCGCCCTCTTCGTCGAAGCCAGCCTGCTCTCCGTCTTCCTCGCCGCGGTCAGCGGCGGCTGGGAGCACCTCCCGCTGGTGCCGCCGCTGACGCTGGCGGCGATCGGCTGCCAGCTCGCGGTGGGCAACCTGGTGTCGGTGTTGACACCGCTGCGCCTTCCCGACGCCGGCACCGACCTCTTCGCCCAGGCCACCGAGCAGGGGTGCCTCGCCCTGGTGGCACAGCTGTTCTCGTTCTTCGTCATCGCGTTGCTGATGGTGCCGCCGGCCAGCGCCTTCGTGCTGGCGGTCGGCTTCGGGCAGGTGCTGTCACCGCTGGCCGTGTCGGTGGCCGCGGTGCTGTGGGGCGGGGCCCTGTACGGGCTGGGGCTGTGGGCCTCGTCGGCCATCCTCCACCGCCGGGTACCGGAGCTGGTGGCCCGGGTGCAGACGGTGTGACGCCGGCAGGCCCCGAGACAACCCCGCCGGGATCAGCCTCTTGTCGGTCCTCCCGGGCACCGGAACCGGGGCGCGGCTCGAAGGGGTCGTCCGGTCAACAGGTGGAGTGCCCGCAGGAGTGACACTTGCCGCACGATTCGGCGAACTCGAACGAGGCAGCCCCGCAGACCGGACACACCTCGAGCAAGCTCTCTCCGCGCGACGGAGGACGCAACGGTGCATCCTCTTTGATGGTCGGCGCCGACCCCTCGATGGTGCCGAGATCGGTGCCGACCGGCCGGCCCACATTGAGTACCTGCCATTTCTTCGACCCGTCCCGGTACACGGTGATGCCCTTGCAGTGGAGCTCGTAGGCGAGCCGGTAGACCCTCGCTACGTCTTCGAACGTCGCCGACGAGGGCAGATTGATGGTCTTGCTGACGGCGTTGTCGACGTGCCGCTGGAACGCCGCCTGGTGCCGCACGTGCCATTCGGGATCGATCTCGTACGAGGTCACGAAGAGGCGCGCCACGTCCGCGGGCACTCCCTCGAGGTCGCGGCAGCTTCCCTGCTCGATGAGCCGGGCGGCCAGGTCCGGTTGCCAGAAACCGGCCTCTTCGGCCACTCGCTCGAAGTCCCGGTTCACCTCGGAGAGGATCGTGCCCTCCATGACTCGCCGCTGGTAGGCGAGGGCAAAGAGCGGCTCGATGCCTGACGAGCACCCGGCGATGATGGAGATGGTGCCGGTCGGCGCGATCGTGGTGCGGGTGGCGTTACGCAGGAGCCGATTCTCCCCTTGCGGCCCGTAGACCGACTGCTCCCAGTTGCCGAACGGCCCCCGCTCCGCCGCCAGCAGCTCCGACGCGGCGTCGGCGCGGCCGCGGATGAAGCCCATGACCTCCTCGGCCAGCTCGACCGCGGCCGCCGAGTCGTAGGGGATGCGCAGACGTATCAGGAGATCGGCCCACCCCATCACGCCGAGCCCGATCTTGCGGTTGCCGTCCCGGTGGAGCCGCTCGATCTCGCCCAACGGATAGCGGGAGCGCTCCACGGCGTTGTCGAGAAACCGGACTCCCTCGTCGACCGTGTCGCCGAGCGCGTCCCAATCGATCCCGTCGCCGGTCGCGAAGGCCCCGAGGTTCACCGATCCCAACACGCAGGCCTCGAAGGGGAGCAGCGGTTGCTCCCCGCACGGGTTGGTTGACTCGATTCGCCCCAAGCGGGGAGTGGGATTGGTGCGAGGCTCGTTGATACGGTCGAGGAAGACGATCCCGGGATCACCGGATCGCCACGCCGCCCGGCAGATGGAGTCGAAGACGGCCCGAGCACTCACGGTGCGGACGGCGGCGCCGCTGCGGGGGTTGATGAGCTCGTAGGTCTCGGCGCCGGCGACTTTCTTCATCCACGCCTCGGTGACACCCACCGAGATGTTGAAGTTGGCCACCGCCCCTTCGAGCTTCACCGAGATGAACTCCTCGATGTCGGGGTGGTCGACGGCGAGGATGCCCATATTGGCCCCGCGGCGGAAGGAACCCTGTTTGATGCGTTCGGTGGCCGCATCGAAGATCTCGAGGAACGACACCGCCCCGGATGCCACCCCTTTGGTGGTCTGCACCACGTCCCCGCGCGGCCGGAGCCGTGAGAAGGAGAACCCGGTGCCACCCCCGGATTGGTGGATCTTGGCAGCCAGCTTGAGGGTGTCGAAGATGGAGTCGAGGGAGTCCTCCACCGGCAGCACGAAACACGCCGCCAGCTGCTGGAGCGATCGTCCGGCGTTCATGAGCGTCGGGGAGTTGGGAAGAAAGCGCAGGGACGTCATCAGCCGGTAGAAACGCTCTCGCCATTCCGCGGCGGACCCACCCCAGACCTCCTCCGCCGCCGCGATGTCCTCCGCCACCCGGGTGAAGAGATCGGCCGGCTTCTCGGCCGGTTCCCCGGCGTCATTGCGCAGCAGATAGCGGCGCTCGAGCACCCGGAGAGCGTTGGGAGTGAGAGAGACCGCGGGCTCCATCAGACCATTGTACGAAGAGCACCCCCGAGCCGACCCGGCGCTCCCCGACACGGCGCCGTTCCGACCCCAGGTTCGTAAACTGCCGGTTGATGTCCGGCCCAGAGGAGAGCGCCTTCTCCGAGATCCGCGAGGAACCGGGTGCCGCGGCCGGGCCGGTGGTCGTCCCGGTAGCGGTCCGCCTCAGCGCCGTGGTGGTGGCGGTGACCGACGAGGTGCCGCGCATCCTGGCGGTGGGAGCTCCGGCTCGTTCCCAGCGCGCCGGTGAACCCCGGGACGCCCTCCCCCACGGCCCGTTCGATCCGCTGCACGACCGTACCCTCGAGCTCGGGCTGCGCCGCTGGATCGCGCATCAGACCGGGATCGAGGTGGGATACGTAGAGCAGCTCTACACGTTCGGCGACCGCGATCGAGAGGCGGCGACGGGCGGTACCAGCCGCATCGTCTCGGTGGCATACCTGGCCCTCGTGCAGGAGCAGGAGTTCCCGGAGGGAGCGGCTGCCTACTGGTCGGATTGGTATGACTTCTTCCCCTGGGAGGACTGGCGCCGGGACCGCCCTCAGATGGTGGAAGAGGTGATCGCCCCCGCGCTGCTGCGCTGGGCCGCTGCCGCGGAGGGAGATCTCCGGCGCCGTGAGCGCATCGACATCACCTTTGGTCTCGAGGGAGCGCCCTGGGACGAGGAGCGTGTCCTAGAACGCTACGAACTCCTCTATGAAGTGGGACTCGTCGAGGAGGCACAACGGGATCGGGGGGTGGTCGCTGCTGCCCGGCTGGGACGCCCGATGGCCTTCGACCACCGCCGCATCGCCGCCACCGCACTGGGCCGGCTGCGCGGCAAGCTCAAGTATCGCCCGCTCGTGTTCGAGCTACTGCCGGACGCCTTCACCCTCCTCCAACTGCAGCGCGTCGTGGAGGCATTGGCCGGGACTCGGCTCCACAAGCAGAACTTCCGCCGCCTCGTAGAGCGAGGGGGACTCGTGGAAGGTACTGGCAGACGGGAGGCCCACACCGGCGGCCGGCCCGCCGAGCTCTTCAGGTTCCGTCGCGAGGTGCTGCGGGAGCGTCCCGCCCCGGGCGTCGGGTTGCCGGCGGCCCGCCGCCACTGAGAGGCGCGCTTGGCAGCGCTCCCTGGGTCCGTTAGCATGGATTCCCCGATATACTCAAACTGAGTATAAGGAGCTGCCGTGTCCACCCACACCCCCCTGATCGAGATATCGCCGGGCCCCACCTACGAGCGAGTACAGCGAGTGCTTCCGTTTGCCGAGTGGGCGGCTCACGCCCCCCACATCGCCGAGATCAACGAATGGAAAGCCCGCCGCAACGCCATCGTCCTGGCCCACAACTACCAGACCCCCGAGATCTTCCACGGCGTCGCCGACTTCACCGGCGACTCCCTCGGTCTGGCCCGCCGGGCGGCCGACACCGATGCCGACGTCATCGTCATGGCGGGAGTCCATTTCATGGCGGAGACGGCCAAGCTGCTCAACCCGGAGAAGACGGTGCTCATCCCCGACGTCGAGGCCGGCTGCTCGCTGGCCGCCTCGATCACCGGGGCGGACGTGCGGCTTCTCAAAGAGCGCTACCCGGGAGTGCCGGTGGTGAGCTACGTCAACACCTCGGCCGACGTGAAGGCCGAGACCGACGTTTGCTGCACGTCGTCGAACGCGGTGGAAGTTGTGGAGTCACTCGGGGTGGATCGCGTCATCTTCCTGCCCGACGAGTTCCTGGGACGGTGGGTAGCCGCCCAGACCGGCGTCGACCTCATCCTGTGGCAGGGCCACTGTGAGGTACACGAACGCTTCAAGCCCGAAGAGATCAGAGCCTATCGCGACCAGCATCCCGGACTGATCGTCCTCGCCCACCCCGAGTGCCCTCCGGACGTGCTGGCGGAGGCGGACTACGTGGGGTCCACCTCCGGCATGATCAACTACGTCGGTGAGCAACGGCCCACCAAGGTGGTGATGATCACGGAGTGCTCCATGAGTGACAACGTGGCCGTCGAGTATCCCGATGTGGAGTTCGTCCGGCCCTGCAACCTGTGCCCGTACATGAAGAAGATCACCCTTCCCAAGATCCTCGAGTCCCTCCGCTACCTGAAGCACGAGGTCGAGATCGCCCCCGACGTGGCCGCTCGCGCTCGCGGTGCCGTCGAGCGCATGGTGGCGGTAGGCCGGGGCGCGGGGGGATGACCGTGGCGCCCGATGAGGTCGTCCAGTCCGATGCCATCGTCGTCGGCAGCGGGGTAGCAGGGCTCACGACGGCGCTGCGGTTGGCCCCGTTGCGGGTGACGCTCCTCACCAAGACCGAGCTCGGAGACGGCTCCAGCAGGTGGGCCAAGGGCGGCGTTGCCGCCGCCATGGGGGCCGAAGACGCCCCCGGGCTCCATGCCACCGACACGGTGCGCGTCGGAGCCGAGTTGGCCAACGAGGAGGTCGTGGCCCTCCTCACCGAGGAGGGCCCGGCCATGGTGTCCCAACTCGTGGCCTGGGGAGCGCGCTTTGATCGGACGGCTTCCGGAGAGCTGGCGCTGGGGAGGGAAGCGGGACACAGCCGCCGCCGCATCGTCCACGCGCACGGTGATGCCACCGGTCGCGAGCTGGTGCGAGCCCTGATCGCGACTGTACAACGCGACGAGTCGGTGACGGTACGGGAGCGGGAGTTCGCCGCCCGGCTCGTGCAGCAGAACGGCCGGGTCGTCGGGGTACTCACCTTCGATGCCGAGGGCCGGCGGGTGCTGCACCTGGCTGCGGCGGTAGTGCTTGCCACCGGTGGGATCGGCCAGGTCTACGCGAACACGACGAACCCGCAGGTGGTCACCGGAGATGGACTGGCGCTGGCCGCCCGGGCCGGGGCGCGACTGGTGGACCTGGAGTTCGTTCAGTTCCATCCCACCGCTCTGGACGCCGGCGCCGACCCGATGCCGCTGCTGACCGAAGCGCTTCGTGGAGAGGGAGCAGCCATCGTCGATGACGAGGGCCATCGCTTCATGGAGGAGGAACATGCGGCCGCCGAGCTGGCACCCCGGGATGTGGTCGCTCGCGCCATCTGGACGCGGCTGCGCGCCGGCCGCAAGGTGTTCCTCGACACGCGTCAGGCCCTGGGCGACTCGATTGCCGAGCGGTTCCCTTCGGCCTTCCGGGACTGCATGGATCATGGCATCGATCCCCGCCGCCGGCCGATTCCCATTGCCCCCGCCGCCCACTACCACATGGGCGGAGTGGCGGTGGACCTCGCAGGAAGGACCTCGCTGCCCGGCCTGTGGTCGTGCGGGGAGGTTGCCTCCACCGGGGCCCACGGCGCTAACCGCCTGGCCAGCAACTCCCTGCTCGAGGCCATGGTCTGGGGCGAAAGGGTGGCCGCTGACGTCGCCCGATCCACCCTGGAGGCACCGGGGTCCGTGCCCTCCCTCGACCCGGCCACTGTGGGCCCGGCGAATACCTGGCCCGAGGCCCACGTGCTGCGGGAGCTGATGTGGGAGCAGGTGGGGCTGGTCCGGGATGGTGCCGGGCTCGCCTCCGTTCTCCTCGATCTGGAGAGGTTCGACGCCGCCCTGCCGCCGGGCGAGGGTGAACTCCACAACATGGCCCTGGTGGGTCGCCTGGTGGCGACCGCCGCCCTGCGCCGCACCGAGAGTCGCGGCTCCCACTTCCGCCGCGACTTCCCCGGGTCCCGCGAGGAGTGGCGACGACACCAGCCGCTGACCATCGAGGATCTCGGGTGAGCACCCAGGTTCCTCCGCTCCCCGCTCATCTCTACGTCCCATTGCTGAGCCGCGCCCTGACCGAGGACCTCGGAAGAGGGGGGGACCTGACCAGTAACGCCCTGATCGAGCCGGACCGGCGCGGGCGCGGCCGCCTCTTCGCTCGCGCCGCAGGCCGCATCGCCGGGCTGTCGATCGGCTGCCACACTTTCCGCCTCCTCGACGAGCGGGTCGAGGTCCGTTACCTGGTCGACGACGGTGCCGATGTCCCGGCCGACACCGAACTGGCTGTGGTGACCGGTTCGGCACGAGCCATCCTCAGCGGAGAGCGCACCGCCCTCAACGTGTTGGGACGACTCAGCGGCATAGCCACCGCGACCCGGGAGATGGTCGGAGCGGTCGCGATCCATCGTGCGCACATCGTGGACACGCGCAAGACCACTCCGGGCATGCGCGTTCTCGAGAAGTACGCGGTCCGGGTGGGAGGCGGCTTCAACCACCGCTTCGGGCTGGACGACGCCGTGCTCATCAAGGACAACCACCTCGCCCTCTCCGACGGCATCGCAGCAGCCGTGAAGCGAGTCCGCGAGACGGTGGGACACATGGTCAAGGTCGAGGTCGAGGTGCAATCCCTCGATGAGGTCCGACAGGCGGTGACCGCCGGAGCCGATGCGGTCTTGCTCGACAACATGGACCTCGAGGAGATGGCGCAGGCGGTGGAGCTGGTCGGGGGGAAGGTCATCGTCGAAGCATCAGGAGGAGTGACGCCGGAAAGCGTTGCCGAGGTCGCCGCCACCGGAGTGGATCTCATCTCGAGTGGTTGGCTAACCCACAGCGCCCCGGCCCTCGACGTGGCCCTCGATCTCGAAGCCGGCTAGCTCGGGCCTCCCCGGTTCGGGGGCTCACTAACCTCACCTCAGCGACGCCCACTGCCCGGCCGCACCGGCCCGGTTGCCGGTAGCGGAGCCGGTGCGGAGAACGTTCGCGGGAGTTGCTGCGGTCGCCCGGGAGGCGTCCCATGCCGGAGCTGATTCGCCGCACCCGGGAGATCCGGGAGCGGCAAGAGCGGGAGGTGCTGGCAGAGGCCGCCACCCTTGCCACCGCCTCGCGGGGCCGCGCCGTGCCCGAGGAGTCCGACGAGTTGCGAACCGCGTTCGAACGGGACCGCGATCGGATCCTGCACTCGAAGGCCTTCCGCCGCCTCAAGCACAAGACGCAGGTGTTCATCAACCCGGAGGGAGACCACTTCGTCACCCGGCTCACCCACACCCTTCAGGTCACCCAGGTGGGGAGAGCCCTGGCGGCGGCGCTGGGACTCAACGAAGCGCTCACCGAAGCCATCTGCCTGGGACACGACGTGGGCCACTCTCCCTTCGGTCACACCGGAGAAGAAGCCCTCACTCCCTATGTGGAGGGTGAGTGGCTGCACTCGGAGCAGAGCGTGCGCGTGCTGCGGGTGCTGGAGCCGCTCAATCTCACCTGGGAGGTGCTCGACGGCATTCGGGCCCACCCCTGGCGCGTCGATCCGCCGCCCAGCACGCCGGAGGGACTCCTCGTCCGCTTCGCCGACCGCATCGCTTATCTCACTCACGACCTCCAGGACGCGCTGCGAGCAGGCGTGCTCTCGTACGAGGAAATCCCCCGCCTGGCGCTGGCCACCTTCGGCGGCTCGGCCGAGGGGTGGATCGGAACCATGATCAACGCGGTGGTGGAAGAGTCGCTACACCGGGGCCAGGTGGCGATGGCCGACGACGTTCTCGCGGTCATGAACGAGTTCCGCGACTTCATGTTCGAGCGCGTGTATCTCCGTCCCGCTACCGAACAGCAGAAGGCTCGAGCCGTGGCCGTCATCCGCGACCTGGTCGACTACTTCGTCGCTCATCCCGACGAGATACCCGACAGCTACCGCCACGAGGACGCCCCGGCAGCGGTGCAGGCGGTGGATTACGTCTCCGGGATGACCGACCGCTTCGCCCTGCGGCGCCACGACGAGCTGTTCCGCCCCGAGGGCATCGACTGAACACCCGCGTCGCGGCGTCTCGGCGATCCCCACCGGTCTCTCGTCCCGGCCGGCGGCGCCGGGACGAACCGGCTCTCGGGTCGTGGGTTCAGCCTGGCTCCGATCCCGAGGACCGTCGCCGTCGCTGGCCGCGAGGAGGTACCGGCGTCTCCTCGGTGGGCTCCTCGGGGACCGCCACCGCCAGTCGCGCCATGATCTCGAGCCCGCGTTCGCTCTTGCCGTCGGGAGTGAGGTCCTCCCACTTCTCGATCTCGGCGAGGGTGCGCTCCGCCCACGTGTCTACGGTGTTCAGCAGGCTCACGAAGAAATCGACGGCGAGGGCGCGGATGTAGACCTGGTCTTGCAGCGCCGCGCGGCCGTCGAGGAACTCTCGCTTGACGGCACCTCCGAAGTCGAGCATCTCCCGCGCGTCGGTGCGCACCCGCTCCAGGGTGGCGACGATCTGCTCCTTGGTACCGAGAGGCGCGATGAAGAGCCGAATCATCGCTTCGAAGTCCATGGCGAACGGGGACACCGGGGTAGCGAGCCAATCACGCAGCATCTGCCGGCCCCGGTCGGTGATCGAGTACACCGTGCGAGCCCGCTTTCCGACGTACTCCCGTCTCCCGTTGATCAAGCCCATTGCTGCGAGTCGCTTCACCTCGCGGTAGATGGCGCTTTCGGCACGCGGCCAGACGTACCGGAAGTAGCGGACCCGCTGCCGGGCGAGTTCGTAGGTGGACCACGAGCGTACGGCCAGTTGCGCGAGCACTGCGTACGAGGTGGTCGTGAGAAGCTGCTGTGGTTCTTTCTTGTGGGTTGACATACTCCAAACGCTAGTATAGGCTTTACTCGCGTTTGGAGTATAGTCCGCCCACCCGGCCGGGTCAGGCCGGCGAGACCGGGGAGGAGGTCGGGCCGTGACCACCAGCAGTATCGACATCGCCGGACTCGAGGACGGAGCCGTCAGCCTCTCCTCACAGCAGGTCGACGACCTCGAGCAGCGGGTAAGCGGTCGTTTACTCCGAGCAGGCGATCCGGGATGGGACGACGCGGTGCTGACCTGGAACGGCATGGTCGCCAACCTCCCTGCACTGGTCGTCCAGCCGACCTCGGCCGACGCCGTTGCTGCGGCAGTCGGGTTCGCTGACGACCACGGGCTGTTGCTCAGCGTCAAGGGCGGAGGCCACAACATTGCCGGAACGTCCATCGCTGAAGGGGGACTCACACTCGAGATGTCACAGATGCGTGACGTCACGGTCGACCCTGGTGCCAGGGTCGTTCACGTCGGACCGGGGTGTTTGCTCAAGGACGTCGATGGTGCGACCCAGGAGCACGGGCTGGCCACAGTGCTCGGCTTCGTGTCCGAGACCGGCGTGGCGGGATTGACGGTCGGGGGCGGGTGGGGTTACCTGGCCCGTCGCTTCGGCTGGACCGTCGACAACCTCGCCGAGGTCGAGGTCGTTACTGCCGACGGCGAGATCAGGCTCGCCAGTCGCGACGAGAACGCCGACCTGTTCTGGGCGCTCCGGGGTGGGGGCGGCAACTTCGGCGTCGTGACCCGGTTTACCTTCCGCCTCCACGAGGTCGGTCCGACTGTCACCGGCGGTCTCATCGCCTGGAGTGCCGATCGGGTCGACGACGTGCTGGCGGCGTACCGCGACCTGACCGACTCGGCTCCTCGCGAGCTGACGGCTGCCGCCATCGTCCGCCTGGCGCCACCGGCCCCCTTCATCCCCGAGGAGTGGCACGGCAAGCGCATCGCCGGGATGCTGATCTGCCACAGCGGCGAAAACGCGGCAGCCGACCTCGCCGGGATCCGCGCCATCGCAGACCCGATAGCGGACGTCGTGACCGACAAGCCCTACACGGTGCAGCAGTCAATGCTCGACGCCAACGAGCCCAAGGGGCTGCACCGGTACTGGAAGACCGAGTATCTGCCCGCCCTGTCGAGTGAGTTCCTCACCGCCTTCCGTACTGCAGCCTTGCAGGTCACGTCACCGCTGTCGCAGTCGGTCATCTTCCATCTTGAAGGTGCGCTCAACGAACGCAGTGCGGACGATGGAGCGGTCGGCAACCGCGACGCCCGCTTTATCAGCGGCTTCTCCGGCACCTGGCCACCGGGAACCGCCCCCGATCCCCACGTGGCCTGGGTGCGGGATGGATGGGAGAGCATCCGGCCGTTCTCGACCGGAGGAAACTACGTGAACTTCCAACTGGCCGATGACGACGCGGCCCGCACCGCCAACGCCTACCGAGACAACTACGAGCGCCTCCGCCGGGTGAAGGCTGCCTACGACCGGCACAACCTCTTCCGCGTGAACCGCAACATCACGCCGGCGGCCTGAGGCTCGCCTGGCGGTCCGCCCCGACTGACGATGCATCCGCGCGGCGTCACGGCGAGCCGCATCTCATCGCCCTACCACCATCGGGTCGGCAGCAGCTGCGCTCCGGGAGGACCGGCGACTAGCTAGCGAGTGAAGGCGAGGGCGAATTGGATGCCGGCGAGCGTCAGGTTCCCCAGGGTGCCTCCGGGGCTGGAGAAGAAGGCCACAATGAGCGCGAAGGCACCGCCCACCAGCAGCGCCGGTTCAACTAGCTCGCCTCTGGTGAGGATCGCCACCGCCACCGCGACTTGGAACACCATGAGCAGCACCGTGAACGGCGTGCCGCGGGGAATCACCAGCTTGCGGATGAACTGCTCGGCGGGGCCCAGCCAGGCCCCGTCGGCGAAGTCCCCGTAGAACGCGGCGCTGTGCCGCAGCGTGTACACGCCGTTGAACACTGCGCCGGCGGCGAAGACAACTCCGACAGCTACCTCTACGACCGATCGCAGCGCCGTCAACGTCGATACCTTCCCCAGGTCCCAGTCAGATGTAGAGGTGGATGTCGGCCTCTTCCATGATCGACATGAAGGTCAGGTACTCGACAATGGGAACATCATCGAAGATGAGGTCCTCCTGCTTGACCTTGAAGGGCTGCAGGGAACCTCCGCACAGGTAGAGATGGGCGCCGAGGCTGCGCAGCTGCCGGAGCTTCTCTTGAGCGGGGATATGGCCCGCCTTGGTCATGCGGGCGGCGGCGAACCGGCTGAAAGGACGAGCCCAGCCCTTGAGCTTGGGTTGGAACCCCTTGGTGAGCACTCGCACTGCCGGACCCTGGAAGTAGAGGTGTACCTCGATGCCTTCCAGGGCAGCGCCCAGGGCGAACCCGAGCGGCGACAGCAGCTCTTCGAGACCCTGGTCGGAGATGACCATGGCCAACCTGGTGTCTTTGGCTCTTGGGCTTCCTTTCTCGATCAGGAACCGAAGCCCCGTCGGGGTCTTCTCCGAGGAGAGCAACACGTGCCCGGAGGCCTGACACCAGGCGGAGATGTCTTCCCGGAACGGTTCGAAGTCATCCGTGAAGAGCTCCAGCACCTCGCCTTCGTTCATCGTCTGTAGCTCCGCGGCGGCGTCGAACACCACGAAGGTGGTGATGGTCTTTTCCCCGCGATCAAGCGATCTCTGGGTTGTGATGGTCTCCATGCTCAACCTCCCGCTCGGTGGCCCGCCACAGTGGTCATGTGACCAAGAACCCGCGTCGTCGACCAGGGCCACTTGGCTCCAATCTCGGCAGCCCGCCGATCTCGACGACCCCAGCCGATCACCCAATCAGACGCAGAAACCAGCACCGGACCCACCCGTTTCTCGTGGCATCACTTCCTCGGCGACCCCGGTCCCAACGGGAGCGCCTGGTGTGCTCAGAAGCCGGTGCTCACTGCCGGGGATGTCCTGAAGAGGGGGGCGGCTCACCCAGTCGGCGGCCAGAGGGGTCCCTCGGCTTTCCAGCCCGCCGGCCGGCCCCACCGTTCCTGGTAGACCACCTCGGTGACGGGGCGGCGGGCTGCCACCCCCCAGCGGCCGCGGGGGTAGCCGGCGGAAACGGCGGCGCCGAGCACCCAGCCCCGGCCCGTCGGTACCTCCAGCAGCCGAAAGACCTCGTCGGACTTGAAGGCGCCGAGGATCGTGGTGAGACAGGTTCCGATGCCGTGACCGCGGGCGGCGAGCATCAGATTCCACACCCCTGGGTAGATCGAGGCGCCGCTGGGATCGTTGCGGGAGAACGCAAAGATCCACAATGGCACTTGCTCGAAGTTGTCGGCCAGCCAGCGCGAAGACCGCATCACCCGCAACGACCGCTCGTCCCCCCGTTGCTCGGCCCGCTCCCACATCCCCTTGTACACGGTGGACTGCAGGATCTCGAAGGCCTCCCGGTAGAGCCGGCCCAGAGGTGCCTTGATGGCGGGATCGGTGACGGTGAGAAACCGCCAGCTCTGCGTGTTGCCACCGGACGGCGCCCGGATGGCCGCGTCCAGCATGGAGCGCACCACCGCCTCGGGGACCGGATCCGGCTTCACCCGGCGCATGGCGCGCGTGGTGTAGAGAGCTTCGTAGAGATCCATGGGCTGAGCCTACCGACCTCGGTGCGGCACGCCCCGGCGACCGGCAATAGCATCCGAGCACCGACGGCCCAGGAGGTCTCGTGAACAACTACATCACCCGCGGCGTGGTCAAGGTGATCGAGGTGATCGGTGTCTCGGAGCAGAGCTTCGACGACGCCGTCACCCAGGCGGTCAGCAAGGCGGCCGAATCGCTCGAGGGCATCACCGGAGTCGAGGTACAGAACATGACGGCCCGGGTGAGGGACGGCCGCATCTCCCAGTACCACGTCACCGTGAAGCTGGCCTTCGGGGTCCGATAGCCAGGGGTGAACGAGGAGCGGGCCCCGCCGGGCCCGCTCCTCGCGTCTCGCTACTTCTTGTCGCGTTGGTCGTGGGGCACGACCACGGTCACCTCACCCCACCACGCATTTCCGGCGCCATCCCAGGCGTAGACGGTCAGCGTGTAGGTGCGTCCGTCGGGCTTCGTGTAACGCTCCGCCCGCAGGTCAACGGTGGCATCGCCGGTGATCACGATGTCGTTGGGCAGGTCATCGTCGTCGAGGCAGCAGTCCGCCTCCGAGGACCCGGCGTCCAACAGCATGACCGACAAAGGCCCGTCGGTATCGGTTCCCGAGACTTCAACGCCGACGTACTTGTGGTTGGGCGGCCACAGCCGGTCCGGTGAGGCTCCGACCATGAAGTCGGCCGCCCCGTTGAGGTCCAGCCCAACGATGACCGGGTCGTGGTCCGACGACCGGTAGGCATTCGGCTCGTACAGCGCATCCTGGGCATCCTGCTTGAAGGACATGTCGTAGTCGAGGATGTCCGGCTCGTCGGAGTTGCTGTGCCACACCGTGGTTCCCGTCACCTGCGCCAGCGCGGAGGCGCTCGCCAGCGAGTGGTCGAGATAGCCGAGCTGGCCGTCGAACACGTACGAGTAGGCGTCGTCCCCCTGGAACAGTCGGACGAGATCGGTGAAATCGTCGCCGGTTCCGACGACACCGTCCGCGCCGGCCTTGACCCGGTCGATCGGATCCTCCATGGCGTAGCTGTTGAGGTCGCCGATCACGAGCACGTCGTCGTCGTGGGTGGTGGCCTGCAGGTACGCCACGAAGTCCATGAGCGCGGCGGCCTGCGCCACCCGCGTCAGGTTGCAGTTCCCTTGACCGTCACCGGCGTCGGGATCTCCGATCGAGTCACACGGCGAGCCCTTCGACTTGAAGTGGTTCACCACCACGGTGAAGACCTCGCCGTTGGAGTCGTAGAACGTCTGCGCCAGCGGCGGACGTCCCACCGGCTCCACGTCACCGGGACGTTTCCGATCGAAGGCCTCGTCCGCCAGCGCGATCGCGGGGCCGATCGGAGTGACCGACGCGGTGCGATAGATGAGGTCGTTGCGAACCGGGTAGTCGTTGTAGTGGCTGGCCTCGCCTACCCAGGCCCAAGTTCCGTCGCCTTCGGCGGCGTTCAGCTCCTCCACCAGGGTCAGCACGGCATCGTGGGCCCGGTTGGGATACACGGGCTCGTCGTCGTGGATGTCGTTCTCGACCTCCTGGAACCCGACCACGTCGGCACCGGTACCGATGATGCCGGCGACGATCTTGGCCAGCTGCCGGTCGAGCTCCTCGGCGGTGTCGGCGCCCCGGCACTCGAGGTTCCGGGTGGGACCGCAGATGTCGTTGCTGCCGTCGTCCAGATGCGTGAAGAAGTTCAGCACGTTGAACGTGGCCACCTTCACGGTGCCGCCCACGTCTTCGGCACCCGCCCGGGGGTTCTCCACTCGGTGGATCGCGCCCATGGTTGGGTCAATCCGGTATTGCAGTTCGTTGCTTCCACCGGGACTCCCGAACCGATCCGGACGCTGGTTCAGCACCCCGGTGATGTTCTCCAGGACGTCACCACCGCGGAACCTGTTGCTGAGTGAGAACTCCAGCCCGTTGGGATGCAGCGCCGGGTCGGGGTTCTGCGTGAGCCGACCGTCGTCGAGCGTGATGCGACTGAGCTGGTTCTGCGCCGCCAGGGCTGCGGCCTCGGGCGATCCGGGCTCGAGCACGTTGGTCGGCTGGAACTGACGAGCGGTCGTGACGACGATCTCATTGTGGCGGTCGAAGTTGAAGAACTCCGAGATGTAGAGATCCTGGGGGAAGTTCACCAGCATCCCCTCGTAGCGCTCCCAGTCGGCCATATCGGTCACCGGCAAGACAACCGGGGTCGGCGTCACCGAACCGGCACCGATCACGCTCACCGCAACGACGCTGGCGACCTGGGTGAGTTCCCTGAACTCCGTCACCGTACCGGAAACTTGGACCAGGTCCCCGGAGTTGACGTCCGTCCCCCCCGGGTCGTAGACGAAGATGCCCTCAGAGGTCAGTGGGTCGGCGTCCGCCTGATCGTCTTCCTCCTGCACGAAGAACCCGCTCAGCTCTTCATCGAAATCCGTCCCGATCAGGCGACCTTGGAAGTCACCGACCACTACGCCTTCGATGAGCACGTTGGCGCCCACCATGGGACTGACCGCGCCAGGTCCCTGAATGTCGTGAATGAGCGTCGGCACAGGTGGGGCGCAGTTGTTGGCTGCGCCGGGGGTGTCCTGACCTCCAGCCGGGTCGAAGGATCCGATCAGCCACCCACTCTCACAGAGGTACACGTGGCCGGGCACGAACGGACCATCCGGACCCACCGTGGTAGCGCTGTAGACCCGGTCCCCGGATCCCACCGTCTCGATCAACGCCACCGAGTCAACCACCGCCGACCACGGCTCCGAATCGAGCACACCATCGTCGTCGGTGTCCAAATCATCCCCGTTGGCCCCGGTGAACCCGCTCACCAGCAGGTGGGTAACGTTGTCCGAGTTCTCGAAGTTGAGGCTGGTAGTCACATCTGCGGTACCGAGCGTGAACGTCGACTCGGCCGCCACGAAGAACCCCGAAGCGGGCACCGACAGACCCGCCAGGGACACCACCGCCTCGACCACACCAGACCCGCCGGCACCGTCACCAATCACCACATAGGTCAACCCATCCAGCGACGTGCCATCGGCACCGGCCAGCTCGAAATACTCATCCACATCCGTACCCGGCTGATCGATCCGAATCTCCGACAACGACACCTGCGGACCCGTCACCTGGGCTACTACCGCACTCATAGGCAGCAGCGCCAGCACCATCCCGAGCACCGTCGTCGCAGCCAGACTCGAGCGTGTCTTGCGCTCTTTCACTCCGCCCCCTCTCGAGGAAACCTCTTGCCGCGTCGACGGCCTCTTCCATGCTGCCGACGCGGTCCCTTCGACCGGCACCGCACCCCCCTGGGCGGCGGCGGTGCGCCGGCCTACTCCGATGCTAACGAACACCGAGCGTGGCCGTCCGGGGGAGCGGCGCCCATTTCCAGTTTCCCCTAACCTCACCCCATGACCTTCAGCTCCGACGTGATCACCATCGAACGGGAGGGAGCGGTGGCCACCGTCTGGCTCGACCGCCCCGAGAAGCTCAACGCCCTCGCCATGGAGTTCTGGGAGCAGCTTCCCGAAGCCATGGCCGAGGTGGGCGGGGACCCCGAGGTGCGGGCGGTGGTGATCGCGGGACGGGGCAAGGCCTTCACCGTGGGCATCGACCTGGCGGTACTGGCGCAGCTCGGTGGCTCCGAGCAGGGCTCGGACGCCGCCCGCAAGCTGGCCCTCTACGAGCAGATCAAGCGCATGCAGTGGACGATCACCTCAGTGGCAGAATGCCCCAAGCCGGTGATCGCCGCCGTGCACGGCTACTGCCTGGGAGGGGGAGTCGATCTGATCACCGCCTGCGACATACGCCTCGCCGCCGCCGATGCGGTGTTCTCGGTGCGGGAGACGAAGATGGCGATGGTGGCCGATGTGGGAACGGTACAGCGCCTCCCCCGGATCATCCCCGCGGGCCACGTCGCCGAGCTCCTCTACACCGGTAAGGACATCACCGCCGACCGGGCGCGGGAGATCGGATTGGTCAACGACGTCTACCCCGACCAGGAGGGGGTGCTGAAGGCGGCCCGGGAGCTGGCTGCGGAGATCGCCGCCAACTCCCCGCTGGCGGTGGAGGGCACCAAAGCCGTTCTCACCGCCGGAGAGGGCAAGACCGTGGCGGAAGCCCTCGACCACGCCGCCCTGTGGAACGCGGCTTTCATTCGCTCCCATGACCTCGAGGAGGCGATGAACGCCTTCTTCGAGAAACGGGCTCCCGAGTTCACCGGAGAGTGACGGGCGCGCCTCGCCGCCCCATACGGAGTAAGTTGGGACCGATGGCGAGCCTGCCGCCGAGCTGCGAAAGGTTCCGATGACCGTCTCCCTGTTTGATGCCACCGTCCGGTTGGTAGTAGCTGCGGTGCTCTCCGGCATCGTCGGCATCGAGCGTGAGGTGGCCCGCAAGGCCGCGGGGCTGCGCACCCATATGTTGGTCGGGCTGGGCTCTGCAGTCTTCGCCCTGCTCTCCATTACCGGTTTCGACGCCACCGACACCTCGCGCATCGCCGCCCAAGTGGTGACCGGCGTGGGCTTCCTCGGAGCGGGAGCCATCTTCCGCGAAGGAGCCTCGGTGCGCGGCCTCACCACCGCCGCCGGGCTGTGGGCGGTAGCCGCCGTCGGGTTGGCCGCCGGAGCGGGACGGCTGGCGCTGGCTGCCGCCTCCGTGTTGGTCGCCCTGGCAGTCCTCTATGGGCTGCGCACCATCGATGCCGCCATGGAACGCCGCTTTCGCGGCCGGCGGACAACAGTGGAGGTGGCGATGAGCGAGGCCGCCCGCTTCCTCGAAGTGTGGAACCTCGCGACGCGGGTCGACTCGGACGTCGAGCACGTGCTGTTCGAGCGCACCCAGACGGGCGGATTGGCCCGCTTCGAGTTGGCGCCCAAGAAGACCGGCCTCTTCATCGATTTGGCGCGCGCCGTCGAGGGCGTCGAATCAGTCGAAGAAGTACGCTGAGGAACGCGGCAGCCGGCCCATCGCCGTCCTCAGCCCATACGGCCAGATACTCGCCACGGCTCGGGTTGTGGACCACCCGGCGCCGGACGACGCCGGAGCGGCTGGGCGGCACCTCGTCGAGTTGTTCCGTGGTCGTTTCCGCCGGTGGCGGCTCCGATGGCGGGCCGGGCAGCTCCAGGACGAAATGAGGAAGTCGTTCTCCCCGATCTCGTTGCCTCGAGCGTCCAGCCGTTGCCCGAACACCCAGCGTTCCTCATCGATGTAGCGCAATCAGCGTTTCGTAGTCGGTGATGATCGCCTGCTCGCCGAGCAACTCGCCGGTGGCACCGTCGACCCGCTTGACGTGAACCCGGAACGGCGGGTTGGTGGTGACGGCGCGGGCGAGCCACGCCACGAGGTACTCGTTGCCGTCCGGGCTTGTGGGTCACGGCCAGGCCGGCGAGGATATTGGCACGCCCGTCGTCGCCCACGAACGAGATGCGGAGGTCGTCCTCGCCCAGGGGCTCACCGGTCGCCGCGTCGATGCGCTGGCCCAAGACCTCGTTGTGGCGGCGGTTCCGGTCGGCGCTGAGCACTCCATCGTTGCCGGACCAGACGATCAGGAACTCGTTGTCGACGGCGTTGTAGGCGACGTCGGGGAGATCCGCTCGACTCTCGGTGTCTCCGTCGGCGCCCATGTTGCTGAGCCTGGTCTGCTCATCGACCAGGAAGTCCTGCTCCTGGGCGGCCGGCCACTGCCGACGCAACGACCACCCACGCAAGTGCACAGATGGCTGCGATATGCGCACGCCGTGCAGCAAGCAACGGTGATCCCTCCTGCAGTGGCGTCGCAAGGTAGCGCCACCGGGATCGATCGGGCAATGTCGACCCGCGGCCGCGCGTCGCCGCGGCGGCGGATGGCTGCCGCGAGAGCAACCGTCGACCTGCCCGACAGCCGGTCTGTCGCTGGGAAGAACCGAGGCGGTTCGCCCTACGCGGCTACGTGAATCTGGCTACCGTCGCGTGACTAGTTGGAGGGAGGACCAACGAATGTCATTCGCCGAGTCGATCTCGACCTGTTTTCGGAAGTACGCCGACTTCACGGGTCGAGCACGACCATCTGAGTACTGGTGGTTTCTTCTGTTCAACGTCATCGTGACGCTGGTGGCCAGCTTCATCCACGACGCGCTGTATCTGATCGTGGGCCTCGCCCTGCTGCTCCCCGCCATAGCGGTCGGTGTCCGTCGCCTCCACGACACCAACAAGTCGGGCTGGTTCCTGCTGATAAGCCTGATCCCCTTGGTTGGGGGCATCATCCTGATCGTGTTCATGGCGACTCCGGGAGACCCGGGCACCAACCAATACGGCGACGCTCCCGCGTAGGCGGGCTGCCGCGCTAGAGCGGCTCGAAGGCGGTTTCGGGCGACGCCGTCGCTTGGCCGGCTGCGCCTTCGCCCGGCCGGCGCTAAGCCAGCGCCTCCTCCGGACTGCCGGTCAAGGCGCTGAACTCGTCGAGCACCTCGAAGTGGCGGATCTGGAAGTCCGAGAACGCCTCATTGGAGGTGAGGCCTGCCGCCAGGTCGGTCTGCAGGTAGTTCTCGGCGGCCTCTCGGCTGGTGAAGATATGGAATCCACCCAGCGTGGAACCGTCCCGGATCCAGGTCTTGGAGACCAGCCCCGGCTGTGCTCGGAGCGCATTGGCGTAGTCGATGAACGGACCCTTCAGATCTTCCAGCTCCGCCGACGATTCGAACGTGATCAGCAGCCCATGCATGCTTCCCTCCCTTCTCGCGCTGCGTCATCCGCAATGTCGCGCCCCCTCGACCTCCCGTCAACCCCCGCCCAGCCGCCGCAACTCCAGCCTTGGCGGGCATTGGTTGCCGAGGGGGGCGGTCGCACTCGGATCGGCGGCAGCTCGGCAGTACGGAGCGGCGCGGGTGGCGAGGCCAAGCCTTCCAAAGCGGCCCGGAGCCCGTCACTACCCGGCGATAGAGTGGGGACCCGACAGGTAGAGGGACCGGCATGCGAATTCAGACTGGTCAGCTGGTGAGCCTCGGGTACGGGAAGTACGTCCGCTCCGACGAGGTGGTGGCGGTGGAGCCCATCACCGAAGGGCGGGGGCCGGGGCGGCGGTCGCTGGTTTGGGTGCGCGGTGTGCCCGAGCCGCTGGTGGCTTCGCGATCCGAGGCGTCCGTGGTGGACGACCTGGTGACGCCCAGTGACGAGGCGGCCCGGATGCGGCAGCTCCGCGGCACCTTGAACAAGGTGACCCGCTCCCTGGAGGCCATCCCGCCGGTATTGCAGCGTGTCATCGGCGAGGAGACCGGCATGGAGGTGGGACAACTCATCGAGGAGGCCCACCGGGCCCTCGACTGACTCACCGGGCGCGGCGATACAGCTCATCGGCCAGCGCTCTCAGCCGGTCCGCACCCTCCACCTGGGCCCGCCATTGGGCCGGGATCGCGTCCTCGCCCAACCGGGCCCCGGCGAGTGCTCCAGTCATCGCAGCGATGGTGTCGGTGTCGCCGCCCAGCGCGATGGCGTATTCGATGGCCTCCTCGAAGGCGGTGGGGTGGCGCAGAAAGGCGTAGAGCGCGGCGGGCACGGAGCGGAACGCTTCGATGCCGTTGCCCAGCGTGGCCACCACCTGCTGCCGGGCCGCCGCAGGCAGCAGCGCCGCTACCGAGTCGCAGGCGCTGCGGAACAGGTCGCTGCGGGCCGCCCCGCGCACCTCGGCCAGCAACTCCGCCGTGTCGAGCGCCGGGTCGCCTGGGCTGCGCAGCAGCGCGGCCACCGCGGTGGCCTGCACCACCGCTCCTTCGACACCGTAGGGATGGGCGTGGGTGACGCGAGCGGTGTCGGCGGCCAGCGCCGCCACCCGCGACGGTTCGGCGAAGGCCAGCAACGCCGCCGGGGCTACCCGCATGGCACCGCCGTTACCGAAGGAGCCGGTACCACCGAACAGCGTCTGCGCCGCCCCCTGCCACGGAGCTCCGGCTTCGATGAGACGGAACACTTGGGGCGGACCCGGCCCGTAGCCCCGCCACGGCTCCGCCCGATAGTCGGCAGCGAAGCGGGCCGCCATGTGGGCGCCGTCGAATCCGTCGCACTCCAGCAGCGACTCGGCCAGCCCGATCGTCATACGAGTGTCGTCGGTATAGCGCCAGGGGCCCGGTGCGGCCGCTGCCGCTCGCGCCGACCCGCGCCCCGGTGCGCTCCCCTCAAATGGAGCACCCAGCGCGTCCCCCACCGCCACCCCCAACAAGGCGCCCCGGAACCGGGACCGCAGCAGATCTTCAGGTGGGCTCACCCCAACGCCGCCTCGGCAGCGGGCGCGGGCGCGCCTGAGCCACACGAATGGGGTGCCGGCCCGCCGGCCGGCACGGAAGGCGGGCGAGTTGAGCTGGACATATCGTGACGGTACCCGCGCCGGCTCGAGCGGGACGGGCCCTTCAGCGGGTCCGGCGGTGGCGGGCAGCGGTACCCTCCCGGCAGATCCACACGGGAGGGAACGGATGAGGACCTCACTGTCCGAAGACGCCGTCCGCCCGCTCCACGAGCGGCTGCGAGAGGCCAACGGCGAGCTGGCGGCGCAGTATCCGGGGGAGTCGCCGCGCCGCCAGCCCGTCCACACGGTCTACGGAGGAGCGCACCTCTTCCGATCCGATTCGGCGGGGAAGTTGGGAGCGGTGGCGCTGCGCACCCTCGAGCGGTACGCCCCGGATGCGGATGCCTTGGCTGCAGCGCTCGACCTCGCAAATGCAGGGATCGCGGACACCGTCTACCGCCGAGTGGTGGAGAAGCTGCGGCGCGAGCCGGTGGAGGACTATCGGATCGACTTCGAGGATGGCTACGGCAACCGACCCGACGACGAGGAGGACGGCCACGCTGCGGCGGCGGCACGCCAGGTGGCAGCGGGCCTCGAGGCCGGAACGCTCCCCCCCTTCCTGGGCATCCGCATCAAACCCTTCTCTGAAGACCTGCGCCGGCGCTCGGTGCGCACCCTGGACCTCTTTCTCGCCACCCTCCTCGACGAGACGGGAGGAACGCTCCCCGACGGCTTCGTGGTGACCCTGCCCAAGGTGACGCGCCCGGAGCAAGTGGGGGTGCTGGCGGAACTCATGGCGCTCTTCGAGCCCGCGGCCGGCCTGCCATCGGGAGCCCTGCAGCTCGAGATCATGATCGAGACCCCCCAGGCCATCATCGACGCGTTGGGGCGGGTGGGAGTGCCCGCCCTGGTAGACGCCGCAGACGGCCGCTGTGTGGCCGCCCACTTCGGCACCTACGACTACACCGCCGCCTGCTCCATCACCGCCGCCTACCAGCAGATGACCCACCCGGCCTGCAACTTCGCCCGCCACGTGCTGCAGGCGTCGCTGGCCGGGCGGGGAATCTGGATCTGCGACGGGGCCACCAACATCATGCCGGTGGCACCCCACCGCGGCGACCAGCCCACTCCTGAGCAGGAAGCCGAGAATCGTGCCGCGATTCACCGGGCCTGGAAGCTGCACTTCGACGACATCCACCACTCCCTGGTGCTCGGCTACTACCAGGGGTGGGACCTGCACCCTGCGCAGCTACCCACTCGCTTCGCCGCAGTGTTCACCTTCTTCCTGGAGGGGCTGGCTGCGGCGGGCGAACGCCTCCGCAACTTCGTGGAACAAGCCGCCCAAGCCACTCTGGTCGGTGACGTGTTCGATGACGCTGCCACCGGACAGGGCCTGCTCAACTACTTCCTCCGGGCGCTCAACTGCGGTGCGGTCACTGAGGAGGAGGTCGCGCGGATGACCGGGCTGGCTCACGACGAGCTGCAGAGCAGGTCGTTCCTGCGCATTCTGGAAGGGCGCCGCGGCTGAGCGCGCCCCACCGCACGCTCACCGCCGGGTCACAGTCACCTCGATGAGTCCGTAGGGCGCGTCCGTCGCTACGAAGACCTCGTCGGGGTTGTCCAGCCCGAATGGAGCCAGGTCCACCAGGAGATGGTGCTTGTTGGGGAGCGAGAGCCGGATCTCTGCAACTTCGGGGTGGCCTTCCAACACCGCCTCGCCGATCACATAGGCGGTGTGCTGCACCGAGCGGCTCTCGTCGTGACCGGCGAAGGTCTCCAGGATGGTGCGACGAATCCCGCGCCACGTCTCGGTGAAGGGAAGCAACTCGCGGTCGTAGTCCCAGCTCGCGCGCAGCACCGTGGCCAGTATGCGGTCCTCGGTCTCCGCCAGGGTGGTGTAGTCATCCCTGAGGAAGCCGGCGAAGGCTGAGCCGGTGCTCTTCAGCAGCCACAGTCCTTCGATGCCGGCAGTCACCTGCGCCTGGTCGGGCCGACGTCTCACCGTCGCGGTGCGGCGGGCGTCGCCGTCCGACGTGAAGGTGTGAGGATGCGGCGCTCCGCCTACCTGAAGTCGCTGCCAATGGTGGTCTGCGAGGTCCACCCGGGCCTCCGTTAGTCCGGGGACGGTCTCCACGAAGTAGGCGCTGAGCTCCAACCCGAAATCTTCGATGTCCTGCAGGGAGTGCCGGCGCGCCAGGGCGTAGACGGAGTTCTTCATGGTGTCGGTGGGAAGCACCTTGCGGTTGTCACCTTCGGTGTGGGCTGCGGCGAAATCACCCTCCAGCAGGATGTCGACGGTGACGTCGCTCAAGTGATGGCCGTCGGAACCGCGGGTCACCTTCACCAGGCGCACCGCCGCCTTTCCATAGCGGTTGGGGCCGAGGCGGGCCGGCATCCGTCAGCTCCCCCGGTAGGTGCTGTAGCCGAAAGGACTCAGCAGCAGCGGCACGTGGTAGTGCTCCTCCGGATCCGCTACCCGGAACGTCACCGCCGCCTCCGGAAAGAACCCTTCCTCGTCGTGAGCGGCGAAATAGGCCTCGGTATCGAAGGTGAGGCGGTACACGGCCGCGGAGAGCGGGTGGTCGTCCGTGAGGTCGCGCCAGCGCCCGTCGCCGTCGGTCACACCTGATGCGACGCGCTCCCACACTTCGCCGCGGCGCCTCTCCAGGACCACCGCCACGCCGGCAGCCGGTCGGCCTCGGGCCGTGTCGAGTACGTGGGTGGTGACCGGGCTCATCAGACTCCTTCCTAGGCGCGGCCGATCAGCTTCTCCAGTCGCAGACTGGTGATGCTGCGCTGTTCCTCGGCGGCGACCTCGACCTCTTCCTCCGGCGAGTTGTCCAGCCTCTTCCGCAACAACGTCAGCATCTCGTCGGCACTCTTGCCGGTGGCCGAGACGATGAAGATGTAGCCGAACTTGGCCTCGTAGGCACGGTTGGCCGCCACCAGGCCCTGGAGCACCTCCCGTCCCGCTCCCACCGTCGCCGCCTGCTCGTCGGCCGACCAGCCGCGCCCGACACCGGCGGCGGGCACAGCGCTCTCACCGATACGCGGATGGGCGGCAAAGGCTTCGAGGAGGTCGCTCCGGTCGAGATCCCCCCAGATGAGGTCCGATGCCGCCAGCAAATCGCCCAGGTCGGAGAACGGTCGGCGTGCAGCCATCTGCTGTGCCCAGCGGCTGGAGCCGCAACAGGCCAGCAGTTCGTGCTGCGCGGCAGGCTCCGGCAGGGCGTTGAGCCACCGCAAGCCGAGCTCGCGCCACGCCGCGGCGGTGGGCCGGCCCAGCACTCGGAGGCGCGCCACTCCGCCGTCGGGGAAGACGTTGAAGCGGACGTGCGTCGCGTGCTCGGCGGCGGTGAGTTCCTCGCGCAAGCGATGGGGCAGATTCGGTTGCAGCGAGGTGCGCGCCAACACCGGCTGCCAGGCGACGCCGTCGAGCTCGTCATCCGAGGCGAAGCAGGACTCGATCGAGCAGCTCTCCGGGTAGTTCCCTTTGAAATGGGTGGTGTCCACCTCGACTTCCCGGAGGCTGCCTGCCAAGCCCAGCTTGATCACGACCCAGTCGTGACCGGGGCCGCGGCGGCGCCGGGTTTCCCACCCTTCCCCCATGTGGGCCGCCGACCCGGGGAGCAGCAGGTTGCCCGGCGAGCCGAAGAAGTGATCACTGCAGGCGACCACCTCCCCCCCGTTCTGGAGGGCGGCCAGGTCCACCTCTCCTTCGGCCCGCAGCCGGGCAGGGTCCGGCAGCACCTCGCCGTGGATGCGAAGCCGGGCCACGCCACCGTCGGGGAAGATGTTGAAGCGAACGTGGGTGAGGCGGCAGGGAGCTTCGACTTCCACGGTCTTGGAGGCGTCCCCTTCCAACGGAGTGACGGGGATCACCTCCACCCAGGCGGCCTCGCGCAGGTCCTCCAGGTCCGGATCCCCGTCCACGGAGCAACCTTCCAGCGAGCAGCTCTCCGGGTAGTTCCCCTTGAAGTGGGCGGTGTCCACCACCACCTGCCGCACGATCCCCGGCGCTCCCAACCGCACAATGCACCAATCGTGGCCGGGACTGCGACGGCGCCGCGTCTCCCAACCGTCCATGAGCTTTCCCCGGCCCGTGTACTCCCCCTCCCGGTACACGGGATCAGCCGACTTGATGAGGTTCTCCTTGGGCGCGAAGAACTCGTCACTGGCGGCCAGCACCGTGCCGCCGAGCCGTTCCGAGGCCAGGTCGACCGGCTCGCTCATCTTGCTCCTCGCCGCAACAACTCTCCCCGCGGTGGCACTGGGAACTCGCCCCGGCCATAGATCATCTCACCTCGCAGGAACGTCTGCTGCACGACACCGTGCAGGGTACGCCCTGCATACGGAGTGAGCCGGTGGCGATGATGCAGCACGGCTGGGTCCACCACGAAGCTCGCCTCGGGATCCCACACCACCAGGTCGGCGTCATAACCGGGGGCGATGACACCCTTGCGGCCACCCAACCCGGCCAGCTGCGCCGGTTCCGTCGCCATCCACCTTGCCAGCTCCGCAACAGTGCGCCCCCGGGCACGGGCGGCCGTCCACGTTGCCGCCAAGCTGACCTGCAGCGAGGCGATGCCGCCCCAGGCGCCGAAGAAGCTCTTCGCGGACTTCAGCTGCTCCGGGGCCGGGGAGTGATCGGATACCACCATGGCAACATCCCCTGCTTCGAGCGCTTCCCACAGCCGCTGCCGGTTCGCCTCATCGCGAATGGGTGGAGCGCATTTGAACTCCGTAGCTCCTGCCGGCACTCCCTCCGCGGCGAAGAACAGGTAGTGGGGGCAGGTCTCCGCCGAGATCGGCACGCCTTCGCGGCGAGCCCGGCGCAGCAGGGACACGGCCCCGGCCGAGGAGAGATGGGCCACGTGCACGGTTGCCCGCTGTCGCCGGCACAGTGCCAGCAGCAAGTCGACGGCGCTGTCCTCCGCCACAGCAGGACGGGAGGCGAGGTAGGCAGGGTAATCGCCAGGGGTGGCCCCGGGGCCGTCCGCTGAGAGGAGATCGGGCAGCTCGGCGTGAACCAGCAGCGGAAGCCCCAACTCCGAGAGAATCGGCAACGCCGCCGCCAACTCCACTTCGGAGAGGTGAGGGAACTCGTCCACGCCGGAGGGAACCAGGAAGCATTTGAAGCCGGCCACTCCCTCCTCGGCCAGGGCAGCCAGCACGTCGGCATTACCCGGCACCAACCCGCCCCAGAAGGCAACGTCCACGAAGCAGTTGCCGGCGGCAGCTTCCCGCTTTGCCGCCAGCGCCTCCGGGGACGTGGTGGGAGGAATCGAGTTGAGGGGCATGTCGACGATGGTGGTGATGCCTCCGGCAGCGGCGGCCCGGGTGGCGGTATGGAATCCCTCCCAGTCGGTGCGACCCGGCTCGTTGACGTGGACGTGGCTGTCCACCAAACCCGGCATCACCACCGCGGCGCCGACGTCCACCACCACGGCGTCCACCGGCCAATCCCCCAATCCCACATGTTCGATCCTCCCGTCCCGGACGGTAACGGCAGCCTCGGTCACGCCCTGCGGGGTGACCACGCGGCGACTGCGGAGCACGAGCGCACGGGGATCCATAACGACATGTCAAGCTAGTACGCCCCGCGCAGCCGCCTGCCGGCAGCCGGCCCGAACGATTCCGGCACCCGGTGCGGTCGGCTTCCGCACCCGGCACGATCCGCTGGCGGAACAGGGGCGAATGACGCTTTACTGTCGCCAGCAGACCAAGGCGAGCCCCGCGCGCCCTGAACTGAGGAGACCGGAATGAAGTTCGGCTGGCTGTGCAGCCACGAGTCGTACCAACCCGAGGTGCTGGTCGACCAAGCGGTCCTGGCGGAGCAGGTCGGCTTCGATGTCATTCTGGGGTCGGACCACTTCCACCCGTGGGTCGACCAGGATTCGGCTTCTGGGTTCGTCTGGAGCTGGCTGGGCGCGGTGGCGGCCCGCACTGAGAAGGTCGAGCTCGCCACCAGCGTGACGTGCCCCCTCTTCCACTATCACCCGGCGCTCATCGCCCAGGCGGCGGCGACCGTCGACCGGCTGTCGGGGGGTCGGTTCGTCCTCGGGGTGGGAACCGGCGAAAACATCAACTCCGGGCCGCTGGGCTGGCCCTTTCCCGCCTACAAGGAGCGCATCGCCCGGATGCAGGAAGCGCTGGAGATCATCCATCGCCTGTTCGCGGGCGAGAAGCTCGATTTCGCCGGTGAGTACTACACGACCAACAAGGCCCGCCTGTACAGCCCGCCGCTGCGGGCGATACCCGTCTTGATGGCGGCCGGCGGCCCCAAATCGGCCACCTTCGCCGGAACTCATGCGGATGGTCTCATCACCAGCGTGAAAGATCCGGCCGTCACCCGGTCCGACGTGATCGAGCCTTTTCAGGAAGCCATTGCCGGAACCGGGAAAGCGGCCCAGATCATGGCCACCCGCTGGACGGTGCTGGCAAAGGACGAGGAGGAGGCGTGGGCAGCGCTCAACACGATGCGCGGACTGCGCGCCCCGGGGCGACTTGAAGAGGTCGACCCGACGGTTCTGCGGGAACGCGCCGACGAGATGGACCGGCAGGAGATCCTGGGGAAATACACGATCGTCCACGACCTCGACGGGCTGATCGAGGCATACGCTCCTCTGGTACGGGAGATCAGGGCCGACTTTGTCGCCATCCAGATCGCCAGCGTGGATCCCAACGCCACCCTCGAGCTCGTCGGCAAGGAGCTGCTACCGGAGCTGCGGCAGCTCGCCGCAGGGTGACACCAGCAGGAGGAACGCCCCCGCCCACGGCGCGGGGGCATGGGTCCTGCAGCCCAGGGGACTGCTTCAGGATTCCTCGAGTGCCGGCGCGGCACCGGCCTCGGGGCGGCTGGCGAGATAGGCCCCGGCCAGCACCAGCGCAGTCCCCACCAGGCCGCCGGGGTGCACCT
>JABAOH010001896.1_pt3 | contig 41528 bp, 41 predicted proteins | sample 7062181 | NCBI WGS metagenome assembly JABAOH01 (sample SAMN14538630, study PRJNA623070) | marine sediment metagenome | biome: marine biome [ENVO:00000428]; feature: marine pelagic biome [ENVO:01000023]; material: deep marine sediment [ENVO:00002113]; isolation source: pool of 5 deep marine... | reverse complement strand
GGGGTGAGGATCGCGGGAAGGCAGAAGAAATTGACCACCCGGTTTCACCTGCTCGCCGATGTGTTGAGGGAAGCCAGTTACTGGGCGGTAAAGGAGGGAAGCCAAGACGTTAAGGATGTCCATGTGGAGAGGGCAATCGAGAAGCGGGTCCACCGCGTCAATCTGGTGGAGGATAAGATTCAGGAGATGATCGATGATGGGATGATCATGATCGACTCCGATGGAGCCGTGGTTGGGCAGGTGAATGGGCTTTCCGTCTACAATCTGGGGGATTATGCCTTTGGAAAGCCCTCCCGAATTACGGCAAAGGTTGCCATGGGAAAGGCGGGTATCATCAACATCGAGAGGGAGTCGGAACTCAGCGGTCCCACCCACAACAAGGGAGTCCTCATCCTCGCGGGATACCTCAGGGGGAAGTACGCCCAGGATAAACCCCTGACTATGAGCGCCAGCATTTGCTTCGAACAATCCTACGGCGGTGTAGACGGGGACAGCGCTTCCTCCACCGAAATCTACTCCCTTCTCTCAAGCCTCTCTGGGATTCCCCTGAGGCAGGATATCGCCGTGACGGGTTCCGTAAATCAAAAGGGAGAAATCCAACCCATCGGCGGCGTGAACGAGAAAATCGAGGGGTTCTTTGATGTGTGTAAGGCCAAGGGATTAACGGGAGGGCAGGGGGTGATGATACCGCATCAAAATGTGGATGACCTCATGCTGAGAAAGGATGTTGTGAAGGCGGTCGAGGAGGGAAAATTCCGCCTCTACCCCGTGAGAACCATTGATCAGGGTATCGAAGTCTTGACCGGAGCGGAAGCAGGTGAAAGGGGCGAAGATGGCAGCTTTAAGGAAGGGACCGTGAACTTCCTGGTCGATAAGCGATTGAAGGAACTGGCCGCGGGCATAAAGGAGTTTGAAGCAGCGGAGGAGAAACCACCCAAGAAGAAGAAATGAAAAGGGCTTTCCTTGAGTAATTCACATCAAATGGGGCATATCGAGGTCAAAACACATCCCAGGGAAGGCCAGAAGATCCGGATTACGGGAGAGGGACTGGATGGGTTAACCTTTCGTCAGACCAGGCCGGGGGAATTGATCACCTTAAGGGGGAAAGGAGGAGGGGAATTTCGCGGAAAGGTTCTCTCCATCAATCCCCATGAGGCCTGGGTCTTGGTATTCAAGTCCCTTGTACCTCCTACCGAGCCTCCCATGAAGATCATCCTTCTTCAAGCCCTACCAGATAAGGAGCGGATGGAGCTCATCATTCAGAAGACCACCGAACTCGGGGTCCATTCAATCGTTCCCTTCAAATCGAAGCGATCGGTTTCCCTTGAGGAAAGGGAAGGGAAACAGCCCAAAGCCCATCGATGGCAATCCATCGCCATGAACGCAGCCAAGCAGTCGAGGAGGGCAGGGGTTCCTCTGCTCGAGCCCTATTGCGATTTTTCAGGAGCACTGGAGTACGCCGAGGGGAGCGACCTCAAAGTCATCCTTTGGGAGAAGGGAAACAAGAAACCGTTGAGGGATGCCTTGAGGTCCAAGGGGAATTATGGCGAGGTGACATTGATGGTTGGCCCCGAGGGAGGCTTCGAGGCCGAAGAGGTCCGAAGGGCGGAAGAGAGGGGATTCATTCCCGTCAACCTTGGGCGGAGGATAATGAGGACGGAGACGGCCGCCATTGTGCTTGTGGGAATCCTGCAATATGAATTGGGGGATTTGGGATGATGCGATTCCGGCAGTTGAGCCTGCAGGTTGGGAAGAGAATCAAGCATCTTTTTCAAATCTCTTAAAAGGTAACTCTTCGCTGCCTCCCCTCAGCGAGGAAGCCTCTTTTCGATCTCCGAAATGGCCCGCTGGATTCTGGCCTCAACCTCGCCCTCATCATCGCCCGTGGCCGTCAAGGTAACCTCAAGCCTCACATCCTTGCCGAAATAGGTGGGCCTCGATTTGAGGTAGATCCTTGGAACCTCCCTCATCACCTTGTCAAGGATTTCCCCAAGCTTCGATTCATCCGCCAGGTTGGTGGTAATGGTCTTCTCTCTGAAAGCGCGCCTTCCAAACAAATCCCTCAGCTCTTTCAGGAGGCTTTCTTCGAAGATGGCCTTCATCTCTTTGGGAACTCCTGGAAGGGAGAGTATGAGGGTTTTCCCAATCCACAATTTCAACCCTGGGGCGGCACCAACGGGGTTGGGAAGCATTTCTGCCCCTTTGGGGAATATGGCCATTTTCTCCCTGTTGGGGGTAAGCTCATCGGTATCGATGAAACCTTTCTCTTTGAACAAGGCATACCTCCCTTTGACAAAGTCCAAGGCCTTGGGATCGAGTTCCGTCGGGAGTCCTGCGGCCGTGGCCACGGCATCGAGCGTTTTATCGTCGAACGTGGGCCCCAACCCTCCCGTTGTCACGATGAGATGGGAATGACTCCTCAAGGCCGTGCTCAACTCCGTGCAGATGGAATCGATCTCATCATCCACCACTGTAATTCGTTTTACGTCTCCTCCCAGGACCGTGATCCTCTTGGCCAGCCAATTGGAATTGGTGTCCAAGGTTCTTCCCGTAAGTATTTCCCTGCCGACGACGATAATCTCCGTCCTGGTCACCCGTTTCCCCTCCATCAGATCCCTTGCCATCTTGGCATATGATGTAGAGGAAATCAACCGAAAATTCGCTGTAGTAAGAGTACATCCGTAAGAGTAATAAGAGAAGAGTAAGAGGGGACGTTGGGGGACGGGGACGTTGCCAACTTATTCTATTTATGCTACTTTCGGAATATGCCAAGGCAAGCAAGACTTGACGCACCTGGTGTATTGCACCACGTTATGGCAAGAGGTATTGAACGACGGCGTATTTTCCTCGATGACCGGGACCTCGAGGACTTCTTAAGACGTTTCTCAGCACTTGCCTCTTCAGGAGATCTGATGGCATATGCATGGTCTTTGATGCCCAATCACTTCCACCTTCTTGTCCGCACGGGCAAGGCCTCTCTTTCACAAAACATGCGGTCTTTGATGAGCGGTTATGCGGGATACTTTAACCGGCGTCACAAGCGACATGGGCATGTATTTCAGAACAGATTCAAGTCCATTGTTTGTGAGGAAGAGTTATATCTTTTGGAGCTTATTCGGTATCTTCATTTAAACCCGCTACGTGCAGGCGTTGTAAAAAATATTCATCAACTGGACCTTTATCCTTATTGTGGTCACTCAGCTCTTTCGGGGCGGATATCGCGCCCATGGCAGGAGACAGAGGATGTATTGGGACGATTTAGCGATCTTCGTGGGAAAGCAATAGCGGCTTATAGGAAGTTTGTGTTGGCGGGGGTGAATCAAGGGCGCCGACCCGAATTGATGGGGGGTGGCTTGTTGCGCAGCCAAGGTGGCTGGGTAAGGGTTTCGGCATTGCGGCGGGGGCGTGAAGCGTATAGATCCGACGAACGGATATTGGGTTCTTCATCCTTTGTTGAAAGTATACTACGGGAAGCGGAAACTCAGGGACAATGGAGTAATAAGCAGGTTGATCTTTCAACATTGGTGAGGCGGATTTCGCACGATATGGCGACCAGTCAGGAGTCGCTGAGAGGAGGAGGGAGAAGCGCGGTCGTGAGTCGGGCCCGCGCCGTTGTTTCTTACGTGTGGACGCGATATCTCGGTCGAAGCGGTCGTGAAGTTGCACGGGAACTTGGTGTAAGTCCCCAGGCCATCTATGCAGCCTCACGCCGTGTGGGACAGGATATAAAAATAAGTTCAGTTGATTTGGAACAGTGGTGTCGTTGACTTCATATATTATATGTTGAATAAATTGGCAACGTCCCCTATCATACTATCATATTAGGGCGTTTCGCTTCGCTAAGTTCTTCGGTGCATAAGTTCGATTACGAACGTATTTTCTCAGGACTTAGTGCTGCCTCTCGGCGTGAGTCTTTGACCCTGAGCCTTTCGGTAGTGAGCGACTCGACATGAGCCTTCGGCCCGAGCTCAGGCCGAGGACGGGCCGAATGGAGTGAGCATTTGTTCAGGCTCTTTTCCATAAAATACGTCATTGTATTTGCGAATCGAAGCACTAAGAATGGTTAGCCAAAATTCTGTTGTGTTCGCTTCAGGAAATCCGGCCAACACCCTATTCCAAGAAATGCTGCTGGAGGACAGCTGTGTTTTCCGCAACGCGAGAAAACGTGAAAACAAATCCCTTGCCCATAGGGGGGGAAGGTGCTATTTTTTAGGTTATCCGATGATAGAAGAGTGCGAGAACGTCTTAAAAGCCATTCGGGAGGATAATACCTCGGGTGCATCGGAATTGGTTCACAGAGCGATTCAGTGCTTGATGCTCTTCTCCGAAAAATCGAAGAATTCCTCGCCATCCCGCTTCAAAAAAGACCTCTTTGGCTTCATGAAAAGGCTCATCTCCTCTCAACCTACCATGGCATCCTTTTTGAATTTAGCCAACGCGGTGTTAATGGGTATAGAACATGTGGAGGACGTCGAAGCGATAAAGGAGGCCATGGGGGAGGCAACCAAAGCCTTCCTAAGGGGGCTGAGGGATACTCCACGGCGGATCGCCATCCATACCGCGAGTCTCTTAAGGGGTAAGAATGGGATTTTGACCCACTCCTATAGCTCTACGGTCTTTGAGGCAATCCGTTTCGCTGCCAATGCGGGGAGGGACTTGAAGGTCATCTGCACGGAGTCGCGGCCCGCCCTTGAAGGGGTAAACCTGGCCAAGAAACTGGCCGCAGAAGGGATCAAAGTCCATTTGGCCCCGGACTCGGCGGCTCCGTCCCTGTTGAGGGAAGCCGATCTGTTTCTGACAGGGGGCGACGCCCTCTCCCCCCTGGGTCTGGTCAACAAGATAGGGACCTATGGCATTGCCATTGCGGCCAAGGCCAATGGCGTTCCCTTCTATGCCCTCTGTGGAACGGATAAGATCTTGACCGAGGGATTGGCGGTAAAGTTGAGGATTGAATCGAAGGATCCGGGAGAGGTTTTGCCAACCCCTCATCCGCGGGTGGAGGTGATCAATCGCTACTTCGATATCACCCCCACCGAATTCCTCTCCGGAGTGGTTACGGAGGAGGGAGTCTGGCAGGGAGATCACCTTAATCGGTTCGTAGAGGGTTTAAGGGTGTGCAGAGCCCTACGGGAAGGATGGATGTGACCACCGTCTACCTGGTTCGGCACGGACAGACGGCCTGGAACAGGGAGGAGGTATTTCGGGGGAAGGCGGATATACCCCTTAACGAGATCGGTCGTAAGGAGGCGCTCTTGGCGGGTCAGTACTTGAGAGAGGTAATGGTGGATTCGGTCTACAGTAGTCCACTCTCCCGGGCCGTTGAGACGGCGGAGGCCATTGCCCAATTCCAAGGCAAGGAGGTTCTGGTCCTGGACGGTTTGATCGATATCGATTTTGGCCGGTGGCAGGGAGTTTCCCATGAGGAAGTCAAAGAAAGATATGGGAGTCTGTACCGGCAGTGGAAAGATACTCCGCATCTGGTGAGGTTTCCCGGCGGAGAAAGCTTGAAAGATGTGAGGGAGAGGGCTCTGAAGGTAATTCGTGAGCTGATAAGTGGCCATATCGACGAAACCCTGGTCATGGTTTCCCACCGGGTGGTCAACAAAACGATGCTCTGCGGCCTTTTGGGATTGGATAATTCCCATTTCTGGCAGATCAGCCAGGACACGGGGTGTATAAACATCTTGGAATTTGGGGAAGGGTTCACCCTTCGTCGTCTGAACGACACCTGCCACCTTATGACTATCGAAGGGGAAAGGATCCGGATCGATTTTTGAAGGACAGTGGCGGAGGAAGCATTCAAATCGATTGAAGCGATAAAAAAGGTATTATTCGTCTGCCTGGGAAATATCTGCCGCAGCCCAATGGCCGAGGGTCTGATGATCGAGAGACTGAGGCAAGAGGGAGCGCACGCCATTTCCGTTTCATCGGCTGGCATCTTCGCCAGTCCCGGGAACTCCCCGGAACCTTTTGCAGTCCAAGTAGCACGGGAAGCAGGGGTTGATATTTCAAGGCATAGGGCCAGGGTGTTGAATATCGAGAACTTAAGCTGGGCCGATATCGTTCTGGTCATGGAATCCGGCCAAAGGGAATTCATTTCGATGGCATTTCCCCAGCAATCGCCGAAGATAGCCCTTCTCGGAAATTTCAGCCGGCCCCAAGGCGGAAGGGGAGAAATCGCGGACCCGTGCGGCTCTTCGGTAGAGGTTTTTCGAGCATGCTTTGGAGAAATCAAGGAGGCCATAGATGGTCTCATCCAATCGCTCTGCGATTATCCACATTCAAGGGATCATCGGAAGAGGGATTAACGTGACTTAATCATCGTTCCTCGGTATTGGCCATATTTGGAGGACTCCATGATTGAGGTCAGGATTCATGGTCGAGGAGGTCAGGGAGCCGTCATCGCATCGGAAATTTTGGCGACGGCATCCTTTTATGACGAGAAATTTTGCCAATCCTTTCCCGCTTTCGGCGTTGAAAGGAGGGGGGCTCCGGTCACCGCCTTTACGCGCATTGATGACAAGGCCATTCGTATCCGGACTCAGATCTACGTGCCGGATCACATCGTCGTCCTTGACCAAACCCTGCTCACCGAGGGAGTTGATGTGACCGGCGGTTTGAAGGAAGGTGGCTGGGTCGTGGTCAACAGTCGAAAAGACCTCCAGGGATTCCCGGGTTTCGATAAATACAGGGTGGCTACGGTCGATGCCAACTCCATTGCCGTGAGCCACGGTGTGGGAACTCCTGTGGCTCCCGTAGTGAATACGACCATTCTGGGAGCCTTCGCCAAAGTGACGGAAGTCGTAACCATAGATTCCGTGCTCAAGGCGATCAAGGATATCGTTCCCACTAAAAGGGATGAAAATGCCCTGGCGGCAATGGAGGCCTACGAGAAGGTATTCTTTCGTAAAGGAAGTTCAGGGTGACCAAGAAGGTGATTTTCGAAAGGCATGCCGCTATCCAACCGGCGCTGGTTTCCAGGGGATGGGTGGTGGAACAAGGGGGGAGCCTCGAGGTTCTGAGGGCAAGGTATCAGGATAAAACCTCTCCCTGTTTATTATGATCCCATCTCCTTTGCAACCTTGTTAGTTGCCCGAATGATCTTTTCGATATCCTCTTCTGAATGTTCCGTGGAAAGGGCGCCCCCGCCTTTTACCACAAATATCCCTTCGTTCATCATCCCCAGTTTGAAATGCACATCCCTCTTTCGCAAATCAGTTTGCTCAAGGACAGCCCTCGGACTTCTTATCTTCGCATGCTTTTGGAGGGGGAAGGTCACTTGATAGAGGGAGCCGTATCCGTTTATTTGGGCGTCGATGCCGTTTTGTCGAAAGGCCTCCTCCACTCCCTTCCTGGCTCTCTCGCCCAATTCCCTCAGCTTGGGGTAGATCCAACTGGCGTTCTCCTTCAGGTATTGGATTTGCAGAAGCCCGGCCATCATGGATATGGGCGTACCCGAAAAAGTCCCGCCCCCGATGTTGACGCGTTCCCATTTGTTAGGCCTTGTCAGATGGTCGCACATATCCATGATATCTCTTCTTCCCGCCACAATTCCCATAGGCATTCCGCCTCCAGCAATCTTCCCCAAGGTGCACAAATCAGGCTCGATTCCGAATTCCCCTTGAGCGCCCCCGAGGGATACCCTAAACCCGGTGATGACCTCATCAAAAATCAATAATGCCCCTACCCTCACGGTTTCTTTCCTCAATGCCTTCAGGTAGTCGAGATCAGCTGGGATGAATCCGGTTCCTGGAATAGGCTCCATAATAACACCTGCCAGATCCCCGGCATCTTCCCCGATTGCTTGGATGGCCCCCTCAATATCATTGAAGGGGATAGTCCTCAAATATTCTGACATCTCCGGCAATAGGCCGAGGCCCTCGGCATGTTCGAGGGGGGGATTGATCTTATACATGAGATTTGAATTGGGACCGTGCCAACCCCCTTCTATTTTGAGGATCACTTTTCGTCCCGTATACCCCCTCGCCAGTCTGACGGCATACATGGTGGCTTCGGTACCGGAACAGCAGAATCGAATCTTCTCAGCGCATGGGATGATATCGCAGAGCATCTCAGCGTATTCCACCTCATATTGATTGACTTGTCCCACATGGAGGCCATCTGATAGCTTTCTTGCAAGCCCATCGATGATAAAATCAGGGGCATGGCCCGAGATACGGGCATAGTGAGCCATCCACAGATCCACGTACTCGTTTCCATCTACGTCCCAAAACTTCGATCCCTTGGCCCTGACCGCATAGACGGGATAGGGCCAATAATACCGAAAGGAATGGCTAATGCCCCCCGGCATCACCCTCTCCGCTCTTCTAAAGAGCGCCTCGGATTGAGGGTTCAAATCTCGATATCTCTCCAACACTTCTTCCATCTTCCCACCCTTTCCATCAAGGTTCATCACGTCATCTCCGCAATCAAATCACCGCCTCTTCTACAACCAACTGCCCTGTCTCAAATCTATCCATGCCGAGGCAGCTCACATCGATAGTCTCATATCTCCTCAATCGAATCGCTTCCGAGAGTGCCTTTCCAACAGCCGGGGCTTGCATGAGGCCGTGGCCGCTGAAACCCACGGCCATGTAAAACCCCTTTATCTCGGGATGTTCGCCCAAGATGGCGTTATGATCCAACCGGTTCTCCGCATAGAGGCCAGCCCATCCCCCCTGGAGTTTCAACCGGTCGAAGAGCGGGATCCTGTGGGCGAGCTCCGGCCAGATCTCGTCGTAAAAGAGGGTCCTCTCCCAGGTGAAGTTAACTCCGATTGGTTCATCGTCCTTCGACTTCCCGGTGAGAATCCGTCCCCCGGTCTCCGTCCTGAAATAGAGGCCAGTGGTGTTGATGGTCAGGGGGACCTCGTAGTTGAACTCCTTGGGTGGTCTACATTCATATACCAAACGCCTCAAGGGATCCACCGGGATATCGACACCTGCCATCAGCCCAACCTCCTGAGCAAAAGGTCCGGCGGCATTTACGACAATCTGGCTGTCAATCAATTCCCCTTTCCTCGTCTTGACACCCGTGATCTTGTTAGACTCTACTACGATTTTTACTGCTTCATCGTTGGTATACCTGGCTCCCAGGAACCGTGCCTTTTTCACAAAGCCGCTCAGGACTCCATGTGGGTCTAAATATCCATCCCTGGGGCCGAAGGTTCCCCCTGCTACGCCCTCAAGATTGATATGGGGAATGATTTCCAGAATCTCCTGCGGTTTGAGGAGGCGAACTTCTAAACCTTGAGAGCACTGAAACTCATAGAGTTTTTTCATGACCGGCCATTTCTCCTTCCTGCCCAAAAAGAGATAGCCGTGTTGACGGAAATCCGCGTGGGCCCTCTCCCCTTCAACCTCCATGAGCTCATCGAACTTCTCGTAAAAAGGCACGCTATACCGTGCAATGTCAAGGTTCACCTTGGTCCCAAATTGTTGCCTTATCCCCCCCGCGCTCAGAGCTGTGGAGGAATGTTCATACGTGGGATCCCTCTCCAGAACAAGGATCCTGCCATCAAACCCATCATTCAGGAGGTTGTAGGCGATGCTTGAACCCGTCACCGCCCCTCCAATGATCACCGCATCCGCTCTCTCCATGGAATACACCCCCAAGCTGACCTCAGTTTATCCTCACCTCACCCTTGTTTTCAAGCTCGTACCAGTTTTATTCTGGAGTTTTCTGAGTTTCTAGGAACACCGCTGTCCATGAGCGACATTTGCTGGAGAAGTGGGGTATCCGTCGAGGGTGAGCAGGAAGGGGAAAGCCAGCCCTTAAGAGGCTGGAAGGGGTAAGTATTCCCCATCTGCGAACCCCGAAAGGGTCACTTCGGAAGCACTGAAGCGAAGGGACAACGGTGTTCATTTATGAGAAATATGATCTCCTTTATAATCAATGGGTTAGAAGAACCCCGTCTAAAAAGTTAGGAAACTCCAGTTCTATTTCATTGTGTTATCCAATGGATAACGTTAGCATTATTCTTCTTCAAGGCCCCCTAGAAGTAATCCCATATCCGCGGCCAAGAACTTTCTCGAAGAGGTCACAATCACCCCACTCTACCTTATCCCATGCTCGATAATATCACAATTCCTTTTCCCCTCAAAAGAGACGAATGGATTTTGAGAGAAATTTATGCTACTCATTTCAAGAAGTCCATAACTTTGGGTTGCTGGACAACGGTGTCCCAGTTTCGCTGTTGAAGCGTGACTGATCACCATATCCCTGTTCTGTGGAAGTTTTGGCCGGCACTCCCCGATTGTGCCCTTCAACGCTTCAGAGAAAAGCTTCCCCTCTACGTAACAAAGCTTCGCCTCGTGTACGAGAGGAGCGGATTGATGCATTTGAGGGATCAGGAGAAAAAGATTCTCAATGGAGAACATGGAGAAGCGCGAAGGATTGCCCTATCGATACTGGTTGATTTGGGGGAGCTATTCGGCGCCGAGGAGATGATGGAGGTGTCGCAGGTCCACATCGACAGCTCAATTTACATGGTCGATGCTGGATTAGACTTTGCGGAACGATTTGCCGAATTGGGTGCCAAGGTGGCGGTCCCCACATCGCTCAATCCCAGTGCAATCGATCTCGAACGGTGGAAGGAATACCGCGTTCCTCCTGATCTTCTAGACAAAAGCAGGAGGATGGAAAGAGCCTACCTTCAGATGGGAACCACCCCCACCTGGACTTGTGCCCCTTACCAACAAGGGATGATCCCTCGGTTTGGCGAACAGATTGCCTGGGGGGAATCCAACGCGATTGCCTTTGCCAATTCGGTCATTGGTGCCCGAACCAATCGTTATGGAGACCTCATGGACGTCTGCGCTTCTCTCGTGGGAAGGGTTCCGAGATTCGGTCTTCATGTGCGGGTGAATCGGAGGGCTGAGGTATTGATTCGTTTTACGGGTATTACGGGTGAGATGTTTGAGGACAAGGCCATATACCCACTCCTCGGATTCTTAGTGGGGGAAATGGCAGGGGATCGTGTCGTTGCCGTCGAGGGGATTCCCGGGAGTGTGGGGATGGACAGCCTCAAGGGTTTTAGCGCCGCAATAGCCTCCTCTGGGGCGGTTGGCCTTTTTCACTTGGTTGGTGTGACTCCGGAGGCTCAGACATTAGAGATGTGCCTCCAGGGTACAAGGCCCAAGGAGGTGCTGGAAATCGCACCAAAAATGATTCGCAAAGCGGAGGAGAAGCTCTGGACAGCCGAGGGGGACATGGTGGATCTCGTGGTCATCGGTTGCCCTCACTTTTCCTTCATGGAATTTAGGGAGTTGGCCCTTCTCATGAATGGTAAAAGAGTTCATAGTACCATTGCCTTTTGGGTTTTCACGAGCAGAACCGTCTATGGATGGATCAAGAACTGTGGAATAGTGAAGGACCTGACCGACTCAGGCGTCATGGTATTTACCGATGGGTGCCCCCTCCAATACCCCAAGGAAACATGGCACTTCGATGTCATGATGACCAATTCCGCCAAGTTGGCAAACTATTGCTACTCCCAGACGGGTCTGGATGCGGCTTATGGAAGTCTCGAGGACTGCGTCGATACAGCCGTTCAGGGAAGAATTGTGCGGAGAAAATCCCCATGGAAGAAATATTGAGGGGATGTTGTGTGGTCCCTGGAAGATGTGAAGGGGAGATACTCGTTAGCTCTCAGCCTATCAGCTTTTGGGGAGGAGTAGACCCCGTAACTGGATGTATCAATGACCCGCACCACGACCTTTTTGGTCAGTCTATCTCGGGAAAGGTTCTCGTCTTTCCCTTTGGCAAGGGATCGAGTACGACATCCCTTATCATTTTGGAGCTGGCCAGAGTGGATAAGGCTCCCGCCGCGATTATTAATCTGAGAACAGAACCGATCTTGGCAACGGGTCCCATTGTCTGTAAGCATCTCTATGGCAAGGAAATACCCATCATCACCCTGGGTGAGGGAGCATTCCAAATGCTGAAGACGGGACAGCATGTGGTGGTCAATGCGACTGAAGGGGAATTGGTCATAAAAGGGTAGGCTCTTCAGAAACATTGTACCGGATGTTTGGGATCTTTGTGGAGAGGGTTTCCTTCCCGCCTTCAAAGGAAGGTAGGCTAACTGAGTAACCTCTCATAACTGCCCTGAGTCGCCCCAACTCTCGAGCAGTTTCTGATACTCCGGATCTTCATACCGCTCCAGCCTGAAAGCTGGCGCATAATGAGGCAACTTGCCGCCGGTCAGATGGGCGGTCAGCAATTCACCTGATGCACAGGCAGCCATAATCCCGAAGCCTGAAAGGGCTCCGATTATGTAAGCGCCCTCAACCGGTAGTGGCCCGATTAGTGGCCGGTTCTCGCGAGTCTTCGTGTAATAGCCACCATCAACCGACGGCTTGGGAATCTGACCGAGATAGGCCTTTATGCCTGGAATCATCGCTGCCAGTCCGCGCATAGTGATTTCCGGGTAGTGCGGGTCAAGGGTAATGGGAAAGACAGGTTCCACTGGGGACATGTCATACGTCCATATAATGAGCAGGATGTTGCTGTCGGAACCACCCTCTGGACGCGCGTGGATGCCAGATGGAAACTCCTTAAGGAGCCATTTCGTATCTTCTGACTCGGCAAGCGTGGAGCGCTCCTCTTCCGACCAGATAAGGAATGTCGGATCGGTCCAGATGATCAATGGGGCATTGCGTGGCACTGTGCCCTTGGTGTCTCTGATAGCAACTTTGGCGTGCAATTCGTGGAGCACCGGCAGGTCAATCCCCACCATCTGTCCAACATCCTTTAGGAACGGTCCAGCTGCATTGACGAAATTGGCGGTTGCAATGGTACTAGGCGTGTTTCCGTTGCTCAGGCGAACCGCTCGCACCCGGTTATCGACCACTTCCACACCTTCCACTCGGGCTTGCAAGAGTTTAGCTCCACGCTCCCGCGCTCGCTCCAGCATGTACATGCCTAATTGTTGAGCGCTAAGCCAACCGCAACGCCGGGCATGGATTAGCGCGATAGTGTGTTCGGAGAAATATGGAAAATGTTTTCGGATTATCGCGGGATCAAGGATGATATCCGATCCGGTAGGCTGATTCTCGAAGCCGTGGGCTGAGGAAGGAGCGTAGACAGGATCGTTGGGTTGACCCTCATGGTGGCGGACGGGGCCTGCTCCCAGTTCGGCCGCTTCTTCCGCGGCCCGTCTGAAGTCAACAATACGAGCAGGGTTAGCCGTGGCAAAGACATAGCCCCTTCGGTTAAGCTGGAAAAGGTTGCCACTTTCATTGGCGAAGTTCTCGAGGATATCAATGCTGCGGTTCATGAGGCTGACCATTGCATCCCCCGGTCCAGGCCACCAATTGCGATAACATTCAGTGGATTTGTCGCTCGTCACCGAGAGCGGCGTATGCTCGTCTACGAGGACCACGTTCTTGATACCGTGTTTGACAGTCAAATGGTAGGCGGCGGAAATACCCGCAATTCCAGCACCACAAATGACAACATCGGCAGTTGAGTTGGTCATAGCTTTAATCCATAGTATGGAGAGCTAAAATAGCAATGATCTTATCCCCTGTTTTTTCCTTAATTTCCAGCGAATTATAAGAAAACGATCCATTTTAGTCAAATCTTTGTTCTTCCCAATATTAGCCATACAAGCTGATATGGCCAGTTATCCTCTATTGCCTCCCTCTCTCCTTTTTACAGGATTGGTGACACTGCAGGGAACCATGGCCGAACACTTTCCGCAGACATCGGTGAGGTCGAGATGCCGGTGGTATTGATCATTGGCCAGGCACTGCCGATAGCAGGCATGGCGGTCAAATCGTTTGGCATAGAGGGCACCATATCGACATCGCTCAACGCATTTAAGACAGTCGATGCCTACCTTTTGGAGACAGAATTCCTGGTTGGAAGTGGGTGATACCTCCAACGCTAGATCGGTTACGAGGCTTCCGATGCGCCCGGTGCAACCCTTCTCCGTGATGATAAGATTGTGGACCCCGAACCCTCCGAGTCCGGCGACGTATGCGACGTGTCTGTGGGACCAGTCGCTCATGAGGCTTCTCTGATCAAAGTTGTGAGTGGGCGGGATGAGTGCCACTCGATGTCCGTCTGACTCCAACTCACTCCTGATGTGTTCCTTGATATCGGAGATAAGCCGATTGGTTTCCACATAGGCCACGGCCCAACTCCGGGAGCAATAGTACTCCGTTTCAAAGTTCTCTCCGTGGAGTTTCTCAGAAAAAGGGATAAAATAGACCACCACGCTTTTCGCTCTATGCAGCACTTCGCGAGGGGTGGCATGTGTGGATCGGATGATCTCTTTGAAATGGCCAAAAAGAGGGTCTTCAGCAGAGGCAAATCCGATGAGGGGTTCTCGCCAGGTCGTTTCGACTTTTCGGCGCTGCGAATAAGAGGTGATAAAATCCGCGATCATTTTCTCAAGGGTTGCATTATCCATGGAAAGCCTTCAACAGAAATGCTGGACATTTACCCCAAAATTTGAATCTTCGATAAACCGGACTTATCAGCAGAATTCTATAAGGACAGGAGATTTTTCGGCTGTGAAGGATCTATCTCAAGGAGATTAAGAATCACATGTGCTTAGCCCGTAAGCCATTGCCGGAAGCTAACCGCCTAAATAGGCTTCTCTTATTTGCTCATTTTTCAGGATCTTATCAGCTGCGTCGTTGAATTGGTTCTGTCCCATAGCCAAAACATACCCTCTATGGGATATACTTAAGGACCTATGGGCATCCTGTTCAATAATTATGATCCCCACCCCTTCCTCATGCAGCTTTGTAATTTGATCAAATACTGCTTCCGTAACTTTCGGGGCGAGTCCGGCAGAGGGTTCATCGAGCAGCACTAGCTTTGGTTCAGTCATAAGCGCCCTGGCCATTCCCAACATCTGCCTTTCTCCGCCACTGAGCGTATGTCCCCTTTTATTTCTCTTCTCTTGCAATACCGGAAAAACGCTGTACGCACGTTCTATCCCTTTTCTTACTGCTTTGCTATCTCTTACGTAACCTCCCATCTCTAGATTTTCCTGAACAGTTAGAGAGGCAAAAACATTCTCGAGTTGTGGGACATAGGCCATACCTTTTTCCACTTTTTTATTCGGCTCTAATTCGGTCACCTCCTCTCCCGAAAATAAGATGCTTCCAGCACTAGGTATCAGATATCCCATTATTGTCTTGAATAACGTGGATTTTCCAGCTCCATTGGGTCCAATGATTGTCACAATCTCATCTTGATCAATGTACATGGAAACACCGTGTAAGACCTCCGTGCGTCCATAACCTGAAACTATATTATTTACCTCTAATAAAGGCACTCTGCTTAAACCTCCCAAAGCAGGCTTCCTCATGCGCCGCTTAGATATGCTTTTAGGACCTGTTCATCCCGTTGAATCTCCTCAGGTGTTCCCTCAGCCATTTTTCTGCCAAAGTTCAATACGTAAACTTTATCACAGATATCACTGATCACCTTCATACTGTGCTCGATTATGAAGAAAGACTTACCTTCCTTCTTTTGGAGTTTTCTTATCACCTTCAGTAAATCCCTGGTCAAAGTTAAATTCACACCGGCAGTAGGTTCATCCAGTAGTATTAGATCGGGTTCCAACATGAAGATCCTTCCCAGCGAGAGGAGCTTTTTCTGTCCACCTGATAGATCGCCGGCATATTCATTCTTCAAATCAACAAGTTGTAACATCTCAAGGAGATCCATCGCTCTATTCAAATTAGCCTTTTCTGACTTATGGACCCGAGGGCGCATGAACAGTGCGCCAAGTGGATTCTCTCCCACCTGATTTTTTGCCGCCAGCATCATATTTTCCAATACGGTCAATCTCTCAGGAGCTTTGCTTACTTGAAAAGTTCGGCAGAGCCCCTTTTTTGCAATTTTATCCGGTGTTAGGCCGTCTATCCTCTCTCCTTTAAAGTAGACTTCCCCCCCATCCTTTTCATAAAAACCCGAAACTACGTTGAATAACGTAGTTTTTCCCGAACCGTTAGGTCCTATGAGCCCTACGATAGAATCTCTTTCAACTTCAAGTGACACTCGATCCAATGCCCTTAGGTTACCAAAATTCTTTTCTAGATTTGTAATGGTTAACATAGAATTGTTCACTCTACATCCCTACTTTTTGAATCGTAAACTTTCTTTCTCTCCTTTGCTAAGCCCTCAGGTCGATACAAAAGGAACAAGGTTATCAAAAGGCCGATTATAACCATTCTTAGCGACGCCATGAAATCGGAACCAAACGGTACGTAACCACCAATGAATCTCGTAGAAACATTAAACAGTTGAATAACCACAGCACCAAGAATAGCGCCCAGATGGTTTCCTCTTCCCCCCACTATAATCATGGCCCACATAAGAAAAGTCTCGATGGGTTGGAAGTTTTCCGGAGAAATATAGGTTATATAAAAGGCAAATAGCGCACCAGCCAGGCCGGCGACCATCCCAGCAACAACCATCGCCTGCAATTTCAATTTCTGAGTGTCTTTCCCCAAGCTCAAACAGAGATCTTCCTCATCCCTAATTGTCTTAAGATTCCTTCCGAATGGAGAGTTCGTTAGCAAGGATAAGAAAAGGTAGACTATTACCATGCATGCGATAACGAAGAGGAGGTAGAAAAGCGGATAAGTATCCTTGGAAAAGAGCCACCCTAACGGTTGGGGAATGCTCATAACCCCGAAAGGACCCGAGGTCAACCAGCCTTCATTCAGGGCGATCAGCCTAACCACCTCTCCACTGGCAAGAGTTGCAATTGCCCAATAATCAGCCTTTAAAGACTTTGTGGGAATACTGATTATGTAACCTAGCAGTCCACCTAGAGCCATTCCCCCCAGAAAACCAATGATTATGGGTAATCCCGCTTTGACCACTAAAAGCGATGACGTATAAGCACCTATACAGAAGAAGGCAACTTGACCAAAATTTATGAGACCCGTAAAACCCACTTGAAAGTTAAGGCTCATGGCAAGCAGGCTATAGATACCGATCATGGTTGAAAGATATATGAGGAAGTTGATTAAAGGCATCTTATTTCTTCCGTAATATTCCGGTTGGCTTCAAGAGCAAGACAATTATCAAAATAACAAAGCTGATTGCTGGTTTATAACCTGTACTTATTTGTATCGAACCCACATCGAATAACCCCCCTAGATTTACTAAATAACCAAGATCAAAGGCCAGAACAATATTTTCAGCTAGAGCCAAAGTCAGTGCCCCTAACATGGCCCCATATGGATTGCCGATCCCCCCTAATATAGCGGCACAAAAAACCGGAATTATAATATCAAAGCCCAATCTTGGATAAAGGAGGTGCTCCATGGCAATCATGGATCCTCCCATAACCCCATAGGAGCCAGCTAAAAACCACATCCACTTGATCATTTTCTCAGAGTCAATGGCACAGGCACTGGCCAGTACCGTGTTGTCAGAAATTGCACGGAGCGCTTTCCCGAATTTTGTGCGATGCAATAATAGATGAAATGCGATCATAGAAATTACGCCTGCGAATATTATCCCTATCTGAAGAGGAGTTATCCTTGCCCCTAGTATCTCAATGGGCTTTCTTATCGGCATGGCATATGTCTTTGTGCCACTGGTCCATATTAATCGCAGGATATTCCTTAAAGCAATTGCGATGCCCAAAGAGGTTATCATTAAAGTTACGGGCTTAACCCCTATCATTCGCAAGCGTTTGAAAATAGCTTTGTCTATATAAATCCCAACTATTCCGGTAATAAAGGCAGCCAAAATTACGGAAAAAAATAGGTTTAAACCAATTGTCCGATTAAATAGATAGGCTAAAAAGGCACCCAAAATGGCATAATCAGTATGAGCGAAGTTGGCAAATTTCAAAATATCATAAACCATAGTGAGACCAATAGCCAACAGGCTCAGTTCGGCTGCTCTAACGAAGCTATTTACTAGAATCTGAGAAATCTCCATGTATTAAACCACCAACTTTTTGATCAGTGCCAAAAAAACCCTGGATAGAAAACGGAAGACAACTATCACTCTATGTACAAAATTGGACCCCACCGACCGGGATGGATCGGTGGGGTCGCCCATTCCGTCACCTAATCATCTTTCACATCGAGACAATTTGAACCGGTGTAAACTGCTTTCATTATTAATAGGGAACAATTTTTCCAACTTTGATGATCACCTTTGCGTATTGTCCGAAACCCTGCATGCCATCGTCGTCAAACCTCTTATCCCCACCAGTGGATTGTCCTCTGTACCAGTCATCAACCTTACGGAGATTATCTCGGATAGCTTTTGGGTCTGTAGATTGGGCGAAATTGGCAGCCATTGCAATCAGATTCAAGGCATCGTAATTCATCGCAGCATAAGCGGTGAATGGAACACGCCCCATCTTCTTTTTAAATTTCTCAGCATAGAGAGAACCTGGTGCGAGGGGATCAAGACCTTTTATCCCTTCAACAACTTTCGGGATTTCCTTCACTGCAGAAGCAAAACTTGTACCCATTTCAGGTACATACCAGGGCACTTGATCCACGTTGAGAATCCCCATTTCAAAGGCTTGTTTAGTGCTCACCATCCCTTCTTTGGCATAATACGTGGCTATGATCGCCTCAGGTTTTTTTGCACCTAATCTTTGGAGTTCCGCCTTGTAGTCCACTTTATTCAATTCATAAACCACATCAGTGATAATTTCAGCTCCCTGAGCTCTTAAATTTTTAATGGTTTCTTCTCTCAGGGCCATACCGAAGGCGTTGTTCATGAACATCAAGGCAAATTTCTTTTTCCTTGAATCCTCAACGGCGAAATCAGCAATGACCTTGCCTTTATAGTTATCCAATACATTGGTCAGGAAGATCATATCCCCTACATCACGGAAAAGCGGTGAAGTCGGTGGCTGGATGACGGCAAGAATGCCCCTTTGTTGACAGTACTTGGCAATGGGTAAGGCCACCCCGCTGGAAAACCCACCTGATATGACCTTTACCTTATCCACCTCTACCAATTTTCGTGCGGCATCCATTCCAGGTGAAGGCCGAGTTTCCGTATCTTCGATAATCAATTGTACTGGTTTTCCCAATACCCCACCCGCTGCATTAATCTCCTCTTGTGCTAACTTAAATCCGGTTATCAGATCTTCAGACATCACAGCTTGCGTTCCTGTGATGGGGATTAAAACACCGACTTTGAAGGTTTCTGCAGCACTTACCGAAACAGCACCAATCAGGAGAACCGCCAAGATGGCACTTATCATCGTATATAGGCATTTTTTCATTTTCCTTCCCTCCCGAAAATCTTCATTGTAAGATATAAGCTTCCATGTCCTTTTTCTTCCTTACTACCCGAGTTCTTTGATTTTTCTTAATACACCTCCCTTCTCTCGCGATTTTCTTAATACACCCCCTTCCCTTAGATTGCCCTTTTCACGTATGCAAATTTTAATGCCCTATTCTCGCCCCCATCATCTACAAGGCAAGCGATGATAACACGGGTTTAAAATCTTGTCAAGCTGGAGAATCGACCGGGGTTAGATGGGTATCTTCTTGGAAAGAACCCCAGGTGACTCTTTCCCATCCAATACTATCAGTGAGCCCTATTTTGGGGGTTACCCTATGAGTTTCCGATGAGAATGAGGCTCCTTGGCCCACTGTGCTGTCCGCGTCGTGCTGGGATTGGCAAATAGATGGGGGATACTTTTAGGCCCGCGTTCCGGGTCACCAAGCAAGTGACCTGAATTTAAAAAACGGGTTTCATTACCACTCGGATGCAATTTATATTTGACACGCAACTGTCTTTTTTCTATTTTTTGTTTATTAAAAGGGGGTTTCCAGAGGATTAATGCGACATCAATGAGTAAGGGGAGATCCGATAAATGAAAAACTGGACACCACCGGATCATTGGCTCAAAATCACTACCATCGATGCCCATACCGAAGGTGAACCTTTTCGGGTCATCACTGGTGGTTTTCCCGAAATACCGGGCGAGACCATCTTGGCCCGTCGTCGCTATGTGAGGGAAAACCTAGATCACCTGCGGACGGCCCTCATGTGGGAACCGCGGGGTCACGCGGACATGTACGGCTGTATCGTTACCCCGTCGGTCACACCAGAAGCGGACATCGGCGTACTCTTCATGCATAACGAGGGTTACAGCACCATGTGCGGCCACGGCATTATCGGCATCACCACCGTGGCACTGGAGATCGGCCTGCTGCCCATGAGCGCCCCCGAAACCACCATAAGAATTGACACCCCGGCCGGACTGGTGACGGCCCGCGCCCGAGTAGCCGCAGGGCGAGTGCAAAGCGTCTATTTTCAGAATGTCCCCTCTTTTGTGCTGGCTTTGGATGAAACGGTTGAAGTGCCGGGCTCGGGTAAAGTGCGCTACGACGTCGCCTTTGGGGGTGCTTTTTACGCCTACGTGCAGGCTGAAGAGGTCGGTGTGATCTGTACCCCGGAGGATTTTCGCGCGCTCATCGAGAAGGGTATGGCTATAAAGCGGGCGATAATGGCCAGCCGGCCGATTACGCACCCCTTTGAAGAGGACTTGAGTTTTCTCTACGGCACCATCTTCATCGGCCCACCGCTGAGCGAAGGGACGCATAGCCGCAACGTGTGCATCTTCGCTGAGGGAGAGGTGGACCGATCCCCGACCGGTACGGGCATCAGCGGTCGCCTGGCCATCCACCACGCGCGGGGCGAAATTGGCCTCAACGAGCCCATAGTCATTGAGAGCATTATCGGCAGCCGCTTCTCCGGGAAAGTCGTCCAAACCACCACCTTCAGCTCCTACGCCGCCATTATCCCGGAAATAGAAGGCACGGCCCACATCACCGGCCGTCATGAATTTTTGATTGACCCCACCGACCCGCTGCGGGATGGATTTGTTCTTCGGTAAAAAGCGACGCGCTTGGACATGCCTAGGGCCTCAAATCATCGGCATATTTTTTCACTTCGGATATTGCTCGAATTCTCTCCTCCGCCATCCTGTCGGCGGCCTTGTGGGTAGGAATGCCATCTCCTTTAGAGATCTCAATGATCTTCTCCATGGTCTGATAAATTCGTGCAACCTTCGCGCGGCCCCTTTCATGGGATACCCCTCCCACCCCAAGGCGATCCGTATCGTAGATGGTTCCCCCGGCGTTGACGATATAATCGGGCCCGTACAAAATCCCCCTTTGGGCCAAGAGATCTCCATGTCTCTCTTCCAGTAATTGATTGTTAGCCGAGCCACAGACGATCTTACACTTCAGCTGGGGGATGGTTTCGTCATTGATGATTCCTCCCAATGCACAGGGAGCGAAAATCTCGCACTCCAAACCATAGATACCTTTTGGATCCACGCTCGTTACCCCGAACTCGCCCCGAACCCTTTCTCCTTTTTCCCCATCGATATCCGTTCCCCAAACCCTTACTTCCAGTTCCGCCAATTGTTTCGCTAATTCATATCCGACGGCTCCTAATCCCTGTACGGCGACTCGCTTTCCCCTCAATTCATCGCTCCCGTATACCTCATTGCAGCAGGCTCGCATGGCTTGAATAACGCCAAAGGCCGTCATGGGTGAAATGGGACCCGCGCCACCCAGGTAGGTGGGAAGGGTTACCACGTGTTCCGTCTCCATGCGTATATATTCCATGTCCTCAAGGGTGGTTCCCACATCCTCTCCAGTATAGTATTTCCCCCCGAGTCGATCGATAAAGCGGCCGAGGGTCCTGAAAAGGGCCTCTCGATCCCTTCGTTTTGGGTCCCCTATGACCACTGCCTTGCCTCCGCCCAGGTTTACTCCCGCAGCCGCATACTTGTAGGTCATGCCCCTGGCCAGTCGAAGGGCATCCTCGATGGCCTCCCAGTCCGAGTCATAAGTCCACATACGACACCCGCCCGTTGCAGGGCCCAGGGTAGTGTCATGAATGACGATGACCGCCTTAAGGCCCACGGCTCTATCCTGGCACAGGAATACATTCTCATAGTCGTATTTCGCTAGGTAGTCAAATATCCCTTCCACACGAATTATCTCCCCTATCTTTGGTTATCTATCCTTGCCCAACTCCATTCCACTCGGCGTGAGGTGCTTTCAGTTCGACACGGCCTGGCTTCGTTTTTTTTCCGCGGGATGGGATGGTGATGGGGGATTGGTACTTATGTTTCCGTCTCCTCCAAGGATTTATCCGCATACCTTCGCTTCACCTTTTCCCTTCCCCCTATGATGGCATCAACCACATACGCATTGTTGGGTGGGCAACCCTTGACGAACCGCCTTCCCCTTTTTCCCACGGGTACGCATTGACCAACGGCCACGATTTCATCCTTCAAGAGAGCCTCTTCAATACGGGGATTTCCCGTCATAACGGTTACACCGGGGAGATATTTCAGCTGGCCGGCATTCCTCATATCAACGAGAGCGCTCATGACCGTATTTCGGCAGCCCGTGCAGGTGATCCCCCCGAAGAGAAGGGAAAACCCATCCACCTCAACGGGATCGTCCTCCACAGACCTCATAAATCTCCTCCTCACGTTCTCCAAGGGTTCCCCCGCAAGCTCTATCATTTCATTATCCATAAAGCCTAGGCCACGGTCTGCCGCACATTTCGTGATGAGCACCTCTTCTGCTTCATATCCCATAATCTGACCACAGATGGAGTCCACGGCGACCAGATCCTTTCCCGCAACGATAAGGTTCATCTCAACGGGACGCCCGAAAATGGGCCCCAACCCTTCTTGGCAGAGGATGGCATCGACGATGGCTAATCTCGGCTTAAAGAGCATAGTAATATCGACGACCCCCGCAAAAACCCCTACTCTATGCATCCATCTCTTCTGTTCATCGGTTACCAAGCCCTTCAACTTTTTCAAACTACACGTTATCTCCGTCTGATCGTGGGTCTTCATCTTTGGTACACTGATGATGACATCGGCTCCGGTGACCAACTCGAAGGTCTCCACCTCCTTCAAGACCCCTCCCCCCTCAATGCCTACCTTAACCTTTTGCGTAGCCTTCAAGTCAATCACTTCATAACCTTCTTCCCTCAGATGTCCATACCCGGAATTGGCTATCACCTTTTCCGTATCGACGCCAACGGCAGATGACTCCGCTATGATGGGCCTTGCTCCAAAATCGCGTATGATGTCTGCGATCGCCTTGGTCACCTCTGGGCTCGTTATCACCGCTGATTGAGGGTCTGTAGGTGGCGCCACCCAACTGGGGTTGATCAAAACCAAGTCTTTCCGGGAAATGATATCATCGAGCCCCCCGATGAGGTCTGTGGCCTTTCTTATCGCCCCCTTAATATCCTTCCCAGAGGGGTTTTTCGGTGTCCTCACAATGGATACCGTGCTCCCCGGCATCATGTTCTCCTTTTGAAGGTAAGGCTTCGCGGGAAATTTTGACGTCTCAGAATGGCTTCCAGGTCCTCTCTCGAAAGGATCCGCCTCACCAATTTTTCCCTATGATTTCGGTTCATACTACTTTCAAGGAGCTCCTGTGTCAAGTTGAAAGGGTTCGAACGAATTGCCCGCCCGCGAAGCCCGAAGGGATCAGTTCACAAACACTGAAGCGAAGGGACGAGGGAGTACTCAAGAAACCTAACGAGGCTTCGGTTAAAATTGGCTGGACAAAGGTAAGAGGGTATGGTAAAAAATCTTAAACGAAGACTCTTGCCGCATCGATGGAATCGTTTCGGTACATAGTGGTAGAAGGCCCGATCGGGGTTGGGAAGACCAGTCTCGCGAAACGCTTATCCACTCAGTTCAAAGCTCGGTGTATCTTGGAATCACCAGAGGAAAACCCGTTCCTCGACAGATTTTATCGTGATCGAAAGAAGTACGCCTTTCAAACGCAGCTCTTCTTCTTGTTGAACCGTTATCAACACCAAAGAGAGATGCGACAGATCGACCTGTTTAATCAGGTCACCATTACCGATTACCTATTTGCCAAGGATCGAATCTTCGCATATCTGAACCTGGACGAAAATGAACTGGCCTTGTACGAACGGATCTTTGCCTTACTCGACGGGAGGATTCCCACCCCTGATTTGGTGATCTTTTTGCAGGCGAAACCGGAAACACTGTTCGCTCGCATCAGGGCGAGAGACATCGAATATGAGAGAGAGATCGACATTGAATATCTTCGGGCCCTGAGCCAGGCCTATAATACCTATTTTTTCCATTATGAAGAAAGCCCCCTTCTCGTTGTCGATACCACCGAAATCGATTTTGTAAACAGGGAGGAAGATCTGGAGAATCTCATCCGAGAAGTCCGGTCCATGAGGAGGGGGACCTGGTACTATAAGCCGCTTGGATCCAAGTAGTTGGACTGAGACGGGAGGATTTTTGTGTGGTGCTCAGGGGGATTCCCTTGGGGAAGAGTCCTTCTGGAATCAGTCCAGAAGGACTCTTTTTGAAGCGGAATATCGTGCAAATAGAGAAAAGGCGGAAGAGAGAGGAGAGGAGCGGATGCAAATTGTCTCGAGCATGAGGGAGATGTCCTCTATGTCGGATGAGTTGCGAAAAGGTGGGAGAACCATTGTCTTGGTTCCGACTATGGGGTACTTTCACGAGGGCCATCTCAGCCTTATGAGGGAAGGGAGAAGGAGGGGTGATGTATTGGTCGTGAGCCTCTTCGTTAACCCCACTCAATTTGGGGAGGGCGAGGATTACCGGATCTATCCCCGGGATTTTTCAAGGGACAAGGGCCTCATCGAAGGGATAGGGGTGGATATCCTCTTCGTACCGACCACCGAGGAGATGTATCCAGAGGGTTACCAAACCTTTGTGGAAGTAGAACGGACAACCAAGCCCATGGAGGGCCAATTTCGACCGATCCACTTCCGCGGGGTGACCACGGTGGTGGCCAAATTATTCAATATCGTCAACCCCCACATGGCCATATTTGGGGAGAAGGATTTTCAGCAACTAGTGGTCATCCGGCGGATGGTCGAAGACCTCAATATGGGGGTTGAAATCATCGGAATGCCCATCGTAAGGGAACGAGATGGTTTGGCCATGAGCTCTCGAAATGCATATTTGACCTCCGAGCAGCGGAAAGTCGCCCTGAGCCTCAACCGGTCCCTGCAGAAGGCCTCCCAGCTCGTCCACTCAGGGGAACGGAATCCCGGAAGAATTATCGACGCCGTAACGAGAGTGATCGAATCCGAAGGAGATATAACCATCGAATACGTTGATGTTCGAGATGGCAAGACCCTGGAGGGGATCGAAATCATCGAGGGCGAGGCCGTTATTGCACTGGCAGCTAAGGTGGGGGAGGTTAGGTTGATCGACAACGTGATCTTTAGGGAGGAATAACCCGTGTGGAATTTAGGGTAGAATTGACAATCACCGGTGAATCCCGGAGATCTCATCGAGCTACGGCGACTCAATTGAACCTTAGCTGAAGGGAGTTTCTTTAACGAAATCAGGTCGTTACTTGGATTTTGGTTTTTCCTTCTTCTTTTCCTTCTTCTCAGCCGGCTTCCTCTTCGTAGCTCTCTTTGGTTCCTTTGGCTTCGGCTTTTTCGCAACCTTTTTGGTTACCGTGGGTTCGGCCTTTTTCCTTACTTCCTTTTTCACAGCTGGCTTCTTTTTGACCTCAGCTTTTGCCGACTGCTCTGCCTCTGCAGCGAGAAGGCCCCTTGCTCTCAGCTTCAGCCGTTTCCTCCTCCTTCTTCGCCGCCTGGCCAACTCCCTGTCCTTCTCCCGCATCGTTTCCTCCTATTCGCAAGAGGGCATATCAAATCAGGTTCGCCCTTTTTAAGATTTCCCTCAACTCATTTCTCTGCACCTCTCCCAGTGGAAGGAGGGGAGGTCTGGGATCTCCACCGAAATAGCCAACCATATCAAGGGCCGCCTTGAGTCCGGCCACCCCGAATCCAGCGGTAACGGCCTTGTTCGCGGCAAGGAGCTTCAGTTGCAATTCTCGTGCATCAGTATGCTTCCCTCGGCGGAAATCCTGAAATATCCTGCAGCATTCATCAGGGGCCACATTGGCCAGGGCTAAAATTCCACCTGATGCCCCAAGGGCAAGGGCTGCCAAGAGGTGTCCGGCCGATCCAGCCATCACGTGAAAAGAGGGAGAAGTAGCAGCAATCATTTCGCCTACTTGGGCAATATTGCCCGACGAGTCCTTAATCCCTATGATTTGGGGGTGCTCCGCCAACGGTGCCACGAGCCCTGGGCTAACGTTGATCCCCGTGAATTGGGGGACGTTATAGATCAAGATCGGTATTTTCGCCTCATCCGCAATACTCAAATAGTGTCTTTTCAGGGAGATCGTATCCATTTTCGCCTTATAGTAATGCGGGGTAAATACTAGCCCCGCATCCGCTCCCCGTTCGGCACAGAGATTAGTCAACCTCACCGTGGCCGCCGTGGATTGACATCCGGTTCCGGCGATCAACAGTTTACCCTGGGGGACGTGTTGTTTAACCGTATCCACGATAGCGAGCTTTTCCTCCTGGTCCAGATGGACGGATTCCCCGTTTGAGCCAAAGATCACATAGCCGGCCAGTTGGGTCTTGTTCCATCTCTCCAGATTTTCCTTCAATCGATCATGGGCCACCATACCGTCCTCGAAGGGGGTAGCGATGGGGGGGAAGATCCCCTCAATGCTCACTTTCATGGATTCCTCCTTATTCGACCAAAGATTACGTCGTTTCTATGACCCTCTGTCCCCGGGGGAAACCGCTCAAATGGGCTATGTTTTCCATGATTTGGCTTGTAAGCCTTGGGGCCTCGTCCTCACCATCGGCAAAGATCGGTCTTCCAATCTTCACGGTTACCGTCTTTCTCAGCCCTTTCCTTCCGTACTGAATACCCATGGGAACAAAGGGGATATGATCCTCCATTGTGTTGTTATCATTCGCCCCGCGATGGCCTTGGCGGCGAAGGATCATTCGGATCAACCTCGACTTACCGTGCCCAATCTCGTCGGGATAATATGTTCCTTCGGGAAAGATAACCACGTATTCTTTTTCACTCAACAGCTGCAGAATATAACGGAAGGAGTCCGTAGTCTTAGTTGCTTTCTCCCTATCCACGGGGATTCCACCTAAGAGTGAGAAGAAGGTCTTTGCATAGGGGATTTTGAAGAGCTCGGTCTTGGCTACATAATTGAGCTGGGGGTTCAAGGCAAGACTCACGATGGGGATATCCGTCCAGTATTGGTGTTTGGGGAGGATTATGGCGGGCCCGTAGTGGGGGATATTCTCGGTGCCCTGAACCCGAAGGCGATAGCAGAGACGAAAAATGATAGCACCGATTGTCTTAAAGAATCCATAGACTAAGGGATTCCTCTTCTTCCCCGAGCCAAAGTCCATCTCCCTCGGAATTCCTCTCTCGAGCTCCTTCAAGGAGCAGAGAATATCCAATTTAACGTGGAACATCTTTACCATATCCCTGAGAGAAACGCAAGGGAAACATTGACTGGAGTTTCCGGAGTTTTTCAAGGGACTCCGTTGTTTCTGAGCGCAATCTGCTGGAGAAGTGGGGTACCCATCGAGGGTGAGCAGGGAGGGGAAAACCGGCCCTTTAGAGGCCGGAAGGGGTAAGTATTCCCCGCCTGTGAACCCCGAAAGGGTCACTTCGGGGGTCTTGAAGCGAAGAAACAGCGGAGTCACATACTGAAATTTCTTTTTCCTATAAAATCAAATATTTATAGAAATATTTGCATTAAAATCCAGGAAACTTCAGAAACATTGATAGATCGGTTTGGTTTACCGGGCAAACCCCCGATACTTGGGGGCTGGTCCCTTATGCGATTCTTTTTCTTTAACAGCAATGCTGAGAAAGGGGTTGGGGATGGAAGTTTTGGGATCTGTCCGGAAGGGGATTCCCTCAATCCTCCGGCTGGTATTCCTGGGGTTCCCGACTCTTCTTCTCCATCAACTTCCTGCATTTCCTGGCAGTCATGAGGCCCGCCTTCAAGGCATCTCTATTCAGCCTTTCCGTCCCCTTGGGAACCCTCGAGAGGACCGCCGCCTCCATGGCCTTAGGGGAGATGATATTCATGAACTCCGTGATTGCGCCCAGAGAGATGATGTTGGCAACGATCTCCTTGTGAAATTTCTCCCTGGCCATCTTGGTAAAGGGAATCTGGATGGCTTTGCTGGTGGGAACCTGATTTACGAAGGTTGAGTCGACGATGAGAATCCCGTCTTCCTTGAGGTCACGATAGTATTGGTCACAAGACTTTTGGTTCATGGCCAGAAGGAGGTCGAGCTTGATGGCCTTGGGGTAATCGATCTCCTCGTCGCTTACGACAACCTCGGCCTTGCTCGCTCCTCCCCTTGCCTCCGGCCCATAACTCTGGGTTTGGGCCACGAACTTCCCCCCGTAAAGGCCTAACGCCTCCGCGAGGATAATCCCGCTCAGGATAATTCCTTGTCCCCCTGAACCGCTGAGGCGTATCTCATATCGTTTGGCCATCCCCCTTTTCCCTTGCCATGCTTTTTAAGAAAGGTCCGCGAAACGACGCCTCCCATTATCCTGCAAGGGAGGACAATCACACCTTGGCCCTTTCCTTAACCTTATCGTACTCATCCTGATAAATGGGAAGCTCTTTGTCTACCAAAACTCCGGTAATAATCTTCCCCTCGAGCTCCTCGGGCTTCATCCGCTTTGCCTGGTTAACCCTCACGGCATTGTCCCTCTGCCACTTCATCATGTCCACGGCGGAACCCAAAAGATTTTGCTTGCCATACTGGACGTGACAGTGGCTGATCACCTCAACGACGCCAAACCCCTTTTTCAGGATCGCTTTCTCCATCAAGGTATCCAAGAGCCTGGCATGGTAGACCGTTCCCCTTCCTACAAATACCGCCCCTGCCGTTACCGCCAATTCCGATATCTTGAATTCCTGCTCGATATTGCTATAGAGTGCCGTCGTCGCCTTCATACCGTATGGGGTTGTGGGCGAGTATTGGCCTCCCGTCATGCCGTAAACGCTGTTGTTGACGATGATGGCTGTCAAGTCGATATTGCGCCTGGCCGCGTGGATGAAATGATTTCCGCCGATAGCTATGGCATCGCCATCTCCCATAATGACGATGACATTGAGGTTGGGGTTGGCCAGTTTGATTCCCGTGGCAAAGGTGAGGGCCCTTCCGTGGGTGGTATGGAGGGTGTTGAAGTCCACATAAACGGGCATCCTTCCGGAACACCCGATGCCGGAGACCAAGACGATATCATCCTTTTCGTATCCGGTCCGATCGATGGCACGAATCAAGGCGCCTAGTATGATGCCTGTCCCACAGCCTGGACACCAGACATGGGGAAACTTCTTGTCATGACGAAGATATTTGTAGATGAGCTTGGTAACCTCTTGCATCACGAGATCTCCCTGATCCTCCTCAGTATCTGTCCTGGGGTAATCGTCAATCCATCCACCCTATTTATGGTGCTCACCTTTGCCTTTCCCTCATTCACCCTCTTCACTTCTCGCGAGATTTGGCCCATGTTGATCTCCGGAACGATGAGTGCCCGTGCCCTTTGAATGACTCTCTCGATTGCTCCCCTCATAAATGGCCAAAGGGTCATTAACTTGAGCAATCCCACCTTCACCCCTTTCTCCCTGGCATCGATTACCGCCCTCCGGGCTGATCTGGCCACGGAACCGTAGGCGACGACGGCGATATCGGCATCTTCTAGCTGAAAGAACTCGCCCAGCTGGATCTCTGAGAGGCCGAGGGTAATCTTGCGATGAATGCGATCCATGAAGGGCCCGATTTCGTCCGGTCTCAACGTGGGAAAACCACGAATGTCATGGGTGAGGCCGGTCACGTGAAACCGATACCCATTTCCAAAAACAGCCATTGGGGGAACGCCTTGAGTCGTATCTTCATAAGGGATGTACCATTCCGGTGGCATGGTGGGCCTGATCCTGTCGATCACCTCCACCTTCCCCGGGCGAGGCAGGCTGACCTTCTCTCGCATATGCCCAACGACCTCGTCAAATACGACAATAACGGGGGTCCGATATTTCTCAGAGAAATTGAAGGCCTTTATGGTGAGATCGAAACACTCCCTGATGGTGGAGGGGGCGAGGACGATGATGGGGTGATCACCATGGGTCCCCCATCTGGCCTGCATGACATCTCCCTGGGAGGGATACGTGGGGATTCCTGTGCTGGGGCCTCCTCTCATGACGTCCACGACAACGCACGGCACTTCGGCCATACACGCAAATCCCAAATTCTCCTGCATGAGAGAAAAACCGGGGCCGCTGGTCGCCGTCATCGACTTGACTCCCGCCAGAGAAGCCCCAATGATCGCTCCCATGCTTGCAATTTCATCCTCCATCTGGATAAAGGTTCCATCAACCCGAGGGAGTCTGACCGACATGATCTCCGAGATCTCCGTGGCCGGGGTGATGGGATACCCCGCAAAAAAACGGCATCCGGCGTACAATGCTCCCTCCACTACGGCTTCGTTCCCCTGCATCAGGGATTCCCTAGGTTGCCTCTTTTTCATCTCGCCTTTCGATTTCCCTTGTCTTCCTTCCGCCTTGCACCGTAATGGCGAAATCCGGGCATCGAATCTCGCACCACCCGCATCCCGTACAGGCATCCAAGTCCTTGGCGAAGGGATAACCTTCCTCATCGACGACTAGAACCCCCTTTGGGCAAAAGGCGACGCATATCCCACAGGCCTTACACCACGCCTTGAAGATATCGATCCTCCTCACAGCCCTCCTCTTTGGTTTGGGCTGCGTATCTTCCTTGGCCTCCCTTGCTCCTTCTGATGCATTACCTACTTTTTCTGCTTTCATCCCTCTTCCGTATCCCATAATTAATCATACATCATGCCCTTTAGGGTGTCAATTTTGTATGAAACGAGACCTTGCTGGGTTTCTCCAATAAAAAAAATCAGACAAATCAGATAGTTAGAGAGTAGAAAGGGACGAGCTCAGTTCAAACCGATTCTCGGGGAGGTAAAATTCCCTCCCGTGATGGCACCGATCCCGATGAAAAAGGGGAGCATGTTTGCCCCCTTCTTAACTGGGTTGAATCACCTGTTCTTCGCTGCAATCCCTGATCTTTACCTATCCCGTTATCCTTAAGGCCTCTCTTCTGACGGCCAGCTTTTGGGGCAGATAGACCAGGGCAAGAATGAGGAAACCCAGGATCCTGAAGGTTGTATGGGGCCAGAACAGTCCGATTGTGGCGAGGCCTACCAAACCCCTCTCCCAGAGGAAGAGCTTGCGGATAAAGTGCCCCTCCATGGCGACGGTGAAGGCCAAGAGCCCCAGGGTGGCGCTCAGGGCGGTGATGAGCACCTCGTGGAGGGGCCCCTCAAACAGCAGGGGGGTATAGGCGAAGAGGAATGGGATGATGTAGAGGCCTTTGGCCAACTTCCAGGCGGCAAAGCCGGTCTCCATGGGTTTCGATCCTGCAATCCCCGAGGCGGAATAGGCGGCCAAACAGACCGGAGGGGTGACATTGGCATCCTGGCTGTACCAGAAGATGATCATGTGGGCGGCAAGAAGCGAAATCCCTAACTGCTGTAACGCCGGTGCGGCTAGAATGGCCAGAAAGATATAAGAGGCGGTTACCGGTAGCCCCATCCCCAGCACGAGGGAGGCCAACATCACCAGGATTATAGCCCAGAAGAGATGACCACCGGAGAGTTCGATGACCATACCCGAGAATTTGACCCCCACCCCGGTAATCCCCACGACTCCGATGACGATCCCGGCGCAGATAAGAATGGCAGCGGTGGAGACGCTATTCCTCGCCCCGATGTAGAGGGCGTCCAGGATATCCGAGCCGATGTTCCTCGTCTCAATGTAAAGGGCATGGAGGATATCCTCGGAACCCATGCGGGTCTCCTTGCGAACCCAGCTTACCCAGAGGATAGGAAGAATGTTGCGAAGCCAGCTCACCGCGACGATGGCGAGCATCCCTATACAGGCGGCAAAGGTGGGGGTAAACCCCAGAACCAGAAACACGACCAACAACGCCACGGGTATGAGGAAAATTGCCCCCCCTCTTAGGACCTCTTTGAGATCGGGTATCTCCTCCTTACTCATGGGCTTCATTCCCATTTTGAGGGCCTCGATATGTACAAAGTAACCCACGGACAGAAAGTACATGACCGCAGGAATGGCTGCTACGGCGATGATCTTGAGATAGGAGATACCGGTATACTGGGCCATGATGAAGGCCCCGGCACCCATAATAGGGGGCATCAATTGTCCTCCAGTAGATGCGGCCGCCTCCACGCCCCCGGCAAAGAGCGGTCGATATCCTATTCTCTTCATCAAGGGGATGGTGAAGGAACCGGTAGCCACGGTGTTGGCCACGGCACTGCCCGAGACAGAACCCATGAAGCCGCTGGAGATCACGGCTATTTTCGCGGGACCGCCAACCCGGCGACCGGTCAAAGCCTGGGCCAGTTTGATGATGAACTCGCCCGCCCCTGACTTCAACAGGAAGGCCCCGAAGAGGATAAAGAGGTACACATAGGTCGCGGATACGGTGCAGACGATGCCGAACATCCCTTCATCGGTGAGGTACATCCGGTAGAGTAGCCTCCCCAGATTAATACCCCTATGATGAAAAGGTCCGGGAATATATCGGCCGAGAAAGAGTGCGTAGGCCAGAAAGAAGATGGAGAGCACGGGGATGATGGGTCCGGCAGCCCGATAGGTACCCAGGAGGAGGATAACGATGGCGATGGCCGCAAAGATGTAGTCCCGCATGATGGGAACGGAGCCCCTCTCCAAATGGAGCTCCTCCTCAAAGAGGAGGATGTAGAGGGCCACAGCACACGTGAGCAGAACGAGAAAGATATCAAAGCCGAACCCCCTTTGGGGTTTCCTCTTAAACGTGGGGTAGAAGAAGAAGGCCAGAGCCAGGATAAAGCCGAGGTGAACGGCATTGCGGTAGATCCCCGGCATTACCCCGATGGTATTCACCCAGATGTGAAAGACCGAGGCGGCGATCCCTATGATATAGACAACTAAATCCCATTTCCCACGGAGCTCCCGGAAGGCGGTGCTAACCTCTCCTCTATCCTCCAAGTCTCTGATTTCCTCTTTATTCCCCTCTCTTGTCAAAAGAGTCCCTTCTTGAAGACGTTAAGAAAGAGTGGGCCATGGTCTCCAGAGGGGAAACCATGACCCATGTTCGTACATTAACTTGCCCCGGGTGGAATCAGGTTCTTGGGGATCTCGAACCCCCTCTCTTTGTAGTATTCGTAGGCCCCGGGATGCAGGGGAGCGGGCAGACCGCTGAGGGCGTTCTCCAGCGTTATGAAAGCCCCCATCTTGTGGACTGCCTTCATGTAATCGGGGTTGTCAAAGAGTGCTTTGGTAAGGAGTTTGATCGCATCCTTGTCCACATCCGCCCTCACCCCGAGGAAATTGGGCTGGGCGATGGAGGGCACCGGTTTGGTCTGTCCCAGATAGGTATTGGCCGGGATGACGTATCGAAAACCGGGATAGGCGGTCTTCTCGTTGATCTGTTTCAGCTGCTCATCGGTAAACTCCAAGATCACCGCCTTCATTCCTGGGGTGGCGAAGATATCGGTTACCGCGGCCACCGGAGGACCGGCAACGAGGTTGGCTCCATCGATCCTCTTATCCTTCATCGCCTTGGCCGAGCCAAAATAGTCCAGATACTCCCCCTTGACATCCTCCCTCTTCATCCCGAGCCCCTCCATGATGGTGAGCCCGGACCTCTCCGTACCACTTCCCGCCCTGCCGATGGAGAACCTGAGTCCCCTGATGTCGGTAGCAGTGCCGGTCTTCACCTTATCCTGAAAGATCACGAAGTGCTCCACATTGGGCCAGAGCATGGTGATGGTGCGCAGTTCCTTATACGGTTTCCCCTTGTAGATCCCGATGCCGTTCCAGGCCATCTTCCCGAAGAGCCCCTGGAGGATGGCCAAATCCACCTCCTTGCCCTTGAGCATGTTGACATTCTCCCCCGAACCGGCGGAGGTGATGGCCTGAACCATAATCTTATGAGCCTTTGCCAGCCTGATGCTCCAGAGGGAGGCCATGCCCACGCCAATTGGATAGTACGTCCCCCCCGTGGTGGCTGTGGCGATGACCAGGGAAATGGGCTTCTTTTTTTGGGCCGACGCGACCCCCGCAAAAGAAACCGCCACCAAAGCACTAATGACGGCTACGATTAGGATTTTTGATAGAAATCGGCTATACATTTACTCTCCCCCCTTTCATGAGGTTATTGGATTAATTGCCTGACTTTATCACCCCCTTTCCTTTGGGACTTCCGTCATCATATGTAATTCACGAGGCGAAGTCAAGGAAATTGAAATCTGAAGCTCCCGGAGCTTCCGAAGAATAGAGACGGGCCAAGAAAATCCTTCGGCTGAATAACCCGGGGTTACTATCCATATCGATAGTGCACCCCGAATCCCCCCCTGGGATAATTCCAGGTAACCGAGCCGTAGATACAGGCAATCATGCACGTGCCGCATTCGAGGCACCCGGCAAACTCTACTTGCATCTGATGGGTCTCCTCATTGAGGGAATAGAGGTGGGCTGGGCAGGAGTAGATGCAGAAGCGTTCGCGGCAGCCCTTACAGATGGATTGATCGAGGTTGATATGGCTCGCTTCGTCATTTTTGAAGGCATCGTGGGCCAATTTATCTTCGATGGTCATGGGCAATCTCCCTAGATTCGCCGCAGACTCAGAATATCCTTCAACCCCTTAACGTTGAGGATGTTCTTTCGCAATTCCCGATAGGCACTCGAGAAGAGTTTCGATTTAGGGCTTTCGTCTATCCACATAAGCTTTTCGTAGAGGTCGCAGATGGCCTGGGGATAGTGATTGAACCATCTGGGATTTTTCAAGATGGAGAGGGTGTGGCGGAATGTCTCCAGCTCCTTCAGGACGAAACTTTCCCGTAGCAGATCCTCATAGGAGGCCAGACAACGAGCGGAAAAATCCCCCTTTTCCCTCGCCTTTTTGATGGCCTCACCAGCCATGGCACCCGAGGCAATGGCGTATTCCATCCCCCTCACCGTGACGAGCATGTTGAGACCGAATCCGGCGGCATCCCCTACAACCAGAATCCCGTCGGAATAGAGCCTTGGCATGACGTTGATCCCACCTTCCGGTATCATGTGGGCTGAATATTCAACGAGGCTTCCCCCTTCGATGAGCTTTTTGATTTCGGGGGATTCCTTGAATTCATCCAAAAGTCGGTAAATCTCTTCCCGTGGTTCCCTTTTGTTGATGGCGTCGATCCCGATCACCATTCCCAGGGAGAGGCTCTCCCGATTCGTGTAGAGAAATCCACCCCCCATCATCCCCTTGGTCAGGGACCCCACGAAGAGGTGGGCCATTCCCTCGTCGCCTCGGAGCCCGAATCGGTCCTCTATCTTTTCCCTGGGGAGTTCTATGACTTCCTTAAGCCCGACGGCGAAATATTGGGGGTCGAAGGGCTTCCTCAACCCAACCTTTTCCGCCAGAAAGGAGAGGATTCCATCGGCTGCTACAACGACCTCTGTGGCTATCTCCTCCTCCCCCGTTACGACTCCAACAACCCTTCCATCATCCAACATCAGACCATCCACCCTCTTTTCAGGGATCACGTATACCCCTTTTTCCATAACTTTATCGGCAATCCAGCGATCGAACCTAGACCTGAGAATGGTATAGCTCGGGTAGGGGCGTTGATTCATCTTTTGACTGGAGAGCTGAAAGGTGGTGGAGGAGTTCCCGGCCATGAGGGTCAGGGCCTCCTTTGTGACGTGCCGCTCAAAAGGCGCCTCCTCCCAGAGCTCGGGCATGAACCTCCGGACCGGGCCGAGATAGATTCGGCCTCCCGTTACGTTTTTGCTGCCGGAGAAATCGCCCCTTTCAACGACGAGGACCGTCAAGTCCTCCTCGGCAAGGCTCCATGCGCACGAGAGACCTGCAAGGCCTCCTCCCACAATCACCACGTCAATTTTTTCCATTGTGGAGTTCCCTGAGTTTTGAGCGCATACCGGTGTCGTGGAGCGAATCTGCTGGACGAGTGGGGTACCCACCGAGGGTGACGTGAGTCTTAGATCCTGAGCCTTTCGGCAGTGAGCGACTCGACATGAGCTTTCGACCCGAGCCTTTCGGTAGTGAGCTCAAGGCCGAACTGCTCAGGCCGAAGGGCTCAGCCGAACGTAAGGGCAAAGCCAGGCCTTTAGAGGCTTGAAGGGGTAAGTATTTCCCGCCTGCAAACCCCGAAAGGGTCACTCCGGAAGCACTGAAGCGAAGGGACATCGGTGTCCGCTTGTGAGGGCCATATTCTTTCAGCATAATCAAAAGCTTACAGGAATAGGAGTTAGAGAAACCCGAGGTGATTGCACTTTCCATCGTTCCATCTCCCTATCCCGTTAGCGCCTTTTTGAGCTCGGCAGTGAGCGCGGGCACAATTTGAAAGAGATCCCCGACGATCCCGTAATCCGCGTAGCTAAAGATGAGGGCATTTGGGTTTTTGTCCACGGCCACGATGACCTTCGACGTATCGATACCCATGGTATGATGAATTGCCCCGGAAATCCCAAAGGCCATGTATAGTTTGGGCGAGATAACCTTCCCGCTCTTGCCGATTTGATCGCCGTGATCCCTCCACTGGTTATCAACGACCGCCCTGGTGGTTCCCACGGTGGCGTTGATCACCTCCGCAAGCTCCTCAATGATGTGGAAGTTTTCCGGTCTTTTGATAGCTCGGCCAGCGGCTACCACGATATCGGCCTCGGTCAGATCAACCTTGGCGGTAGTCTTCTTCTCTACTCTTTCAACCTTGGTCCTGATGGTCGAGGAATTAAGGTTTGGCTCGATACGGATTATCTTCCCCTTTGCCTGTCCGTCGGCGGATTTTAGGGGGAACACGTTGGGGCGCACGGTGGCCATCTGTGGGCTGACTTGTGGGAAGACAACATCAGCCAACACCTTTCCTCCGTACATGGGCCTTTTCGCGATGATGCCGTTATCATGGCCGATGGTGATATCGGTACAGTCCGCTGCATATCCCGTGGCGAGGCGGGAAGCCACCCAGGGGAAGAGATCCCTTCCCATGAAGGTTGACCCCCCCAGCAGGATAGAGGGATCGTATTCTCGTACCATGTTGGCTAGACTTTCCCCATATGAGTCCGCGCTGTAGTGTTGGAAAAGGGGGTCATCGATGGCGTAGACCGTATTGGCGTATTTGGTCAATTTTTCAGCCAGGGGACCGACCCCGTGTCCGAAGAGGACGGCGGCCACCTCCTCTTCCAGTGTGGAGGCCAACTCCCTTCCTCCCGACAACAGTTCCATGGAGACCTTCCGCATGACTCCATCTCTCTGTTCCACGAAGATCCATATACCAGCCATACGCTACTCCTTATTCATGGGATCTGTTGCCCTCATTCCCCTTCGCTCAGAGTTCGTTTTCCCGGTTTTCCAGGGATTTCCAATTTTAAACTTTGACATTAACTCTCGTGTTCGTGATCCGTGTATTTCGTTCTCGTGTCCGTGTTCGTGTTTCGGACCCCATCATTTGCCATTTGGATTTTCCCTTTTGGCATTTGAGCTTTGACATTTGGCATTTCCCAGTTGGCATTTGACATTTCTCGTCCCGCCTCCACCCTTTCAACCTTAACCTTTCAGCTTTGTCACTTGGCATTTGGCCTTCTGCCTCCACCCCCTAACCTCTTTTCCCCTCGTTTTCAGAGATCCTTATATCACCTTTTCCTGTTCTCTCAATATTTTCACCAAGACCTCGACATTTTTTGGGAATTCCTCATCGATCATCTTCACCGGCGGTCTTTTCCGGGGTGGATAGAATTTCACGATCTTGGTCTTGGGCTTTACGTCTTCCGGAGAGAGGCCCAGGGCCTTGAGATCAATTTTCGCTATTTGGGCCTTCATCGCCTTCATCACGCCAGCGACCTGGGGAATCCGGGGCTCATTGAGGCCCTTTTGTGCGGTAAACAGAGCAGGAAGGGAACACGTAATGATCTCCCTCCCGCCCTCTATCTCCCGGGCTGCGATTGCCTCCTTCTTGTCACCGGCAATCTTCAACTCGACGATGGAGGTGAGAAAGGGAATTCCAAGGAGCTGCGCCAGGGCAGGGCCTACGGCTCCCGAATCGTCGTCGATGGCCTGTTTGCCGCAGAGGATCACGTCATAGTCTTGGCCCTCGATGAATTTTGCCAGGGTTTTGGCAGTGGTGTACCCATCGACCTCTTCCAGGGCGGGATCATCGACCTGAAAAGCCTCGTCGGCACCCATGGCGATGCCCCTTCGGAGGGCATCCGTCGCCTTTTTGGAACCCAAGGTTACAACCGTCACCTTTCCACCCCCCAATCTCTCCTTGATCCTCAATGCTTCTTCCACCGCGAATTCGTCGAAGAAGTTGAGGGCATATTTATTTTCAATATCCAATTTGGTATCCGATGGAGCCCTGATGACGGCCTCCGTATCGGGAACTTGTTTTACCAGTACCAAGATATTCATGGAATCAATCCTCCTTGAGGTACATCCTTCCGAGGTAGTCCTGAAGTACCTCATGGCAACCGCCTCCATAGAGGAGAAACCGAGCATCCCTGAAGTAACGCTGAGGCGGGTATTCCATGGCGAAGGCATTCCCCCCGTAGATGCGTGTGGCTTCGTCCACTGCTGAAAGGCACATCTCCGTGGCGAACATCTTCGCGAGCATGCATTCGTTAAGGCAGGGCAAGCCTTGCTGAATCATCCAAGCGCAACGGTAACAGTACCACCGGGCAGATTCGTACCAGGCCCAGAAGCCTGCGAATTTGGATCGAATGAGCTGGTATTGAGAGATGGGATTACCAAAGGCAATTCTTCGATTAGCATACTGCTTGGCGTCGTCCATGGCCATTTTAGCGATGGCGCAGGCGGCCAGGCCGGTCATGACGCGAACCTCGTTGAGGATTTCACCAGCATATTTGACGCCCTTACCCAACTCTTCCCCCAAGAGGTAATCCTTAGGAACACGGACATTATCGAAGATCAGTTCACCGGTTACTGAACTTCTTGAGCCCAGTTTTTTGAGCTTCTGCCCCCTGGAAAAACCGGGCATATCCTCCTCGACGAGGAAGAAATTAAGGGCCTTAATCCCCTGACTGGGATCCGTCGTGGCCAGGACCGTGCAGAAGTTGCATGCAGGTGCATTGGTGATCCACATCTTGGTGCCATTGATTACCCATGCATCCCCGTCCGGGACTGCCGTCGTCCGTGTGCCGGCGAGGTCTGAGCCAGACTGATCCTCGGTGAAGCAAATGGTTCCGATCTTCTCCCCTTTAATGGCCGGGACCAGGACCTTCTGCTTGACCTCCTCGGTCCCAAAGCGAACGATAAAATAGGTACCCATCAGGATCTGCATGGTCACGGTCATGGCGAAACCAACATCTCCCCGAAAGAGTTCCTCGTAGAAGATCATCTGGGAGATGATGTCAAGGTTCATCCCCCCGTACTTCTCGGGATGCCGTATCCCCAGATATCCCAACTTGGCAAAATCATGCCAAAGTTCGAGGGAAAATTCCTCACCTTCATCCAGTTCTTGGACTTTGGGCATAATCATGCGGTCGATGGTATCCCTTACCGTCTGTCTGAAGAATTCCTGTTCTTCCGTGAAAGCAAAATCCATTGGTGCCCTCCGTGAGATATCAATCCTCTTGGTGAAATGGTGGCTTCACCGTTCGTGTTTCGCGCTTTAGTACTCCCCAGATAGTCGCGGGCTTCTCGGCAGGTAGGGGTTAGATAATCTTCGTCTCCTTGAACTCCTTCAACTGGTCTTTGCTATATCCCAATATCGACCCATAGATCTCCTCATTGTGTTCGCCGAACCGGGGGGGAAAGCTCAAGGTGAAGTTAACGGATTTGAGATAGGCAGTGGTGAAAGGAGGTGGAGACAGGGTGAGTTCCATCCCCGTTTTGGAATCCTTGGCGCGGAGCAGGATATCCTTGATAAAGGGGTCTTGCGTCACCTCCTCGATGGCGTTCACCTTGGAAATGGGCACGGTTGCCTTGACGAAAGTGTCTACCCATTCTCGCGTGGTCTTCGTCTTTGTGACCTTGTTTATCTCCTCATTAAGGGAAGCTACATCCGCGATTCGGCCGGCATTCGTCTCATACTCCTTCCTCGCCACATGCTGGAATTCGGGCAAGCCGGTGATGGTGTTCCACTGCCTGTCGTTTCCAACCGCTATATAGACGTACCCATCCTTGGTAGAGTAGACCGAGACGGGGGCAAAAAACTCGTGGGTGTTTCCCCTCCGCGTGATCGTTTTCCCGAATGACGTGGCCAAGGTGATGGGAACCGTCAACCAGGAAACTGTGCTCTGAAACATGGATATGTCGATTCGACTACCACTGCCCGTCATCGCCCTTTTGTACAAGGCCTTCATTAACTCCACGTATCCGTGTTCGCTGGCTCCCATATCGGCCAAGGGTATTCCCACCACCTGGGGATTACCATCCCTTTCCCCTGTCAATTCCATGAGTCCCCCCCTGGCTTGAAGGACGGGGTCGTAGGCAGCCTCGTTACTCGTGGGACCAAAGCCCGTGATGCCAAGCCAGATGATATCTTCTTTCACTTTCCGGAGCAGTTCAAATTCGATTCCCAGTTTGGCGTAGTTTCGAGGGAGTTGGTTGGTGCAGAAAATATCCACCTTGAGTTTTGAGATCAAACGTCCCAGGATTTCTTGTCCCTGTTGAGTAGCCAGATCCAGGGTGATAGCCTTCTTACCGGAATTAATGGGCAAGAAGTAGGAGTTCATCCTCTCTTGGCCCAGTACGTTATCGCCTATGTGTCGGTTGGGATCTCCGTAAACGGGATGTTCCATTCGAATAACCCGAGCTCCGTCCTGGACCAATCTCCAGGTTAAATAGGGCAACGTAGTGGCTTGCTCCAAGCTCACCACGGTAACATCAGAGAGGATTCCCGTCCCCATTTCATACCTCTGCAGAGGGTTTGTGGACACGTTGGGATGTGGATACAGCATCCAAAAAGAACAAACCCAAAATACAATCACCAACATAGGGTGTCAAGGAATTCTTCCCGATACCTTAGGTTTTGGATCCCCTGAAATAGATCACCTGATGACACTGGGCCAAAATTTCTCGACGCTGGTTCCGCACGACGGCCTCAACCAGACCAATCCTTCGCGTCCGATGAACGACTCGAGCCGTGGCTTCCAGACGATCGCTCGGTTTACCCGGTGACAAGAAATGGATGTTGTTTTGGATCGCCACTGCCGGTTCCCCGAAACTATTTCCCGCCGCCTCGCACGCATGATCAGCTACCGAAAAGATAGCACCCCCGTGGGCCATCCGAAAGAGGTTGACGTGACCGTCAGTGACGGTCATGAGCGCCTTGGCGTAGCCGGGTGAAAGTTCAACGACCCGCATACCAATGGATTTGGCAAAGGCATCTTTGATATTGACCTTTTCCAACATCGCCTGCAGATCCTTCTGATCGAGTTCAGACATATTCCCCATAAAACCTCCATACTGATCCCTTGATGCCTTCGCTATCATAGAAGAAAGAATGAAAATGTCAATAACCCCTCTCGAGATGTCTGAAGAGGACGCTCTTCGCTGTTCAGCAGTATTTTTTCGAC
>JABAOH010141335.1_pt1 | contig 41534 bp, 33 predicted proteins | sample 7062181 | NCBI WGS metagenome assembly JABAOH01 (sample SAMN14538630, study PRJNA623070) | marine sediment metagenome | biome: marine biome [ENVO:00000428]; feature: marine pelagic biome [ENVO:01000023]; material: deep marine sediment [ENVO:00002113]; isolation source: pool of 5 deep marine... | reverse complement strand
TGCGCCTTCCAAGTCTGGCTGTCGATAATGAAGCCGGCATTCTGTTCGCTCGCGAGCGTGAGAAAACCCCGGAAATACCTGGCAAGGGCGTCTCGTCCCTTCGCGTCAGGCAGAATTGTATGGGCGGCGAACTCGCGAATTTCGAGCCCGTGATTGAAGATCATGTCGGTCTCGAGTCCGGCATCCATGAGGAAGAGATCGCCCGACAGCTGCGGTAGCGCGTTTCGATAGGTCGCCATTTATCGCCTTCCCATTCCATGGTCCCGCAAATCTAGCACAGAACTGTTCGCCATCACGACCCCGACTGGCTTCCGCTGTTGGCTAGGAGAGACTCTCCGGGTTGGTTCCGGCCACGGCTGGAAGACCCCCGACACCGGAAATTTGAGCGCGCGCCCGCTCCCCCGCCTGGTCGTTCCGCTCAAGCAGCCTGTTCGCCCATCAGGCGCCCCAAATAGGTCTGGTCGTTCAAATAGAATTCCACGAAGGCCTTCTCGAAGTCCTCGGAGACCGACCTCGCAAGCGCATCGACCGTCATTAGCTCCTGCTGCCAAGTCTTGGTCTTGGGAAAGGCCGACAGAAAATCGAAGCCCGTATAATTCTCAACCACAGCCGCCCGATGCAGGAGCGGATGCCAGGCGGCATCTACCATGGACAACCGGCCACCGTCGAAGTACGGCCCCTGTGCAAGCACTTTTTCGACCTTCTCGAGAACCGTGAGGAATTCGGCCTTGCGCTCCTCGAACTGCGCCGTCGTCGGGGATCGCATGGTGGGGCACTGCACCAGGTAGTTCTTTGCGGCAAGCTCCGCCCAGGCACGATGCTGTGCCCTCTTGAACGGATCTCGCGGATGAAGCTTCGGCTCCTCGTACACCTCATCCAGGTATTCACAGATAGCAGAGGACTCGAACAGCACGCCCCTATCCTCGATGAGGATCGGCACTTGCGCAGCAGGAGACGCTTTGAGGAACCAATCGGGCTTTTCACCGAGCAAGAGGCGCTCAAGCTCGTAATCCACTCCTTTGATTTCCAGGACGCCGAGTACGCGTTGTGCAAACGGACAGATGGTATAGCTAACAATCTTCATCGTTTCGGCCCTCCTTCAGGGGTTAATCCAACACCCTGATCGTCTCTCCACGTATTCGGCTCCGGCATCGGCCCATCACGGATCAGGAGAACCAATACGGTCACTCTACGAGGAGTTGGAAAGGAGTTCGTGGCGCCTAGCACAACTCAAACACGGGCGCATTGAGATGCATCAACCAACTCCGGGGTAAGACCTGGTCTGGGTCAAAGCCGGTTTGGCTTAGGTACCCCTACAGGGTTTCAAGGATAAAATAGGAATGTTCCGGGCCCAAAAATGACCTTCGCAGGTCCGCTTCTGACGCGGTGGCCGGCTCCCACCACCGGCATGGGGAATGTCGCGTTGTGGCGCTAATAGCGGCAGTTCGGGTGCGCCTTCGAGCGACCGCTCCTTGGCGGCAAGCGGACGTCCGCGGGGTCAATGAAACCGGCCGAGGCCGATCCCGCCGCGCGTTGCCTCGAATCCTCGACCTGCGGACCCGCCCGGGGTGCGATCGTCGCTCGGTGCAAACTGTCACAGCAGTGTCCGGTCATCTGGACGTTGGTGTCCCTCCGTTGCGCTGACGAGTCGCACTCCCACCCTGCCCTTCCCCATCACGGGGAAGGGGTGATTCTTCTTCATGGCAAGGCCTTAACCACACCCCCGGCGGGGAGGCGAGGGAAGGGGGACAAGGAAAACCCGCCGCTCGCGGCCGGTACAGGCGGCGCCGCGCCTCGATCTTGCTCCGCAGGTACGGTCCGGCGATCGCGGGTCGCGGCTCGTGGCCGCAGGGGGCCCGCCGGAAAAGACCGCTCGCTCAGCCCGGCTTGCGGGCCCAGAAGCGGCCGGGGCGCAGCTCGCCGCTGTCGAGCACGACGCACATCGCCCGCCAGTTCTCCTCGAAATGGGCCTGGCCGTCCGCGCCCAGCGCCTCGATCATCGCTGGCTTCAGGCGGCCCTGCATGTCGGCGTACTCGCGGTGGCCCTGGACGCGGTACTCGTCGGTGATGTCCTCGAGCTCGACATCGACGAAGCCGACCTCACGGAGGATCGCGCCGTAATTCGCGATCGTGTCCATGTGGTAGGTCAGCCCCTCCATCTTGAAGAAGTATTCCATGTCCTCGCCATACGGCATCTCGGAGCGCATCCAGTCGCCGGCCAGCAGCCGGCCGCCGGGCCGGAGCACCCGGAACACCTCTTTGAAGAAGCCGCGCTTGTCCTCGATGTGGATCCAGGAATCCTTGCCGAACACGACGTCGAAGGCCCCGTCCGCGAAGGGCAGCGGGCCGGGTTTGACGAGCCGGCACGCGACGCGGTCGGCGACGCCCTCGCGCGCCATCAGCGCGTTGGCGCGGCGCACCAGCTCGGCCTCGATGTCGAGGCCGGTCACGCGGGCGCCGTAGTCGCGGGCCAGGATCAGCTCGATGCCGCCGAGGCCGCAGCCGATGTCCAGCACCTGCCTGTCCTCGAGGTCCGCATCGCGGACGATCGCGGCCACCGCCCCGGGCCCGCCGGGCGACAGGAAGCCCTTGCCCCAGATCAGCTCCAGGAGGGCGATCAGCTCGTCGGTGTATTCGTCTTCGTGCTGTTGCTCGGCCATGCCAGCGAGTCCCCTTCCGTGCGTTTCGTCCTCAGTCCTCGGCGGGCAGCACGATCCCCGCGGACGGCGACCAGGTCAGCCACAGCTCGCTGCCGGCGTCGGTCTCGTGCAGGATCTGCGCCTGGGTGTTCTGGCGGGCGATCGACAGCGGCTCCGAAAGCCCGTCCACCTGCAGGTAGTAATGGCTGCGCTCGCCGAGATAGGAGGCCGCGGTGAGTCGGGCGCGCACCGCGTTGGCGCCGTTGCCCGGTCGCGAGTCCACCAGCGCCAGCTTCTCCGGCCGGATGCCGATGATGACGCGGGTTCCGGCGCCGGGCATGCCGCCCTCGGGACATCCCGCGCGGATCCGGCCCATCGGGCCGGCGTCGACGAGCAGCGAGTCGCCGTCGGGGCCCTCCACCGTGGCGTCAACGAAGTTCATCGAGCCGATGAACGCGGCGACGTCGCGCGAGCGCGGCGTCTCGTACAGATGCTCCGGCGTGTCGACCTGGCGGACCTTGCCGTCGAACATCACGGCGATGCGGTCGGCCATCGACAGCGCCTCCTCCTGGTCGTGGGTGACGAAGATGAAGGTGATGCCGACCTTCTGCTGCAGGGCGCGCAGCTCGACGCGCATCTGCTCGCGCAGCTTCTTGTCGAGCGCGCCCAGCGGCTCGTCGAGCAGCAGCACCTTGGGATGCTTGACCAGCGCCCGCGCCAGCGCGACGCGCTGCCGCTGGCCGCCGGACAGCTCGTTCGAGCCGCGATCGCCGAGCCCCTCCAGCTTGACCGTGGCCAGCGCCTCGTCGACGCGCCGTGCCGCCTCCGCGCGGGACAGCCGCTCGCTGCGCAGGCCGTAGCCGATATTCTGGCGCACGTTGAGGTGGGGAAAGATCGCGTAATTCTGGAACACCATGTTCACCGGCCGTCGGTTCGGCTGCTCGAGGGTCATGTCGGCGCCGTCGATATGAACGCTGCCGTTGTTCGGCGCCTCGAAGCCGGCGAGGATCCGCAGCAGCGTGGTCTTGCCGCAGCCGGACGGGCCGAGCAGGGCGAAGAACTCGCCCTGGGCGATGTCCAGCGAGACGCCGTCGACCGCACGCACCGCGCCGAAATGTTTCGCCACGTCGCGCATCGATACGAAGTTCGCAATCTGGGTCATGTGTCTTTCGTCCGGGGTTTGACGCCCTGCCGCCGCATCCATTCGGCGAAGGTGATGACGACGAAGGACACAAGAAGGATGCAGGCGCCGAGCGCGAGGACCATGGGCAGGGTCTTGGGAAAGCGGAGCTGGCTCCAAATGTAGAGCGGCAGCGTCGCCTCGTTGCCGGCCAGGAAGAACGCCAGGATGAACTCGTCGAAGGATTCGGTGAAGGTCAGCAGCAGGCTGGCGACGATGCCGGGATAAGCGAGCGGGAAGGTGACCCGCCAAAACGTCGTCCAGCCGCTCTCGCCGAGGTCTCGCGAGGCCTCCTCCAGATTGGCGTCGAACCCTTCGAGCCGCGAGATCATCACGAAGGTGGCGAAGGGCGTTGCGATCAGCACATGGGCCGCACCGATGGTGTACAGCGAGAGCTCGATGCCGGCCGAATTCATCATGATCAGCAGGGCGATGCCGAGGATGATGCCCGGCACGACCAGCGGCAACACCAGAAGGCCGAGCATCGACCGGCGGCCGACGAACCGGTAACGCGTAAAGGACCGTGCAGCCAGCGTGCCGAGAATGGTGCTGATCACCGAGACGCACGCCGCGACCTTGATGCTGTTGCCCAGCGAGTGGAGCAGGACATCATTCGAGATCATCAGCTCGTACCACTGCGTGGTGAAGCCGCGCAGCGGGAAGGAGATATAGATGCTGTCGTTGAACGAAAAGAGCGGCAGGAACAGCACCGGCACGTAGAGGAATACCAAGTAGAGGATGCTGTACCCCAGCAGGCCGTCGGGCAGCTTCAGTCGTGCGAGAACAGTCATTTCGCCCGCTGCCGTGCTTGCTTGGTAAGGAACCAGATGGCGAGGCTCGTCACCGTGATGGCGAGCGCCGAGAGGATCGCCAGTGCGGACCCAAGGGGCCAGTTGTTGGCCTTGAAGAACATCGCATGCATCAGGTTGCCGACCATCATGCCGTCGGGGCCGCCGACAAGCTGCGGCGTGATGTAGTCGCCGACGGTGGGGATGAAGACCAGCATCGACGCCGCCACAACGCCGGGGATCGACAGCGGCAGCGTGACGCGCAGGAACCGCATGACCGGGCCGTCGCCGAGGTCGGTCGCGGCCTCGAGCAGCGAGCGGTCGATCTTCTCGAGCGAGACGTAGATCGGCAGGATCGCGAACGGCGCCCAGGCATGGGCGAGAGTGATGACGACGGCGGTCGGGTTGTGCAGCAGGAAGGCCAGCGGCTGGTCGATGATGCCGAGCCATTTGAGGGCCGAATTGATGACGCCGTTGTAGCCGAGGATCACCTTCCACGCGAACACGCGCAGCAGATAGCTGGTCCAGAACGGCACGGTGATCAGGATCAGCCAGACGATCTTGTGGTGGTGCACCCGGAAGGCGATGAAATAGGCAATCGGATAGGCGAGCAGGACGGTCGCCGTGGTGACGGCTGCGGAGATCAGGATCGACTTGCCGAGCAGCAGCAGATAGGACGCCCGCCGGAAGATCGCGATGTAGTTCGCGAGCGTCAGCGTGTGGTCGATCTCGATGTATTTCTGGGTCCAGAAGCTGTACAGCACGAGCATGCCGACCGGCACGCACATCGCCCCGATCAGAACCAGCAGCGTCGGCGACAGCAGCGTGTAGCCGCGCAGCGACGCGTACCGGAACATCACGCCCTGCACGGTGTCGCGGAGCCGCCGCAGCGCGCCGGGGCGCGGCGGTGTCTGGGCGATCGTCGTCATGGCCCGCTAGTCGTCATGCAACTGGGTCCGCATGGTGCAGTCGCCCGCCTCCCGTCCTTCGCCGGCGGCGCGGACAGGCCCTCCGGCATGCGACTTGACGATGGCGGCGGACGGGGCCGGAGCTCCGTCCGCCGCAACCCTGAAAGGCCGCCTACAGGCCAGCCTTGACCTCTTCGAACATCTTGAGCACCGCGTCGCGGTCCTTGAACTCGCGGCTGAACACGCCCGCCTTCAGGAACGCCTCGGCGTCGCGCGACAGGCCGGCCGCCTCGATCGCCTCGTCGCCGGCCACGTCGAACGACTTGGCATTGGCGTGCCCGTAGCCGTAATCGACGATCATGAACTTGCCGGCGTCCGTCGACAGCATGCTGTCGATCATGTCGTAGGCCTTGTCCAGATTCGGGGCATTCTTGTGGATCACCAGGCCGCACACCCAGGTCATGATTCCCTCCTTGGGATTCATAAACCTGACTGGCACGCCCTCATTCTTCAGCGCGATGCTGGAGCTGTTCCAGGTCGAGCCGGCGACGATCTCGCCCGCCTTTATCGCCTGCTCGATCGTCGCCTCGTCATCGGCATAGAAGCGAATCAGCGGGCGTTGTTTTTCGAGCAGCTTGCGCACCTTGGCAAGGTCGTCATCACTCATGTTCCAGGGGTCGACGCCGGCGTAGACCGCGGCATAGGGCACGGTCTCGTTGGCGCCGGCGAAGGTCGCCAGGCGACCCTTGTAGCGCTCGTCCCACATCAGGCCCCAGGACTCCTCCTTGATGTCGACGAGGTCGGTCCGATAGAGAATCGAGGTGTTGCCCCAATCGAACGGCACGAAATACTGCTTGCCGTCGTGCCGGGTGCCCTCGATCGTCTTCAGAGAGCTGATGACATGCCCCCAATGTGAGAGCCGCGAGGTATCGATCGCTTGAATGAGGCCGCTCTCGCGCCACAGTTTGACGTTGTAGGAGCACGGATGGGCGACGTCGGGCGTGAACCCGGCGCGCATCTTTTGATAGGCCTCGCCCTCGTCCGCGAAAAACGAGGCGTCCGGCGCAGCGCCATGCTTTTTGATGTACTCGCCGTGCAGTTCGGGAACTTCGTAGTCCGCCCAGGTGAAGTATATGGCCTGGCCCGCCGCCGTTGCACGGCCGGGAACGAGCGGGATCGCGGTGACCCCGATGCCCAGCGCACCCAGCCCCTTGAGCATGTCGCGCCGCCTCAGCGTGCCGGCCCTCAGGCCATCCAGCAGTCTTTCTTTTTCCATATTCGGTCTCCCTTTCCAGATTGGCTTCCCGATCTCTGATTCGGTGGGTTGGTCTTCAGTGTGCCGCCAACTAGCCTGCGCGTCTATGCCCGTCACGTTGCCGGGCCAGGAGCGGTGCAAACTCGACGGGGAAAAACCCCGCGAAGTAGGCCAGGCATGCATGCTTGGCCCGCTCCCTGTCGAAGGTCTGCGGATCGATCGCAAGGTCGACCCACAGGCCATCAACCATCGCGTTGAAATTGCGCGCGATGGTCCCGACATCGAGGCCGTCGTAGCCGCCGCGCTCGACGAGCTCCGCGCACAGGTCGCGGACCTGTCGATGATAGGTTTCCGCCAGCGTGCGGCAGAGCTGGCGGTATTTCGGCCGGCCGCGCGACTCGGCCCAGAAGGCAAGCCATACGGCCGTCTTGACCGGGGTGCAGGCGTTCGGCCCCAGATCGGTCTCGATCATCGCGTCCAGCGCCGCCACCGGATCCGGACCCGCCTTGTCCTGCGCCCTCTGCAACAGCGATTCGTACTCCTCCGCGAGATGCTCCAGCGTCTCGTAGAGCAGCGCTTCCTTGGTCTTGAAATAGAAATTGACGATTCCCTGCGACAGGCCGGCGGCCTTCGCGACCTGTGCCATCGTCGTCCGCGCGAAACCGTGCCGCGCGATCGTCCGCATCGTCGCCTCGATCAGCTGTTCCCGCCGCAGGGCCTTGATGCCCTCGCGCGGCCCCGTCCGTGCTCTCGCCCTGTCCATACCGAACGACGATAGGAGCAATTGCAAAAAACTGCAAGATAGCAATAACGTAGCCCGCCTAATTGATTGAATTTTCATTCAACGGTCTGGACGGAGACAACGCCACCGGGCTACACTCGCGGCGTCTCGGAGATCAAAGCCAGCATCAGTCCGGGCAGACAGGGAGCATGAAAACCCACGACGTCATCGTGATCGGGGCCGGCCACAACGGCCTGACGGCGGCCGCGTATCTCGCGCGCGCCGGGCTCGACGTGCTGGTCGTCGAGCGCAACCCCTATCTCGGCGGCGCCACGGTCAGCCGCGAGCTCTACCCCGGCTTCACCTATTCCAACTGCTCCTATGTCAGCAGCCTGATGCGGCCCGAGATCATGCGCGAGCTCGAGCTGCCGAAGTACGGGCTGCAGATCACCCCGTACAACGGCGGGCTGACGATGACCCGCGACGGCGACTACATCGCCAGCTACAAGGACCACGACATGAACCGGCGGGAACTGGCCCGCCATTCGCTGCGCGACGCCGAATCCTACGACCGCTACGCCGCCGCGGTGATGCGCCAGTGCCGCTTCATCCGGCCGATGCTGATGAAGCCGCCGCCGGACCCGGCGTCGTTGCGCCCGCGCAACCTGCGCCGGCTGTTGGATCTGGGCCGCGCCTTCCGCGATCTCGGCGAGCCCGGCATGTACGACACCGTCCGCTTCTGGACCATGAGCATCGCCGACTTCCTCGACCAGTATTTCGAGACCGAGCTGGTCAAGGCGCATTTCGCCGGCACCTCGATCATCGGCACCGGCCTCGGCCCGCGCTCGCCGGGCTCCGCCTATGTGCTGCTGCACCACTACATGGGCGAGGTCGACGGCACGATCGGCGCCTGGGGCTTCGCGCGCGGCGGCATGGGGGCGATCAGCCGGTCGCTGGGCGCCGCGTTCCAGGCCGCCGGTGGCGAGATCCGGGTCGACGCCCCGGTCGCCCGGGTGATCGTCGAGAAGGGCCGGGCGGTCGGCGTGGCGCTCGACGGCGGCGAGGAGATCCGCGCTCGCGCGGTGGTCTCCAGCATGGACTTCAAGCGCACCGTGCTCCGGGCCATGGACGAGAAGGACCTGCCGGCGAGCTTCGTCAAGGCGGCCCGCAACTTCAAGATCCGCGGCTCGTCCGGCAAGCTCAACATCGCGCTCGACGGCATGCCGAGCTGGCGCGGCGTGCCGGCGGACTGCCCCGCCCTCCAGGGCGACCTGCACGTCACCGACACGATCGAGTCCTTCGAGCGCGCCTACGACGACTGGAAGAACGGCACGTGGTCGCGCCGGCCCTATGTCGACCTGATGATCCCCAGCATCATGGACCCGACGATGGCGCCGCCGGGCAAGCACTACATGTCGATCTTCGTGCAGTACGTGCCGCCGATGCTGGCCGACGGCCCGTGGACGCCGGACAAGCGCGACGCCTTCGGCAAGACGGTGATCGACATGCTGTCGGAGTACAGCCCCGACCTGAAGGACCTGATCCTGCACATGGAGGTGCGCACGCCGCACGAGCTGGAGGAGGAGGTCGGCCTGACCGAGGGCAACATCTTCCAGGGCGAGCTGACGATGGACCAGATCATGTTCAACCGCCCGGTGCCCGGCTGGGCGCAATACCGCATGCCGGTGCGGAATATGTACATGTGCGGCTCCAGCACCCATCCCGGGGGCGGCGTGATGGGCGCGCCCGGCGCCAACGCGGCGCGCGAAATCATCGCCGACCTGCGCGCGGGGCGCAGGGCATGAACGCGGACCGCAAATACGGCGCGATCGTCATCGGCGGCGGCCACAACGGCCTCGTCTGCGCGGCCTACCTGGCGAAGGCAGGGCGGAGCGTGCTGGTCGTCGAGGCCGCGGACGAGCTCGGCGGGGCGGCCCGCAATGCCGAAATCGCGCCCGGCTACACGGCGCCGGCCTGTGCCCACATCCTGCACTTGCTGCATCCGCGGGTTCGCTCCAGGCTGAAGCTGCGCCGGCACGGGCTGGCCTTCGCGGCCCGCCGGCTGCCGACCGTGGCGCTGGCTGCGGACGGCAACCACCTGACCCTCAGCGGCAAACGGATCCTCGGTGAGGTGCCCGAGGACGATGCACGTGCCTGGCGGCGCTTGCGCAAGCGGCTTTTGCGCATGGCCGGGGCATTGCATCCGTTCCTCGGCCGCACCCCGCCGCGGCTCGCCGGCGAGAGCTGGCAGGATCGCATCACGCTGGCGCGCCTCGCCCTCGCGCTGCGCCTGCTCGGCAAGGCGGAAATGCGGGACTTCCTGCGTATCGTCAACATGAACGCGGCCGACCTCTTGGACGACGAGATCGGCAATGATCGCCTGAAGGGCGTGCTGGCCTTCGACGCCGTGCTCGGCACGAATTTCGGGCCGCGCTCGCCGGGCAGCGTGCTCACCTGGCTCTATCGGCTTGCCGGCGAGGCCAGGGGCGGCCGCCACGGCCTCGCGATCCCGGCCGGCGGCATGGGCGCCGTCACCGAGGCCCTTGCCGCTTCGGCGCAGGCCTTCGGAGCCGACATCCGGACCGGCGCGCCGGTGCGACGCATCGTCGTCGAGGACGATCGCGCCGCGGCGGTCGAGCTCGAGTCCGGCAACGTGCTGCGCACCCACGCGGTGGTCAGCAGCGCCGATCCGAAGACCACCTTCTTCGACCTCGTCGGGCCGGAACATCTCGACACCGGGTTCCTGCGGCAGGTGAACGGCTTCCGCAGCAAAGGGCTGGCCGCAAAGCTGAACCTGGCGCTGGACGAGCTGCCGGAGTTCGCGGGCCTCGATCGCGCCGCGCTGGGCGCCCGTCTGGTGATCGCGCCGGACATCGGCTATGTCGAGCGCGCCTTCGACCATTCGAAATACGGCGAGTACGCGGCCGAACCGGCGATCGAGATCACCATTCCGACACTGCACGACCCGGCGCTTGCGCCCGATGGCGGGCACGTGCTGTCGGCCGTCGTCCAGTACGCGCCGCGCGACCTCGCGGGCGGCTGGGCGGCGCAGCGCGAGGCGTTCGCCGATCACGTCGTGCGGACGATCGGGGGCTACGCGCCGGACCTCGCCGGACGCATCGTCGGCCGCCAGCTGCTGACCCCCGAGGACATCGAGCGCGACTTCCGAATCGCGGGCGGCCACTGGCACCACGGCGACCTCGCGATCGACCAGATGCTGATGCTGCGGCCGGTGCCGGGCTGGGCGCAGTACGAGACGCCGATCGCCGGCCTCTACCTGTGCGGCGCCGGCGCCCATCCCGGCGGCGGGGTCATGGGCGCGGCCGGCATGAACGCGGCGCAGCGGATCCTGGCGACGCCGGCACCGGAGATCGCGACATGACGACGAAGCCCCTCTATCAGGCACCGTTGCTCGAAACGCCGTTCCATGAGCGCACCTCGGCGCTGAACCAGGCCAACGCGTGGGCGCGCTGGGCCGGCTACACGACGGTCGACTGCTACACCGACCTGTCGACCGAGTACTTCGCGATCCGCCACGCGGCGAGCCTGTTCGACGTCTCGCCGATGATCAAGTATCGCATCGCCGGCACCGATGCCGAGCGCTACATGAACCGCCTCGTGACCCGCGATATCGCCAAGCTGAAGCCGGACCGGGTGGCCTACGGGGTGTGGTGCAACGACGACGGCAAGGTACTGGACGACGGCACCATCTTCCGACTCGGCGCCGACGAATTCCTGCTCAATGCGCAGGAGCGTCACCTCGCCTGGCTGCAGGACAGCGCCTTCGGTTTCGACGTGACGGTCGAGGACGTCAGCGAGGCGATCGCCGGCCTCGCCCTGCAGGGGCCGCTGTCCTGCACGGTGCTGAAGGCGATGGGGCTCGACCGCATCGCCGAGCTGAAGCCGTTCGGCATCGTCGAGCATGATTTCGACGGCACGCCGCTTGCCGTCTCGCGCACCGGATTCACCGGCGATCTCGGCTACGAGTTGTGGATCGAGCCGGCGCGGGCACTCGATTTGTGGGACCGGCTGATGGAGGCGGGGCGGCCGCACCGGCTGACGCCGATCGGCTCGCAGGCGCTGAACCTCGCCCGCATCGAAGCCGGCTTCATCCAGACCAACGCCGACTTCGTCGCCGCCGACCAGGCGGTACGCCCGACCCGCCAGCGCTCGCCGTTCGAGCTCGGCCTTGACTGGTTGGTCGATTTCGACAAGGGCCATTTCACCGGCCGCCGGGCGCTGCTGCGCGAACGCGAGACGGGGTCGCGCTACCGCCTCGTCGGGCTCGACATCGAGGGCAGCAAACCGGCCCGCGATGCGCTCATCTACCACGGCAAGGCGCGGCAGGTCGGCATGGTGACCTCTTCCATGTGGTCGCCGACGGCCAAGCGCAACATCGCGCTGGCGACCCTCGAGGCGGCATGGGCCGACAAGGCGGACGGTCTGTGGGCCGAGATCTACGTCAACAAGGAACTGAAATGGGAGAAGACGGCGGCGCGCTGCCGGATCGTGGCGCGGCCCTTCTTCGACCCGCCGCGCCGCCGGGCGACGCCGGCGCCGGATTACTGAGGCAACACTGCGATGAGTGAAGGACCCATGCGCACCAACCTTAAGTTCGATACCGCCAGGCTCCGCAAGCAGGACCGCCACTGGATCCATCCGTGGGAGAATTTCAAGACCCTGGACAAGATCGAGCGGACCATCATCGCGCAGTCGGAAGGCATCTACCTGCACGACAGCGACGGCAACCGGCTGATCGACGGGCCGGCCGGCATGTGGTGCGTGAACATCGGCCACGGCCGCGAGGAGATGGCCCAGGCGATCTCCGAGCAGGTGATGCGGATGCCCTATTTCAGCCCGTGGAGCCTGGGCAACCCGCCGGCCGCGGAGCTCGGCGAAAAGCTGGCCGAGCTGACGCCGGGGGACCTGAAGCACGTGTTCTACACGACCGGCGGCTCGACGGCCGTCGACTCGGCGCTGCGCTTCATGATGTACCTGAACAACTGCCTGGGGCGGCCAGAGAAGAAGCACATCCTGTCACGTCACGACGCCTATCACGGCAGCACGTACCTCTCGGCCTCGTGCTCCGGCAAGACGCGCGACAAGACCAATCTCGACTTCGAGAAGGGGTTCATCCACCTGCTGCCGTCGCCCAACCCCTACCGCCGGCCGGACGGCATGAGCGTCGAGGACTTCTGCGACGCCAAGGTCGCCGACCTCGAGAACAAGATCCTCGAGCTCGGGCCCGAGCGGGTCGGCGCCTTCATCGCCGAGCCGATCATGGCGTCCGGCGGCGTCATCGTCCCGCCGCCCGGCTATCACAGGCGCTGCCTCGAGGTCTGCCGCAAGTACGACGTGCTCTACATCTCCGACGAGGTGGTCACCGCGTTCGGCCGGCTCGGCCATTGGTTCGCCTCCGAGGACGTGTTCGACATCGTGCCCGACATCATCACCTCGGCCAAGGGCATCACCTCGGGCTACATGCCGCTGGGCGCGGTGTTCATCTCCGACCGGCTGGTCAAGATGCTGGCCGCACCGGAGGCGGAGATCGGCATGTTCGCCAACGGCTTCACCTATTCCGGCCATCCGGTGGCGGCGGCGGCGGCGCTCAAGAACATCGAGATCATCGAGCGCGAGGGCCTGCTCGAGCACGTCCGCGAGGTCGGCCCCTATTTCCAGGAGCGCCTGCGCGAACTCGAGGAGATCCCGATGGTCGGCGAGGTGCGCGGCCAGGGGCTGATGGCCTGCGTCGAATGCGTCAGCGACCGTGTGAGCAAGGAGCCGATGAAGCTCGACTACGAGATCGGCCGGCGCATCGACGCCCACTGCCAGGAGATCGGGCTGCTGGTGCGGCCGCTGATCAACATGTGCGTGATGTCGCCGCCGCTGATCATCACCCGCGCGCAGATCGACGAGATGGTCGACATCCTGCGCGCCGGCATCGAGCAGTCGCAGGATGATCTGCGCCGCGAGGGGCTGTGGCCCGGGTGAGGCGCGGCACGGGCCGCCGGATCCGGCGGCAGGGCTTTTCTGCGGCGGCCCGGCAAGGGGCAAACCGATGAGACTTGGAACCATTGCGGCGATCGCCGCCATCCTCATGGGACTGGCCGGCACGGCGTCGGCCGGCGACGTTGCCGCCGGCGACCTCGTGATCCGCGATCCGTGGTCGCGGGCGACGGTCGGGGCCATGCGCAACGGCGTGATTTACCTTGCCATCGCCAACCGCGGCACGGCGGTGGACCGCCTCGTCGCGGTGTCGACGCCGGTCGCCGGGGGCGCCTCCCTGCACCGCAGCGAGATGGCGGGCGGGGTGATGACAATGCGGCCGGTCGCCACGATCGAAGTCACGCCGGGCGAGACCGTTACGCTCGAGCCCGGCGGCCTCCACATCATGCTGACGCGCCTTGTGCGCCCGCTCCACGAAGGCGAGACTTTCGCCGCCGAGCTCGCGTTCGAGCGCGCCGGCACCGTGCATATCGAGGTGCTCGTGGCCGGCCCCGGCGCCCTGCACAGCGGCGCGGCGGGGCGCGACTAGCCGGCAGGTTGGCGCCCGGCGGCGCTGGCGGCCATCGCGCGGACGGTTTCGATGTGGCGGAGTTGAAGAACTGGCGGAGGGAGTGGGATTCGAACCCACGAGGAGCTTTCGCCCCCACACGCGTTCCAGGCGTGCGCCTTAAACCACTCGGCCATCCCTCCGACGGGCGCCGCAACGGCTGCGGCGCGGACCCTAACCGACCGCGCCGGCGCTGGCAAGCGGGGAGGGACGCGGCCGCGACCTTCGGTGGCGGCGCGCCTGCGCCCGTGCTACTGTCGGCGACGTAACCGGATCACGGATCGGGGCAGCGTCGCCATGGCCACCTTCCTGCGCATCGTCAGCCGCGTGCTCGCCATCCTCGGCATCGCGCTCATCGCGCTGATCGCCATCCTCTGGGCCGACGGCCAGAACCTGGCCGACCCGGCCGGCGCGATCTGGGCCAAGTTGCACGGGCCGAGCCTGCTCGCCTTCCAGAACATCGTGCAGCGCCATATGCGCATTCCCAGCGTATGGGACAACTACATCGTCCCGGCGCTCGGCCAGCCGGCCTGGATGGTCATGGTCGGGACGGCCGTGGCGCTGCTCTTGCTGGCGCTGGTGTTCGCCACCTTCGGGCGTAACAAGCCCCGCTCCGGCAACCGCTTCCGCAGCTCGCCGCCCGAGTAGGTGCGCCGTCGCGCGGGGTCATAGGACGCGCTAGCTTTCGTCCATCTTCAGGGCCTGCAGGAAGGCCGATTGCGGAATCTCGACCTTGCCGAACTGCCGCATGCGCTTCTTGCCCTCCTTCTGCTTCTCGAGCAGCTTGCGCTTGCGGGTCACGTCGCCGCCGTAGCATTTCGCGGTCACGTCCTTGCGCAGCGCGCCGACCGTCTCGCGGGCGATGACCTTGCCGCCGATCGCCGCCTGGATCGCGACCTTGAACAGCTGGCGCGGGATCAGCGTCTTGAGGCGCTGGCACAGCGCCCGGCCCCGGCTCTCGGCGCGCTCGCGGTGGACGACGACCGACAGCGCATCCACCGGCTCGCCATTGACCAGGATCGACAGCTTGACGAGATCGCCGTCGCGATAGCCGGCCATCTCGTAGTCGAAGCTGGCATAGCCGCGGCTCACCGATTTCAGGCGGTCGTAGAAATCGAACACGACCTCGTTGAGCGGCAGCCGGTAGACCGCCATGGCCCGGCCGCCGACATAGGTCAGGTCCTCCTGCTCGCCGCGCCGGTCCGTGCACAGCGAGAGGACCTGGCCGAGATAGTCGTCCGGCACCATGATCGTCGCCTTGATCCACGGCTCCTCGATGCGGGCGATGTGCACCGGGTCCGGATAGTCGGCCGGGTTGTGCAGCTCCAGCACCGAGCCATCGGCCTTGTGGACGCGGTAGACCACCGACGGCGCCGTCGTGATCAGGTCGAGGTCGAACTCCCGCTCCAGGCGCTCCTGCACGATCTCGAGGTGCAGGAGGCCGAGGAAGCCGCAGCGGAAGCCGAAGCCGAGCGCGGCCGAGGTCTCCGGCTCGTAATGCAGGCTCGAATCGTTGAGCGCCAGCTTGGCGAGGCTTTCGCGCAGCGCCTCGTAGTCGCTGGAGTCGACCGGGAACAGGCCGCAGAACACCACGGGAACCGACGGCTGGAACCCCGGCAGCGCCTGTTTCGCCGGGTTGCGCTCGTCGGTCAGCGTATCGCCGACCTTGCAGTCGGCCACCGACTTGATGGCGGCGGTGATGAAGCCGATCTCGCCCGGGCCCAGCGCGTCGACCAGCAGGCCCTTGGGCGTGAACACGCCGACCCGGTCGACGAGATGGCTGGCGCCGGTCGACAGCATGCGGATCTTCATGCCCTTCTTGAGGACGCCGTCATGGATGCGCACCAGGGCGACGACGCCGAGATAGGCGTCGTACCAGCTGTCGACCAGCAGCGCCTTGAGCGGCGCCGAGCGGTCGCCTGCCGGCGGCGGCAGGCGCGCCACCAGCGCCTCCAGGACGTCGTCGATCCCCTGCCCGGTCTTGGCCGAGATCTCCAGCGCCTCCGAGGCGTCGAGGCCGATGACGTCCTCGATCTGCTGGCGGACCCGGTCGGGCTCGGCCGCCGGCAGGTCGATCTTGTTGAGCACCGGGATGATCTCGTGGTCGTTGTCGAGCGCCAGGTAGACGTTGGCCAGCGTCTGCGCCTCGACCCCCTGGCTGGCGTCGACCACCAGCAGCGAGCCCTCGCAGGCCGCCAGCGAGCGGCTGACCTCGTAGGAGAAGTCGACATGGCCGGGCGTGTCCATCAGGTTCAGGGTGTAGGTGCGGCCGTCGGCGGCCTTGTACAGCAGCCGGACCGTCTGCGCCTTGATGGTGATGCCGCGCTCGCGCTCGATGTCCATGGAATCGAGCACCTGGCTTTTCATCTCGCGGGTGTTCAGCCCGCCGCAGCGCTCGATCAGGCGGTCGGCGAGCGTCGACTTGCCGTGGTCGATATGCGCGATGATCGCGAAGTTGCGAATGAGATCGGGGTCCGTCATCGATACCGAAGAATGCCTGACTGCCGCGGGTGGCAGGAACATAGGCGCGCCGTCCCCGCCGCGCAATCCATAGAAGCGGGACAGGGCAACGGCGCCTTGTATGCGGCCCCATTAACGCACCGTAAGGGTCTCCTTAACGATTCCTCCATATTCTTGGGCCCGGGACAGCGCCGGCCGGGCAGCCCGGCCCTTGGCGTGCCCGCAACACGTATCATCAATCTCCGGAGTCAGGGTTCGACGCAGTCCGATGGGTTGGAAAGAGATCAGCAGGGCCGGCGCAAGAGCTTTCCAGAACGGTGAGTACGTCGAGGCGGAACGGCACTTCGCGGTCGCCGTGATCGAGGCCAAGAAGCTGGGGCCGGGCGACCGGCGACTGGCCCACGCGATGAACGATCTTGCCATGTTCTACCACGCGCTTGGCCGGCTGGGCGAGGCGGAGCCGCTGTACCGGCGCGCGATCAGCATCGACGAGTCCTCCGGCCTCGACCCTGACCCGGACTTCGTGGTCACGCTGGAAAACGTCGGCGAGCTCTACCGGACCCAGCAGCGCAAGACGGAGGCGGCCGCGATGTACCAGCGCGCAGCAGATATCTCCGAGACGCTGTATCTGACGGCCCTCGCCGCCCACGGCGACAACAGCCCGGCCCTGATCCCGCATCTCGCGGCGCTGGCGTCCCTGGACGAGGCGCAGGAGGACCTCGAGGGCGCGGAACGGCGATACCGCAAGATCCTGAGCATCCGCGAGCTGACCATGGAGTCGGGACATGTCGATATCGCTGGCTCGGCGGGTCGGCTGGCCTTTGTCCTGACCCTGCGCGGCAAGTTCGATGAGGCCGAGTCTCTGTACAAACGGGCGCTGGCAGTCGAGGAGGCCGCGCTCGGTCCCGGCCATCCTGACGTGGCGGCGACGCTGGTCGGCCTCGCCACCCTCTATCACCAGCAGGGCCGCGACACCAAGGCGGAGATGTTCGGCCGGCGTGCGCTGCAGATGCTGGAAGAGGCGTTCGGCCACAATCACCGCGAAACCGCGGCGGCGATCAAGACCCTCGCCTCGCAGTTCGCCGCCCAGAAGCGCTATGCGGAAGCGGAGCCGCTGCACAAGCGGCTGCTCGAGATCGGCGAGGCAATGCTCGGCGACGAGCACCCGCACCTCGTGACCGAGCTGATCGACCTCGCCGGCCTGTACTGCGACCGCGAAAATTACGAGAAGGCCGAGCCTCTGGTGCGGCGCGCCATGAAGATCGCGCTCAGGAACTCGACCACCGCCGACCTCTCCGCGGTTCACCTGATGGAACTGTACGCCTGGCTGCTCGGCAAGCTGGGCCGCACCTCGGACGCAACGGAAATCTCGGCGCGCGCCGCCGCGCTGCGCGCAAACGTCGCCTGATCCTCACCCTCCGGGACCGATGACCGTCCCGGGCGACCCGCGCAACGCCGTCAGACGTGATGGCTGATATGCGCGTGCCGGGCTTCCGCCATCAGCCGGCGGAACCCGTCGCCGCTGACATGCACCAGGGTGCGGTGGTCACCGCCCTCGAACCAGACTTCGGGCTGCCCGGTGAGGCTGTCGTCGACCACGGTCGTGACGTCATAGGCCGCGCCGGTGGGCGGGATCGCGCCGAGGCGGCAGTCGCTGAACAGGTCGGCGATCTCCGGCTCGGTGGCGAAATCCAGGTTGCAGCCGAAGGTCCGCTCGAGGCTGCCGACCTCCACCCGGTGCGTACTCGGCACGACCGCCAGCACGTAGCCGTCGTCGTGCTGCAGGACGACGCCTTTGGCCAGGCGGTCGCCCGGGATATGGGCGGCCTGGGCGGTACGGCTGCTGCACTCGGTGCGCGGATGCTCGACCAGGTCGTAATCGACCCGCGCATCCGCCAGGTACTCCTTGAGCTTTCTACCGATGGTCATGGACGATCTCCCATGGCTCCGCCGCGGCGACGCCCCCCCGCGAGCGGCAGGGAGATCTCGGCCGGATACCGGCAACCGGCCGGACCGCAGGGATCGGCGCCCCGGCCCATGCTGCCGCCCGCCGGTCCCTGCGCGGAGCGGCCGCGGCAATACAACCTTAACCATACCACAGGTGCGGTCATGAAGCCACATCCTGTGCCGGCGCCGCGGCCGGATTTTAGGCCGGGCCCCGGCGCTTCGCCTCCGCCTCCTCGCGCAGCAGCTCGAGCGCGAGCCACTCCTCCTCGGCCACCGCATGTTCGGCGCGGGCGGCGGCGAGCTCCGCGGTCGCCCGCTCGAAGGCGGCGCGGTCGCGGGCATACAGGCCGGCATCGGCGAGGGTCGCCTCGAGCGCCGCAATGCGCGCTTCCAGCGCAGCCATTCGCCCCGGCAGCCGGTCCAGCGCATGCTGCTGCTTGTAGCTGAGGCGGTCGCGGGACGTGCCTGCCTCGCCCTGCGCCGGGGTCCTGCGCGGCGCCTTTCCGGGCCGCCGCGCGGGTTTCCCGGCCCCGGCGCTCGGCCGCTGGCGCACATAGTCGCTGTAGCCGCCGGGATACTCGGTGGCCGCGCCGTCGCCCTCGAGCGCGACCGTCGAGGTGACCACGCGGTCGAGGAAGTCGCGGTCGTGGCTGACCAGCAGCACCGTGCCCGCATAGTCGGCCAGCAGCTCCTGCAGCAGATCCAGCGTGTCCATATCGAGGTCGTTGGTCGGCTCGTCCAGCACCAGGAGATTCGATGGCCGCGCCAGGGCACGCGCCAGCAGCAGGCGGTTGCGCTCGCCGCCGGACAGGCTTTCGACCGGGCTGCGCGCCTGGGTATCGGCGAACAGGAAGTCGCGCAGATAGGAGACGACATGGCGCGGCCGCCCGCCGACCATCACCTGGTCGCCGCCCCCCGGGCACAGCAGCGACCACGGCGTCTCGCCGGGCTCCAGCGCCTCGCGGGCCTGGTCGAGATAGACCATCTCGATGTTGGTGCCGCGCCGCAGCCGGCCGGAATCGGGCGCGAGCGCGCCGATCAGGAGGCGCAGCAGCGTGGTCTTGCCGGCGCCGTTCGGGCCGATGATGCCGACCCGGTCGCCGCGCAGGATGCGGGTCGAGAAGCCCCTGATCACGGGGTTGCCGTCCCAGCCCTTGGCGATGTCCTCGGCCTCGATGACCAGCTTGCCCGCCGGCGCCGCCTGTGCCGCCGCCATGCGCACGCTGCCCGCCGCCCTCGGCCGCCGCGCCCGCTCCGCGCGCAGCTCGGCAAGGCGCCTGAGGCGGCCCTGGTTGCGCTTGCGCCGCGCGGTGATGCCCTGGTGCGACCAGCGCGTTTCCTCGGCGATCCGCTTGTCGAGCTTGGCCGCCTCCGTCTCCTCGCGCGCGAGGATCTCCCCGGACCACGACTCGAAATGGGCAAATCCCTTGTCCAGCCGCAGCAGCCGCCCGCGATCGAGCCACAGCGTCGCGTTGGTAACGCGCGATAAGAACGCCCGGTCGTGGCTGACCGCAACCAGCGCGAAGCGGCCGGCTGCCAGCCGCGCCTCCAGCCACTCGATCGCCGGCAGGTCGAGATGGTTGGTCGGCTCGTCCAGCAGCAGGACGTCGGGATCGCCGGCAAGCGCGCGGGCCAGCGCCGCCCGCCGCGCCTCGCCGCCGGACAGGCCGTCCGTGGCCCTGGCCCCGTCGACGCCGAGCGCATCGAGCAGAGCCGCCGCCCGGTGCCGTTCCGCCGCAGCGCCGGCGGCGGCGTAGTCCAGCACCGTTGCATGGCCGGACAGGTCCGGCTCCTGCGCCAGCATCGCCACCCGCACGCCCTTCTGCAGGCGGCGTTCGCCGGCATCCGCCTCGATCGCGCCGGCCATGAGACGCAACAGGGTCGACTTGCCGGCGCCGTTGCGGCCGACCAGCGCGATCCGCTCGCCGGCGGCGATCGCAAGGTCGACGTCGCGGAACAGCGGCCGGCCGCCGAAGCCGAGGGTGGCGGAGTCGAGGGTCAGGAGCGGCGAGGCCATGGGTGGGGGTGTCCTCGGGTGCAGGGGTCGTGCGATGCATAGATGCCCCGCCCCCGGGCCCCGCGCAAGGGCGCGCCGTGCGAAACGAGCCCATGCGTTAGGGTTTTCCGCGGGTTTGCGGGGGCACATTTGCGTCTCGCTTCGCCGAGCGCTCCCTGGGCCGACCCCCTCACCCTGCCCTCTCCCACCAAGGGAGAGGGTTTTTGCGTGCCGCCTCGAAGACAAAGCCCTCTCCCCTGGTGGGAGAGGGTTGGGTGAGGGGGATTGCGGCAAGCGGAGCGCAAAAACTAACGTTCGCGCAATGCCTCCGATATCCGTTCCAGCACGCCGTCAGGGTTGCCCAGGACGTCGTTGTTCCAAAACCGCAGCACGCGGAAGCCGCGCTTCTCCAACCATGCCGTTCGCGTAGCGTCGGCCGCGGCGGTATCGACATGCTGGCCACCGTCGAGCTCGACCACGAGCTGCGCCGCGTAACAGGCGAAATCTGCGATGAAGGGGCCGATCGGCACCTGCCGGCGGAACTTGGCGCCGGCCAACTGTCGGTCGCGCAGCCGCCGCCAGAGGAGGCTTTCCGCCTTGGTCTGGTTGGCGCGCAGCGACCTGGCATGTCGGCTGGCCATAATCGCCGAGTATACGCGACCTGCGGTGGTATCCGACAGGGGGAAATCGCGGGGCGTTGAGCAATCTCACGTGCCACCCCCTCACCCTGCCCTCTCCCACCAGGGGAGAGGGTTCGATGGTGCCGCTCGGTGGCAGAGCCCTCGTCCTTGGTCGGACAGGGCTCGATGTTGCCGCCTCGAAGACAAAGCCCTCTCCCCTGGTGGGAGAGGGTTGGGTGAGGGGGATTGCGGCGCGACGGCGGTTGAAGGGGCTCGTGGCGAGCGGGGCGCTGTGTTACCCGCCCCTCTCACCCCTTGCCACGCAGGATCCGCACGGCCTCGTTGAGCTGGCTCATGCGCTTATGGTCGCCGGTGCCGCCGTCGGGGTGGTGGATCGCGGCGAGGGTGCGGTAGCGCCGGCGGATCTCGGCGTCGTCGGGGTCGGCGTCCGGCGCCAGCCCAAGCACGTAGAGGGCATCGAACCGGCTGCCGACGCCGTGTGGCAGAGGCTCGAACGACAGCGCCCGGACCTGCCGGCGCAGGCGGGCGATTTCGGCGTGCGCCTCGTCGAGGCGGTCGGAGGCGCTCGGCCCGCGCCCGTCCTCCATCGTCAGGTTCACCTCGCCGCGGTCCATGGCCAGCGCCAGGGCGAGGGCCGAGCGGATCTGCGGCGCCGTCCGCCCGGCCACCGTGCGCACCTGGAGGCGCGGCTTGCGACGCCAGGTCTTGCCCGCATTCGCGCCGGATTTGAGGATCACGGTCTCGCGGTCGCGCGGCTCCGGCTCGCCGGGGTCGGGGAAGTCCGCGGCCTCCCGCGGCATCAGCAGCAGCACCGCGCGGGCCAGCTCGCCAGCGTTGACGCCGCGCCGCCCGGCGAGTTCCAGCACCGCGTCGCGGAAGGCGCTCGCGCACGGCACCACATAGGACTTGTTCGAGATGTCTTCGGTAGCTTGTCGGGGCGCGCGGGGCATGTCGTCGGTGTCGTCCGGGTGGTCCAGCCTGTCGCCCAGCCACAGGCGCCGGCGGCGCGAGCGCAGCACGTTCGCCTTGCGCAGGGCTTCGCCATAGACATTCCGCGGCGTGCTCATGGCCGTCAACTAGGTTTTCAGTTTCCGTGGGCCGGGCATGCCCCAAGCATGCCGTGCACCGGCGCCGGCGACAGCAACTATCGTGCGGGATTTTATGTAACGGGTGCGACCGGTCGGCGGCGCGACCTCATGCTTCGAGACGCGGCTGCGCGCCTCCTCAGGATGAGGACACGGACATCGGAGCCTCATGCCGAGGAGCCCCGAAGGGGCGTCTCGAAGCAAGAGGTCGCGCCAAAGGCGACGCAGCGGCACTGAAAGCGAGTCCCGCCGTAATCGCCCCGGCGTCAGCCGCGCAAGACCCCGCCGGTCTGCTTCTGCACCGCGGCGATGACGGCGGCGGAGACGCGCTCGATGTCCTCGTCGGTGAGCGTCCGCTCCTGCGGCTGCAGGGTGACCGCGATGGCGACCGACTTGCGGCCCGCATCCACGCCCTCGCCCTCGTAGACGTCGAACACGTCGACCTCGCTGATCAGCGTCTTATCGGCCCCCCGGGCGGCGCGCAGCAGCGTTTCGGCGGACACGCCGGCATCGACCACGAACGCGAAGTCGCGGCCGACCGGCTGGAACGGCGACGGCCGCAGCAGAGGTCGCATCTTGCCGCCCTTCGCCCGCGGCTGGGGGATGTGGTGCAGGAAGATCTCGAACGCCGCCGTCGGGCCCTTGAGGTCCATCGCCCTTAAGATGCGCGGATGGATCTCGCCGAACCGGGCCAGCACGTTGGGGCCGAGCCGCAGCACGCCGGAGCGGCCCGGATGGTACCAGTCCGGCGCGTCGCGCGTGACCTGCAGATTGTCGACCGGGGCGCCGCAGGCGGCCAGCACCGCCAGCGCGTCGGCCTTGGCGTCGAACGCGTCGACCGGACGCGGCGGCGCGGCCCAGTGGCGCGGGCCGGTGTTGCCGGTGCGCAGCCCGGCGGCGACGATGTCCTCGCCCTCGGGGGTGTCGTCGCGCCACGACGGGCCGACCTCGAACAGGCCGAGATCGGGGTAGCCGCGGTCGGCGTTGCGCCCCGCAGCGGCCAGCAAATTGGGCAGGATCGACGGCCGCATGACCGTCAGGTCCGCGCTGATGGGGTTCTCCAGCCGCAGCTCGTCGGGCACGCCGCCGAACAGCGCTGCCTGCTCCTCGGCCATGAACGACCAGGTCACCGCCTCGAGCATGCCGCGGCCGGCCAGCACCTTGCGGGCGAAGCCTTCGCGCCGCTGGCCGGTGGTGAGGATCTGCTCCGGCAGCTCGCTCTCGCGCTCCAGCGGCACCGCCGGGATGGCATCGAACCCCTTGACCCGCAGCACCTCCTCGACGAGGCAGGGCTCCAGCGTGACGTCGGGCCGCCAGGACGGCGTGGTGGCGACGATCGCCCCGTCTTCTTCCTTGGTCCTGAAGCCCAGCGCCTCGAGGATCTGCCGCTGTTCGGCGACCGGCAGGTCGACGCCGCCCAGGGTCTTCACCCGGTCGGCCCGCAGCGTCACCTCGCGGCCCGTCTCGGGCATCGCGCCGGCGATCGACAGCTCGCTCGCCTCGCCGCCGCAGATGTCGAGGACCAGCCGCGCCGCGACCTCGGCGCCCCACAGCGCCGATTCCGGGTCGACGGCGCGCTCGAAGCGGTAGCGGGCGTCGGACTCGATCTTGAGCTTGCGCCCGGTGGCGGCGGTGCGGACCGGGTCGAACAGCGCCACCTCGAGGAACATCTCGGTGGTCTCGGCGGTGCAGCCGGTGACCTCGCCGCCCATCACCCCGGCGATGCCGTGCACGCCCTCGCCGTCGGCGATGCACGTCATGCCGTCGTCGAGCTCGTACTCCTTGCCGTCGAGCGCAAGGATCGTCTCGCCCGCCCGGGCAAGGCGCATGGTCAGCGTGCCGCCCTCGAGCTTGGCGGCGTCGAACACGTGCAGCGGCCGGCCGAGGTCGAAGGTGACGTAGTTGGTGATGTCGACCAGGGCCGAGATCGGCCTGAGGCCGATGGCGACCAGGCGGCGCTGCATCCAGTCCGGGCTCGGGCCGTTCTTCAGGCCTCGAAAATAGCGGCCGACGACCATCGGGCAGGCGTCCTCCGCCGCCTTCGGGAAGTCCCGGCGCCACTGGATCGGGCTCTTGAAGGCGCCCGGCACTTTCTCGGCCATGGCGAACGGCTTCAGGGTGCCGATGCCGGACGCCGCGAGGTCGCGGGCGATGCCGCGCACGCCGAGGCAGTCGCCGCGGTTCGGCGTGATGCCGATCTCGATCACCGGATCGTCGAGACCCATGATTTGCGCGAACGGCGCGCCGACCGGCGCATCGTCCGGCAGCTCGATGATGCCCTCATGCTCGTCCGACAGCCCCATCTCGCGCTCGGAGCACAGCATGCCGTTCGATTCCTCGCCGCGGATCACCCCCTTCTTCAGGTCCATCCCGGTGCCGGGGATATGCGTGCCGGCCGGCGCGAACACGCCCTTCATGCCGGTGCGCGCGTTGGGCGCGCCGCACACCACCTGGACCTTCCCGGTGCCGGTATCGACGATGCACAGGCTCAGCTTGTCGGCGTTCGGGTGCTTCTTCGCCTCGACCACATAGCCGACGGTGAACGCCTTGAGGTCCTTCGCGGGGTCGTGCACGCCCTCGACCTCGAGGCCGAGGCCGGTCAGCGCATCGGTGATCTGGTCGAGCGGCGCGTCGGTCTCGAGGTGATCCTTGAGCCACGAGAGAGTGAACTTCACGGCGTCAGCCCCCGGATCAGCGTCGGCACCTCGAGCGGCACGAAGCCGTAGTGCTTCAGCCAGCGCAGGTCGGCGTCGAAGAAGGTGCGCAGATCGGGAATGCCGTATTTCAGCATGGCGATGCGCTCGATCCCCATGCCGAAGGCGAAGCCCTGATAGTCGCCGGGATCGATGCCGCAGGCCGCCAGCACGTTGGGATGCACCATGCCGCAGCCGAGGATCTCCAGCCAGTCGTCGCCGTCGCCGATCCGCAGCTCGCCGCCCTCGCGCGAGCAGCCGATGTCCACCTCCGCCGACGGCTCGGTGAACGGGAAGTGGCTGGGCCGGAAGCGGACCGGCACGTCCGGCACCTCGAAATAGGCGCGGCAGAACTCGATCAGGCAGCCCTTCAGGTGCCCCATATGGGTGGTCTTGTCGACGATCAGCCCCTCGACCTGGTGGAACATCGGGGTGTGCGTCATGTCGCTGTCGCAGCGATAGGTGCGGCCCGGCGCGATGATCCGCAGCGGCAGGCCGGAGCCGGCGGACGACTTGCCCTTCTGCCCCATCGCCGCCTGCATGGCGCGGATCTGCACCGGCGAGGTGTGGGTGCGCAGCACCATGCGGCTGCCGTCGTCCTTCTCCGGCAGGTAGAAGGTGTCGTGCATCTGCCGCGCCGGATGCTCGGGCGGGATGTTGAGGGCGGTGAAGTTGTGGAAGTCGTCCTCGATGTCCGGCCCCTCGGCGACCGCGAAGCCCATCTCGCCGAAGATCGCGACGACCTCGTCCATGGTCTGGCTGATCGGGTGCAGCCGCCCGTCCGGCTGCGGCCGCGCCGGCAGGGTGACGTCGACCGATTCCTCTGCGAGCCGGGCATCAAGCTCGGCGTCCCGCAGCACCGCCCTGCGAGCGTCAATCGCTTCGGACACCGCGTTTTTCAGGGCGTTGACCGCCTGTCCGCGTTCCCGCCGCCGGTCCGGTTCGATCTGGCCGAGACCCTTCAGGAGATCGGTGATCCGCCCTTTCTTGCCCAGCAGCGAGACACGCAGATCCTCGAGCGCCGCCAATGAACCCGCCGATTCGACGGCCGCCAGCATCTCGTCGCGCATTGACTCCAGGTCTTTCATCGGATCCTCGCCGCCGCTCCTCCGGCGGCGCTCCGCCCTCTCCCCCTACTTCGCGGCGGCCGCCAGCGCGTCGCGCGCCTGGCCGACGAGGGCCTCGAAGGCGGCCGGCTCGCTGACCGCGAGCTCCGCCAGGATCTTGCGGTCGAGGTCGATCTCCGCCTTCTTCAGGCCGTTGATGAACTGCGAATAGGTCATGCCGTGCTGCCGCGCGCCGGCATTGATGCGCTGGATCCACAGGCCGCGGAAATCGCGCTTGCGCGTGCGGCGGTCGCGGTAGGCGTATTGCAGGTTCTTCTCGACCCGCTGGACGGCGGCGCGGAACGTGTTCTTGGCGCGGCCGCGCGCCCCCTTGGCCAGCTTGATGACTTTCCTGTGACGGGCGTGCGTGGTAACGCCCCGCTTGACACGTGCCATGGTTCAAACTCCCTGCGAACTCAGGCGTTGGGCAGATAGTTGCGCTTGACGACCTTGGCGTCGCACGACGCCATGATCTGCGTGCCGCGGTTGGTCCGCTTCATCTTCTGCGGCCGCCGGCGCAGCATGTGGCTGAGGCCCGCGCTGTTGAACCGCACCTTGCCCTTGGCGGTCAGGCGGAAGCGCTTCTTGGCGCTGCTCTTGGTCTTGATCTTGGGCATTTGATGTCCTTTCGTTGTGATTTGACACGCTCCGCTTCCGGCGCCGCACAGGCGGAACATGCGTTGGCGGCCGGGCATACCCATGAGGCCCGGGCGCGCCGTCGGGGCACGGGAGAAACGTCCGCGCCGCGCGGCCTTATAAACGCAGACGCGCCCCGACGCAAGGGGCGCGTCCGTGGCCGATTCATACCGTCCCGCGGCCGGCTACCGCGCCGGCGCCAGCACCATGATCATCTGCCGGCCTTCCATGGTCGGCTCGTGCTCAACCTTGGCCTCGGTCTCGGTCTCCTCGCGAACACGTTGCAGCAGTTGCATGCCGAGTTCCTGATGCGCCATCTCGCGGCCGCGGAAGCGCATGGTCACCTTGACCTTGTCGCCCTCGCCGATGAACTTGTGCACCGCCTTCATCTTCACGTCGTAATCGTGGACGTCGATGTTGGGACGCATCTTGATCTCCTTGACCTCGATGGTCTTCTGCTTCTTGCGGGCCTCGCTCTTCTTCTTCTGCTCCTGGTACTTGAGCTTGCCGTAGTCCAGGATCTTGCACACGGGCGGATCGGCGTTCGGCGCCACCTCGACGAGGTCGAGGCCGGCCCGATCGGCCTTGTTCAGTGCGTCTTCGAGGGATACGACACCGACCATCTCACCATCCTCATCGACGAGGCGTACCGGGTCGGCGGTGATCATTTCGTTGGCGCGTGGCCCTTCCCGTACAGGTGCCGCAACGCTTCGCGGTGGTCTGGCTATTGAATCCTCCTCGGTTTGCTTGGCAAAAAACGATGCTCCCTGGGCCGGCGCCGCCCTACCGTCGACGGTCCGGCGGTGCCGATTCAGCGGTAAGTGTATGTAACGCCTCGTCCAGCGCAAGAATTTCGTGATTCTTGCCGCCGAGACGCCGCAGGGCGACCGTGCCGTCGGCGGCCTCGCGGGCCCCGACGACCAGGATGACCGGCACCTTGGCGACGCTGTGCTCGCGCACCTTGTAATTGATCTTTTCCGGGCGGGTGTCGAGCTCGACCCGCAGTCCGCCCTCGCGCAGCGTCCGGAACACGCGCGCCGCATAGTCGTCGGCATCGTTGGTGATGGTCGCGACGACCGCCTGGACCGGCGCCAGCCACAGCGGGAAGCGCCCGGCATACTGCTCGATCAGGATCCCGATGAAGCGCTCGAACGAGCCGAGGATCGCGCGGTGCAGCATGACCGGGCGGTGCTTGGCGCCGTCCTCGCCGACATAGGTCGCGTCGAGCCGCTCGGGCAGCACGAAATCGACCTGCAGGGTGCCGCACTGCCAGTCCCGCCCGATCGTATCCTTGAGCACGAATTCCAGCTTCGGGCCGTAGAACGCGCCCTCGCCCGGGTTCAGCGTGTAGTCCAGCCCGGCGGCCTTCGTCGCCTCGAGAAGCGCCGCTTCGGCCCGGTCCCAGACCGCGTCCTCGCCGGCGCGCACCGGCGGCCGGTCGGAGAACTTGACCGTCACGTCCTCGAACCCGAAGTCGCGGTAGATCGACATCAGCAGATCGCAGAACGCCTCGGTCTCGGAGGTGATCTGGTCCTCGGTGCAGAAGATGTGGGCGTCGTCCTGGACGAAGGCGCGCACCCGCATCAGCCCGTGCAGCGCGCCGGACGGCTCGTTGCGGTGGCACGAGCCGAACTCGGCCATGCGCAGCGGCAGGTCGCGGTAGCTCTTGATGCCCTGGCGGAAGATCTGCACGTGGCCCGGGCAGTTCATCGGCTTCAGCGCCAGCATCTTGCGATTGCCGGAGCCGGCGGTGTCGGATTCGTCGACCTCGGCGATGAACATGTCGTCGCGGAACTTCTCCCAGTGGCCCGACTTCTCCCACAGCGCCCGGTCGATCAGCTGCGGCGTCTTGACCTCGATATAGCCCGCCGCCTCGAGCCGGCGGCGCATGTAGTCCTGGCACACGCGGTACAGGGTCCAGCCCTTCTCGTGCCAGAAGATGCTGCCCGCCGCCTCCTCCTGGATGTGGAACAGGCCCATCTCGCGGCCGAGCCTGCGATGATCGCGCTTTTCCGCCTCTTCAAGCCGGTGCAGGTAGGCCTTCAGCTCCTTCTCGTCGCGCCATGCGGTGCCGTAGATTCGCTGCAGCTGGGTGTTGCGCGCATCGCCGCGCCAGTAGGCGCCGGCCAGCTTCATCAGCTTGAACGCCTTGCCCAGCTTGCCGGTCGACGGCAGGTGCGGCCCGGTGCACAGGTCGAGCCACTCGCCCTGCCGGTAGATCGAGATGTCCTCGTCGCGCGGCAGCGTCTCGATATGCTCGGCCTTGAAGTGCTCGCCCTTGTCCGAGAAAAAGCGGATCGCCTCGTCGCGCTCCCAGACCTCGCGCGTGATCGGCTCGTTGCGGGCGACGATCTCGTGCATGCGCTTCTCGATGCGCTGAAGGTCGTCCGGCGTGAACGGCTCCTCACGGTAGAAATCGTAGTAGAATCCGTCCTCGATCGCCGGCCCGAACGTCACCTGGGTGTCGGGCCACAGCTCCTGCACCGCCTCCGCCATCACGTGCGCGGCATCGTGGCGCAACAGCTCCAGCGCCGCCGCGTGGTCGCGGGTGACGATCTCGACGCGGGCATCCCTGTCGATGACGTGGGCGAGGTCCTTCATCTCGCCGTCGACGATCAGCGCCAGCGCCGCCTTGGCAAGGCCCGGTCCGATCGAAGCGGCCACGGCGGCCCCGTCGACCGGCGCGTCGAACTGGCGGACGCTGCCGTCCGGAAGCGTGATGCCTACCATGGATAACGCATCTGCGGGATCGATCCAAGACAGTGAGGGCGGCCATCGGCCGCTCGTTGCGCCCTGATCTAGCGCAAGCGCAAGGCTGCCGCAACCTCGGTAACCGGCAATTCGGCAAGATTCTCCTTGCGGACCATGACCACATAACGGCCGCGCGGCGCATCGCGGTCGCGCTCGACCGCCGGCGCCGTCAGCACCACGGACGGGCAGCCGACCGCCGCGATCAGGTGCATGATGCCGCTGTGGTTGCCGATCGCGACGCTGGCGCGCCGGGCCAGCGCCGCGACGTCGAACAGCGTGGTCTTCGCCGTCAGGTCCATGGCCTCCGGCGAGACCGCCGCGATCATCTGGTTGTCGGGTGCCTCCGGTCGGGTGCCGATGATGACGGGCCGGCGGCCCTCGATGGCGATGCGCCGCGCGAGCTCGGCGAACGCGGCCACCGGCCAGCATTGCCCGCTGTCCGGCGCGATGCGGCCGGGGGCGATCAGCACGAAGCCGTCCTGCAGCCCGTAGCGACCGGCGAAATCACGGGTCAGCCAGGACAGGTCCGGCTGGGGAAGCTCGGTGATGCCGGCCTCGGCGAGCTGGCTTTCCGTCCGCTCGACATAGTGCTCCCGCGCCGGGCCGGCACCGCGGACCAGGCCGAGGAACCCGGTCCTGCCGCGCGACCATTCCGCCTTCGCGCCCCAGAAATCGCGCATCCAGAAGCGGTAGCGCGCGGTCCGTGCGGTGCTGTCGAGGTCGTAGACGCGGTCCAGCCCGGCGCGGCGCAGGCGGCGCACCAGCTTCAGCACCTTGCCGACCCGTGCCCAGCGCGGCGCGCCGTCGTCCCAGACCTCGTCGAACCAGCCGCTCTTGCGCGCCAGCTCGGCGAACCGGCGCGTCGTCAGCAATATGATGTGGGCGCTGGTGTGGTGGTGGCGGATCGCATTGAACGCCTCGAACGCCAGTACGAATTCGGAGAAATCGCCCAGCTTGACGACCAGAACGCGGCGGGCGGGCCGGGCGTTCATCCCGAATCGCCGGGCCCGACCGACGTCCGGTGCAGCAACTCGCGATAGACGTTGAGCGTCGCCGCGCACATCTTCGCCGTCGTGAAGCTCGACCGGATCCGACCGATCGCCCGGATCGCCAGCGCCTCGCGGGCCGCGGTGTCGAGGGCGAGCGCCTTGTCGAGGGCCGCGGCAAGGGCGACGGGATCCTCCGGCGGTACCAGCCAGCCCGTTACGTCCTCCTCGAGGATTTCCGGCGCGGCGCCGTGGCGCGGCGCGATCACCGGCTTGCCGATCGCCTGCGCTTCGGCGACCACGCGACCGAAGGCCTCCGGCTCGGTCGAGGCGGAAACGACGACGTCGGCGATCTTGTATGCGGCCGCCATGTCGCGGCAGGTGCCGACCAGATGCACCATGCTCTGCAGGCCGAGCCTGTGCACGAGCCCCTCGAGCTCGCGGCGATAGCCCTCGCGCCCGTCGCCGACGATGAGGCAGCGGAGCTGCCGGTCGCGCAACCGGGTCAGCGCCTCCAGCAGCACGCGGTGCCCCTTCCAGCGGGTCAGTCGTCCCGGCAGCATGACGACCGGGACGCCATCCGGCAGGCGCCACTGTTCGGCGAGCTGGATGACCCGCGCCGCCGTCACCTTTTCCGGATCGAAGATCTCGGTGTTGACGCCGCGATGGATCAACCGGATGGCCGCGGGGTCCACCTTCCTGTAATTGTCGATGATGTACCTGCGGATGAACTCCGATATGGCGATCACCCGCTCGCCGCGGGTCATCACCGAGTTGTACAGCCGCTTGAACGGCAGCCCGAAACCGTACGGCCCGTGCACGGTGGTCACGAAATGCACGCCGGTCCGCCGGGTCGCGAGCAGGGCGCTCCAGGCCGGCGCCCGGCTGCGCGCGTGGACGACGTCGACGCCGAACTCTCGGATGATCCACGCCAGGCGCCCGGCGTTCCGGTGGATGACGAAGGGGCTTTTCGACTGCACGGGCATTTCGATGTGCCGCCCGCCGACGCGCGTCAGCTCGTGCACCATGGGCCCGCCGCTGGATGCGACGAGCGGGGTCCACCCGGCCCCGGCCAGCGCCGCGGCCATCTCCACCGTACCGCGCTCGACGCCGCCGCCGACCAGCGACGGCAGCACCTGCAGCACGACAGGCGCAACGGACACGCGGGTGCTTTCCGAAAATGCCATGTTTCGCTTATTCTCCCAGAGCACGCGCGCCCCGCCTTTCGATCGGACATACCAAGTGGACACGCCAATTTCAATCCTGGTCGCGCCCGACGGCGCCCGCATCGCCTGCCGCCGGCGCCCCGGAAAACCGCCCGGCATCATGCTGTGCGGCGGCTTCCGGTCGGACATGACGGGGACCAAGGCGGTCGCCCTCGACGCCTGGGCCGAGGCCGCCGGGCATCTGTTCGTCCGTTTCGACTATCGCGGGCATGGCGAATCGTCGGGCGACTTCATCGACGGTACAGTCGGGCTGTGGCGCGACGATGCGCTGCTGGTGCTGGACGAGGCGGGCGACGGCCCGATGGTCGTCGTCGGTTCCTCGATGGGGGCGTGGATCGCGCTGCTCGTCGCCCTGGCGCGTCCGGACCGGGTTTGCGGGCTGGTGCTGGTGGCGCCGGCGGTGGACTTCACCGAGGCGCTGATATGGCAGCGGCTGCCCGAAGACGCGCGCGCCGCCCTGGCACGCGACGGCGTGTGGCTGCGCCCGTCGGACTACAGCGACGAGCCCGACCGGATAACGAGCCGGCTGATCGAGGAGGGCCGCCGGCACCTGATTCTGGGACGCCCGATTCCCTTCGACGGGCCGGTCCGCATCCTGCACGGTCTCGCCGACGAGACGGTGCCGTGGCAACACGGGCTGCGCACGGCCGAAGCGCTGTCCTCGCGGGACGTGACCGTGACCCTGGTCAAGGGCGCCGACCACCGGCTGTCCGATCCCGCGAACCTCGCCCGGCTGACCGCCGCCGTTGCGGAGCTCGCGGCTACAACAGGCCCTTGAGCCCTTCGCGATAGGTCGACCATCTGAGGGTCACGCCGAGTTCCTCCTTGATGCGCCGGTTCGAGACCCGCTTGCTCTCGCCGTAGAAGCTGCGCGCCATCGGCGACAGGCTGTCCTTGACCGACTCGAACTCCTCGACCGGCGGCGGCTCGACGCCGAGCAGTGCGCAGGCATGGGCGATGACCTCGTCGGGCGGCGCCGGCTCGTCGTCGGACAGGTTGTAGGCGGCGCCCGGGTTCGGCCGCGCGATGGAGGCGCGCAGCACCCGCACGATATCGTCCCGGTGAATCCGCCCGAACACCTGACCCGGCCGACGGATGCGCCGGGCGCGGCCCTGCCGCACCGTCTCCAGCGCGTTGCGGCCCGGCCCGTAGATGCCGGCGAGTCGGAACAGATGCACCGGCACCCCGTGGTCGCGCCACAGCGCCAGCCAGCCATCCTCGGCGGCGACCCGGCGAAGGCCGCGCTGCGAGACGGCGCGGCGCTCCGAGGATTCGTCGACCGTGCCGCCCCGGCGGTCGCCGTACACGCCGGTGGTGGAAAGATAGCCGGCCCAGGCAAGATCCTGCAGCCGTGCGATGTCGGCCGCGTGGTGCTCGAGAACGGGGTCGCCCGTCGCGTCGGGCGGGACGGAGGAGAGAAGATGCGTCGTGCCGGCGAGCGCCGCCGGGTCGTCCAGCGGCCGCTCCGAGTCGAATGGATGGATGTCCCAGCCGCGCGAAGCAAGATCGCCATGGGCGGCGGGGTCGCGCACCGTGCCGGCCACGGCCCAGCCTTCGGCCTGAAGATCGGCCGCCAGGGCCTGCGCCGAATAACCCATCCCGAAACAGAACAGACGGTTCGTCATCGCGTCCCACCTTGCGATTCGCGTTGCCTGCGCATTGGCATGACCGGCAGGCTGGCCGCCGCAGGGCCCGGCCTGGTCATTCCGCCTTGCCCGCGGCAGCAGCGTGGCCCGTCGCGCTCTGCGCTTCGATGAAGATGCGGGTGACCTCGGGATGGGCCGCCTTGATCTCGCGCTCCAGGTTCGAGACCGTCCGCTCCACATCGTCGGCCGACAGCCCCTCGGTGAAATCGATACTGAGGTTCGCCAGCACGTCGGCCGGGCCGAAATGCATCGTCAGGACCTCGTTGATCGACTTGATCCCCGTCTGCGCGCCGATGATCCGGCGGATTCCCTCGACCACCGGCTTGCCGGCACCCTCGCCGATCAGCAGTCCCTTGCATTCATAGGCGAGCAGTGCCGCGGTGATGGCCAGAATACAGCCGATGGCGATGGCGGCGACGCCGTCGAGCACCGGCATGTCGAGCGCCTGCGCCGCGGCGATGCCGACCATCGCGACGATGAGCCCGAGCATGGCGGCGGAATCCTCGAACAGCACGGTGAAGACGGTCGGATCCTTGCTCAGCCGGATCGCCTTGACCCAGGTCCGGTGGCCGCGCACGCGGTTGAATTCGCGGAAGGCGACCCACCAGGCGATGCCCTCGAACACCATCGCCAGCGACAGGACCACGTAGTTCACGTAGGGATCGGTGATCGGGTGCGGCCGCAGCACCCGCTGGACGCCTTCGTAGATCGAGACGCCGGCGCCGACCCCGAAAATCAGGATCGCCACCACGAAGGCCCAGAAATAGAGCTCCATGCCATAGCCGAAGGGATGGCTCTCGTCGGCCGGCTGCTTCGACCGCTTGATCCCGTACAGAAGCAGCCACTGGTTGCCGCTGTCGACCACCGAGTGCACGGCCTCGCTGAACATCGCGGAGGAGCCGGTGAAGAAGCCGGCCGCGAACTTGGTCACCGCGATCAGCGAATTGCCGACCAGGGCGGCATAGATCACTTTCTTCGATTCTGAACTGGCCATGATGTCTCCTGGCGACAAAGTTACGGCGGACGGCCGCGGGCCCGGTGCGCCCGCCTCACCTCGCAACGTTCGGGGGTCGGTCGGTCACCTGGGTGAGGGCAGGGCGGGCGTCGGACGACACGCTAGAAATCGAGATTTGCATAATGATTCGGCGGCGGACAGCCGGGAATCGCGTCGGCGAGCAACGGCCGGAAGGCGGGGCGCGATTTGACCCGCGCGTACCAGTCGCGCGCTGCCTCGTGCTCGTCCCACGGCACGTCACCAAGATAGTCGACCGCCGAAAGATGGGCCGCCGCGGCGATGTCGGCCAGCGAGAACGCGTTGCCGGCGAGCCATTTCCGGCGCTCGCACAGCCAGCCGATATAGTCGAGGTGGTGGTGGATGTTGGCCTGGCCGGCGCGGATCGCCGACGAATTCGGCTGCCCGAGGCCGAGGAAGCGCTTCATGATCTTCTCGTCGACCAGATTCGACGTCACCTCGCTGCCGAACTTCCAGGCAAACCAGTCGACGAGGCGGCGTACCTCGGCGCGGCCGGCCGGATCGGAGCCGATCATGGACGGTTCCGGGTAGACCTCGTCGACGTATTCGGCGACCGCGCCGCGGCCGGCGACCACGGAGCCGTCGGCCTCGACCAGCACCGGCACGGTGCCGGCCGGATTGATCTTCAGGAATTCTGCCCGGCGCTCCCAGGTCTTTTCGATCCGCAGCTCGAACTCGACCTCCTTCGTGGCCAGTAGGAACCGGATCATGCGGCTTTCGGGAGACAGCCAGAGATGGTAGAGGACGCGCATGGGCCGCAGTTATAGCCGCAACGAAGGGTCGCGCGCCAGCCCCCGCAGCGCGCCGGCGTGACCCGGCCTGACCGGTCCGTTCAGGCTGTCCGCACCGCCTTGGCGGCGGCCACCGGGTGCTCCAGCCGGGACAGCATTTCCTTGGGGATCACCTGCCAGAACCGCTTCTTCTCGGTATCCCAGTTGCGCAGGATCCGGTCGGCCCAGCGCGACTGGGTCTCGCGGACGTGCTCGGCGATCAGCGCCTTGCACAAATCGTCCCAATGCCCCGGCTCGATGCGCTGCCAGACCACCGAGTCCGGATTGACGCGGATCTCGAAGTCGCCGGCGGGGTCGTAGACGAAGGCCATGCCGCCGGTCATGCCGGCGGCGAAATTGTCGCCCACCGGCCCCAGCACGACGGCGGTGCCCGCCGTCATGTATTCGCAGCCGTTGGAGCCGCAGCCCTCGACCACGGTCATGGCGCCGGAATTGCGCACCGCGAACCGCTCGCCGGCCTGGCCGGCGGCGAACAGGCTGCCGCCGGTGGCGCCGTACAGCACGGTATTGCCGATGATCGTGTTCTCGTTCGAGATCAACGGGCTGGTGACCATGGGCCGGACCACGATCTCGCCGCCGGACAGCCCCTTGCCGACATAGTCGTTGGCGTCGCCGAACACCTCCAGCTTCAGGCCCTGGACCGCGAAGGCGCCGAGCGACTGGCCGGCCGAGCCGCGCAGGCGCACGGTCAGGTGGCCGGGCTTGAGGCCGGTCATGCCGAACTGGCGGGTGATCTTGGAGCTCATCTTGGTGCCGACGGCGCGGTCGGTGTTGTGGACGTTGTAGGTCAGCTGCATCTTTTCGCCGGCCTCGAACAGCGGTCCGGCATCGGCGATCATCTGCGCGTCCAGCGTCTCCGGCACCTCGTTGCGGCCTTCCAGCGAGAAATAGCTCGGATGGCCGCCGGTATCGGCCTGCACCAGGAGCGGGTTGAGGTCGAGGTCGTCGAGATGCTCGGAGCCGCGGCTGACCTGGCTGAGCAGCTCGGTGCGGCCGATCACCTCGTTGAGCGAGCGCGCGCCCAGCGAGGCCAGGATCTCGCGCACCTCCTCGGCCATGAAGCTGAACAGGTTGACCACCTTCTCCGGCGTGCCGGTGAACTTCTCGCGCAGCTCCGGCTTCTGCGTGCAGACGCCGACCGGGCACTTGTTGGTGTGGCACTGCCGTACCAGGATGCAGCCCATGGCGACCAGCGAGCCGGTGCCGACGCCGAACTCCTCGGCGCCGAGCATCGCGGCGATCACCACGTCGCGCCCGGTCTTGATGCCGCCGTCGGTGCGCAGCCGCACGCGGTGGCGCAGCCGGTTCAGCGTCAGCACCTGGTGGACTTCGGCGAGGCCCATTTCCCAGGGCAGCCCCGCATATTTGATCGAGGTCTGAGGCGATGCACCGGTGCCGCCGTTGTGGCCCGAGATCAGGATGACGTCGGCCTTCGCCTTGGCGACGCCGGCGGCGATCGTGCCGATGCCGGAGCGCGCCACCAGCTTGACGCAGACCTTGGCGTCGGGGTTGATCTGCTTGAGGTCGTAGATCAGCTGCGCGAGGTCCTCGATCGAGTAGATGTCGTGGTGCGGCGGCGGCGAGATCAGCCTCACGCCGGGCGTCGAGTGGCGCAGCCGCGCGATCATCTCGTTGACCTTGAAGCCCGGCAGCTGCCCGCCTTCGCCCGGCTTGGCGCCCTGCGCGATCTTGATCTCGATCTCGCGGCACTTGTTGAGGTATTCCGCGGTCACGCCGAAGCGGCCCGATNNCGGATTGTCGCCGTTGGCGTTCGGCTTGTAGCGCTCCGGGTCCTCGCCGCCCTCGCCGGAATCCGACTTGGCGCCGATCCGGTTCATGGCGATGTTCAGGGTCTCGTGCGCCTCCGGGCTGAGCGCGCCCAGCGACATGCCCGGCGTAACGAAGCGCTTGCGGATCTCGGTGATCGACTCGACCTCGGATTCCGGGACCGGCTGCCGCACGGACCGGAAATCCAACAGGTCCCGCAGATGGATCGGTGGCAGGGCCCGCAGCATCTCGGTGTATTTCTTGTAGGTGCCGTACGCATCGCTTTCGACCGCCCGCTGCAGCGTATGGATGGCGTTGCCGTCCCAGCTGTGCCGTTCGCCGCCGCTCCGGAAGCGGTAATTGCCGCCCACGGGAAGCGCGATGGCGTCGCCCCGGAACCCGTGGGCGTGCTGGGCCGCGACCTTGCGCTGGATGCCGTGCAGGCCGATGCCGGAAATGCGGCTCGGCAGGCCGGGGAAGAACTCGGCGACCAGCGAGCGGCTGAGTCCGACGGCCTCGAAGTTGTAGCCGCCGCGGTACGAGCTGATCACGGAGATGCCCATCTTGGACATGACCTTGAGCAGCCCGTCCTCGACCGCCTGCTTGTAGCGGCGCAGCGCCTGGTCGAGCGACAGCGCCCCGAACAGGCCGCGGCGGTAGCGGTCGGCGATCGCGGCCTGGGCGAGCCACGGGTTGATCGTCGTCGCGCCGACGCCGACGAGCACGGCGAAATAGTGGACGTCCAGGCATTCCGCGCAGCGGACGTTGATCGAGGTGAAGGTGCGCAACTCGCGCTGCACGAGGTGCGTGTGCACGGCCCCGGCGGCCAGGATCATCGGCAGCGGAGCCCGGCCCGGCCCCATCCGCGTGTCGCTGAGGATCACATGGGTGCAGCCGCCGCGCACGGCGTCCTCGGCCTCGCGCTGGATGCGGCCGATCTCGTCGGCCATGGCATGCGGGCCGGCCTCGGGGTCGAAGGTGCAGTCGATCTCGACGGCGGTCTCGCCCATGTGATTGCGGATCGACTCGAACTCCCGGTTCAGCAGCACCGGCGAGGGCAGCTGGATGATGGCCAGCTGGCTCTCGTCCTCGTCCAGCACGTTGCCGAGGTTGCCGAGCCGGGTCGTCAGCGTCATCACCCGGCGCTCGCGCAGGGAATCGATCGGCGGGTTGGTGACCTGGCTGAAGTTCTGCCGGAAGAAGTGATGCAGGCCGCGATAGCGGTCGGACAGCACCGCCAGCGGCGTGTCGTCGCCCATCGAGCCGACCGCCTCCTTGGCGTCCTCGACCATCGGGTGCAGGATCAGCTCGATGTCCTCCATCGACCAGCCGACGGCCACCTCGTGGCGCAGAAGGTCTTCCGGCGTAAGCCCGTCCGCGGTCTCCTCGCCGCCGCCGCCCAGCATGTCGAGATGCTTGATGTTCTTGCCCCAGCGGCCGTAGGGACGGGCCGCGGCGACCCGGTCCTTGAGCTCGCGGTCGTGGTAGAGGCGGCCCTCCTTGATGTCGACGCCGATCATCTGGCCCGGCCCGAGCCGGCCCTTCTCGACGATGTCGTGCTCGTCGACATAGACCATGCCGGTCTCGGAGCCGGCGATCAGCAGGCCGTCGCGGGTGATGGTGTAGCGCAGCGGCCGCAGCCCGTTGCGGTCCATGCCGGCGATCACCCAGCGGCCGCCGAAGGCGCAGATCGCGGCGGGCCCGTCCCACGGCTCCATGACCGCGCTGGCGTAGGCATAGAACTCGCGATGGGCCTCGGGGATGCTCTTGCTGTTCGACCACGCCTCGGGAATGATCAGGGATTTGACCGTCGGCAGGTCCCGGCCGGCCCGGATCAGCACCTCGAACACCGCGTCCAGCGCCGCCGAATCCGAACTGCCGATCTGGATGATCGGCTTCAGGTCGTCGACGTTGTCGCCGAAGGCCGGGTCGTCGAGCCGCGTCTCGTGGCTCTTCATCCAGTTGACGTTGCCGCGCAGCGTGTTGATCTCGCCGTTGTGGGCCAGCACGCGGAACGGCTGCGCCAGCTTCCAGGTCGGGAACGTGTTGGTCGAGTAGCGCTGGTGGTAGATCGCGAAGCTGGAGATGAACCGGTCGTCCAGCAGGTCCGGGTAGAACGCGGTCAGCTGCTCGGCCAGGAACATGCCCTTGTAGATGACCGAGCGGCAGGACAGCGAGCAGATGTAGAAATCGTTGATGTTCTCGCGCAGCACCGCCTTCTCGATGCGGCGGCGGATGATGTAGAGGTCGATCTCGAACTGCTCGTCGTTCACGTGGCGCTCGTTGGCGATCATGATCTGCTCGATCTCGGGCCGCGTGGCGTTGGCCTTCTCGCCGATCACCTCGGTGTTCACCGGCACCTGGCGCCAGCCGTAGATGGTGTAGCCGAACCGCAGGATCTCGGACTCGACGATCGAGCGGCAGCGCTCCTGGGCGGCAAGGTCGGTGCGCGGCAGGAAGACCATGCCGACCGCGAGCCGCCCCTTGCCCGGCTCGTGGCCGGTGCGGCGGATATGCTCCTTGAAGAAGTCCTGCGGGATCTGGACGTGGATGCCGGCGCCGTCGCCGGTCTTGCCGTCGGCGTCGACCGCGCCGCGGTGCCAGACCGCCTTCAGCGCCTCGATGCCGGCCAGCACCACCTCGCGCCGCGGCCGGCCGTCGATCGAGGCGACCAGGCCGACGCCGCAGGCGTCGTGCTCCTGCGCCGGATCGTAGGCATGCGCGGCGGCGAGCCGCGCAGCGTTCCTGGTCCAGGACTCTGTGAACTCACTCATTGCGGTCTTCCTCTCCACACGCTCACGACGCCAGCGCCAGCGCCTCGTCGCGGCGCGACTGCAGCCAGGCATGGATGCCCTCGGCCGCGTCGCGTCCGTCGCGCACCGCCCAGACGACGAGGCTGGCCCCGCGCACGATATCGCCGGCCGCGAAGACCCCGTCCATCGGCGTCATCAGGCTGCCGTGGTCGATCTTCAGCGTGCCCCACCTTGTGACCGGCAGGTTCTTCTCGCCAAACATTCCGGGCAGGTCCTCCGGATCGAAGCCGAGGGCGGTGATCACCAGGTCGGCGTCGATGTTGTGGGCCGAGCCGTCGATCACCTCCGGGATCTGCCGCCCGGAAGCGTCCGGCGCGCCCAGCCGCATGCTTTCCGCCCGCACCGCGCGCACCGTCTCCTCGCCGAGGAAGGCGACGGGCTGGGTCAGCCAGACGAACTCGACGCCCTCCTCCTCGGCGTGCTGCACCTCGCGCTGCGAGCCGGGCATGTTCTCGCGGTCGCGGCGATACAGGCACTTGACCGATGTCGCGCCCTGCCGCATCGCGGTGCGCACGCAGTCCATCGCGGTGTCGCCGCCGCCGATGACGACGACGTCCTTGCCGGCGGCATCGAGGCGGCCGGAGTCGAAGTCGGGCACGCTGTCGCCGAGCCCCTTGCGATTGCTCGCGGTCAGATATTCGAGAGCCGGCACGATGCCGGCGAGGCCCGAGCCCGGCGCGTGCAGTTCGCGGGCGCGGTAGACGCCGGTCGCGATCAGCACCGCGTCGTGGCGCTGCTTGAGCTCGGCGAGCGAGGCGTCGCGGCCGACCTCGAACTCCATGTGGAAGGTGACGCCGCTGTCGTGCAGCAGCTTGCTGCGGCGCGCCACCACGTCCTTCTCCAGCTTGAAGTTGGGGATGCCGTAGACCAGCAGGCCGCCGACCCGGTCGTAGCGGTCGTAGACGTGGACCTGGTAGCCCTTGCGGCGCAGCTCCTCGGCCGCGGCCATGCCGGCCGGGCCGGCGCCGATGATGCCGACCGACAGGTCGAGCTCCTGCGCCGGCCGGACCGGCTTGACCCAGCCCTGCTCCCAGGCCGTGTCGGTGATGTACTTCTCGACCGAGCCGATGGTGACCGTGCCGTGGCCGGACTGCTCGATCACGCAGTTGCCCTCGCACAGCCGGTCCTGCGGGCAGATGCGGCCGCAGATCTCCGGCATGTTGTTGGTCGCCGAGGACAGCTCGTAGGCCTCCTCGAGCCGGCCCGCGGCGGTCAGCATCAGCCAGTCCGGGATGTTGTTGTGGAGCGGGCAGTGCACCTGGCAGAACGGCACGCCGCACTGCGAACACCGCGCGGCCTGCTCGCTGGCACGGTCCGGATCGTATTCGCGGTAAATCTCCGCAAAATCCGTTCGGCGCGCCTTTGCATCCCGTTTTTCAGGCATTTGCGCACCGGTCTCGACGAACTGCAGCATCCCCTTGTACCGGGTTGCCGGCGCTGTCGCCGCCCGTGGCTGCGCGGCTGCCTTGGTTTTCTTTCCCATTAGCCCTTCCGATTGGCTATGCCGCCGTCCGTGCCACCCTGACGGACTGCCGGCGCATTCTTCCGCTACTCGAAGGCGTTATTTTGTCGCTTGCGGCATTGCCAGCTATAGCCCATAGCGGGCCGACAAGCGAGAAAAAACGTATAAAAGGTCAATAGTATTGACATATTATGCGCGAAATTCCTTTCGTCCGCAACTGTTTTTCGTCGAACAATCAAGATTCCCACGCAATAAAGGACCGAAACGGACCTTTTGTCGATGTTGCGACAAGGTGGATAGCGCTCGATGACTGTGGCATAAGCGGTGCGACGAGCGGCATAACAGGGGCAAAGTGCCGGGCTGCACAGCGTGACGCCGATTCAGATCTTGATCCTGGCGATCGTCCAGGGATTGACCGAGTTCCTGCCGATCAGCTCGTCCGGACATCTCG
>JABAOH010107507.1_pt1 | contig 41577 bp, 36 predicted proteins | sample 7062181 | NCBI WGS metagenome assembly JABAOH01 (sample SAMN14538630, study PRJNA623070) | marine sediment metagenome | biome: marine biome [ENVO:00000428]; feature: marine pelagic biome [ENVO:01000023]; material: deep marine sediment [ENVO:00002113]; isolation source: pool of 5 deep marine... | reverse complement strand
GCCAACAGCCGGGCCGCGCCCAACAGGCAGGCAACGTGGGCGTCGTGCCCGCAGGCGTGCATTACGCCGTCCACGCGCGAGCGGTAGGGGACCTCGTTCTCTTCCTGGATGGGCAAGGCATCCATGTCGGCGCGCAGCGCCACGGTGGGGCCGGAGCCCGTGATCAGCTCACCCACGCAGCCCGTTCGACCGACACCGGTTCGCACGTCGTAGCCAAGCGCGCGCAGGCGTTCCGCCACGAGAGACGCCGTGCGGGTTTCGCGAAACGACAGCTCGGGGTGTGAGTGAAGGTCGCGGCGTGTCTCGATAAGTTCGCGGGCATGCCGCGCGGCTCTAGCGAGCAGCTCCATCTTCATCCCTTAGCCTTTTTGCTCAGACCCGCGAACGTTAGGTTTCCGGGCACGCTTCGGCAACAGCGGAGACGGCTCGCGCCGTCGGCCGAATCGGGACGGCTATGACCGACGACCTCTTCGATCCCAGACTCACCGAGCACCGCAATCCCCGGACGGCGGAGATCGATCGCGCCGATCCCCTCGAGATCGTCGACCTGATCAACGCCGAGGACCGGCGTGTGCCCGAGGCCGTCCACGCCGAGCGTGAGCACATTGCCAGGGCGGTGGAGATCGCCGTCGAATGCTTCAAAGGGGGCGGCCGGCTGATTTACGTGGGCGCCGGGACCAGCGGGCGGCTGGGCGTTCTCGATGCCACCGAGTGCCCTCCCACCTTCGGCTCCGATCCCGAGATGGTTCAAGGCCTCATCGCCGGCGGCTACGCGGCACTGCTGCGCAGCCAGGAGGGCGCGGAGGATCGACCCGAGGACGGTGCCGCGGCCCTGGACGCGGCGAACGTCACCGCGAACGACTTCGTTTTCGGAATCGCCACCTCCTCGACGACGCCTTACGTCCGTGGGGCGCTGCGACGCGCCGTGGAGCTGGGCGCGCGCACTGGCTTCCTCTGCTGCACCGAGCCGGGGGAGGAGATGCGCGAGCTGGTGGAGGTCTGCGTGGTGCCGCTGGTGGGGCCGGAGGTCATCGCCGGTTCCACCCGTATGAAGGCGGGAACGGCGACGAAGCTCGTGCTCAACATGATCACCACCGGCGCGATGATTCGTCTCGGCAAAGTCTACGGCAACCTGATGGTCGACCTGAAGACGATGAGCCGCAAGCTGGTCGATCGCAGCCAGCGGATCGTCATGGCCGCCACCGGCTGTTCGCGCGAGGAGGCGCTGCGCGCTCTCGATGCGGCAGGCGGCTTCGCCAAGCTGGCCATCGTGATGAGGCGTTCGGGGCTGAGCCGCGAGCTGGCCGCGCTACACGTTGCAGAGGCGGACGGGTTCGTAAGCCAGGCACTGGAGACGGCCGACGCGGCGAACCGCGACACCGGCGACGACAACCCCTTTCGGCATTATCCCGAAGCGCCGCCCGGCGGTGAGAGCCTGGAGCTGACGCGCGCGGCCCTCCGCACGCTCCCGCAACGCCTGGCGTCGCTGCTCGAAGAGGCGCCCGAGCGACGGCTGAGCGAGCGTCCCGCCGAGGATCGGTGGTGCGTCAAAGAGCAGATCGAGCATCTGATCGACGTCGATCGGCTGATGGGGGAGCGGATCGCCGCGATCTTGAGAGAGACAAGCCCAGCGATCGCGAACCGCGACGATGAGTTGGAGAACCGCAAGGTGCTCGACAGCGGCGCCCGGTCGGCGCCTATCGGCACGTTGCTGCAACGACTGGCCGAGGGTCGCGCCGAGCTTGTGGCACGTTTCGAGTCGGCGGCGGCCGCGGATCTCCGGCGTCAGGGGCGGCACGAGCTGCTTGGGCCGATCACCGTGTACCAGATCGTGAGACATTTGATCTGGCACGATCACCGACACCACGAGGCGATCCGTCGCCTGCTCTCCGACTAACGCCTTGCTTCTTCGCTACCTTGGTCTCATGTCCGGCACGTCCCTGGACGGCATCGATGCGGCGCTGGTGCAGGTCGACGACGCGAAGGAAAAGTTGGGCGCACGCCTCGAGGCGTTTCTGACCCGGCCCTACACCCCCGCGCAGCGTCAGACGATCAAGGACGCGTTGAAGCGGGGACCGCGGGAGCTTTGCCGGCTCAACTTCGATCTGGGCGGCTGGTTCGCGGACGCGGCGGAGCGGCTGCTGGCCAAAGCCGCGGTGGGCACGGACGCGCTGGCGGCCATCGGCAGTCACGGACAGACGGTGTGGCACGAGCCGCCGGCTGAAGGACGGCGGGGCGCCACGTTGCAGCTCGGCGAGCCGGCGCTGATCGCCGAGCGGCTGGGCGTGGCGGTGGTCTCCGATTTTCGTGCGCGTGACATGGCGGCGGGCGGGGAGGGCGCCCCGCTGGTCCCGATCGTGGACCAGCTTCTGTTCTCTCTGGCGGACGCCCCGCGAGCGCTGCAGAACATCGGTGGCATCGCCAACCTGACGCTACTGCCGCCGGAGGGCTCGAAGCGTCCGGTGCTGGCGTTCGATAGCGGTCCGGGGATCGCGGTGATCGACGCGGTCGTGGAGATCATCAGCGGCGGGTCGGAGCATTACGATGTAGACGGGGCGCGGGCGGCGGCCGGCGCGCCCCACGAGGAGCTGTTAGGCGAGCTGCTGGCCGACTCCTACTTCCGGCGGGAGCCGCCCAAGTCAACCGGCCGCGAGCGCTTCGGCGACGCCTATGCCCGGGAGCTGATTCGGCGTGGTCGAGAGAAAGGTCTGAGCGATGATGACGTCGTGGCCACCGCCACCGCCCTCACCGCCCGCACGATCGCGCGGGGCTACCGCTTGCTCGAGCTGAAACCGGTGGATTGCATCGTCTCGGGCGGCGGCGCCCGCAACCCGACGCTGATGCAGATGTTGGCCGAAGCGCTGCACCCTATCCCGGTCAGCGATCTCTCGGCGCTCGGCTGGGATCCCGACGCCAAGGAGGCGGCTGCCTTCGCCATCCTGGCCCACCTGTTCCAGACCGGCAGGCCCGGAAACCTGCCCTCCGTCACCGGGGCGGCCGGGCCGCGCATCCTGGGAAAGCTCACGCCGCCGTGACGCCGGCTCGCCTGATCTTCCCCGGGTTGCGCTGGAGCGACCGAGACGTCGAGTCGGTCTGGCCGGAGGTGCGTCACGGCCTGGACCTCGGGGTGGGTGGCTTCGTCGTCTTTGGTGGCCGCGTCACGCGGATGCGCGAGCTGGTGCGCCGTGCGTTGGAGCATGCGGGGCGGCCGCTGCTCTTCGCCGCCGACCTGGAGCGCGGCGCCGGACAGCAGCTGCAGGAGGCGACACCGTTGCCGCCGGCGGCGGCCCTGGCTGACCTGGACGACGCGCTGTTGCTGACGGCGGCGCGCATCACGGCACAAGAGGCGGCGTCGGCTGGCATAGGCTGGGTCCTGGCACCGGTCGCCGACCTGGACGTCGAGCCGGAAAACCCGATCGTGGGAACCCGCAGTTTCGGCTCGGGGGCGGCGGCAGTGGCCGACCGTGTCCGGGTCTGGGTGCGGGCGGCGCAAGACGAGGGGGTTCATGCCTGCGCGAAGCACTTTCCGGGGCACGGCCGCACCGTGACCGACTCGCACGCCGAGCTGCCGGAGGTGTCGGCGTCGCGCCAGGTGCTGGAGGCCGATCTGGCTCCGTTCCGCGCCGCGATCGACGCCGGAGTGCGATCGGTGATGATGGCGCACGTCTGCTATCCCGCCCTCGACCCCAGCGGCGCCCCGGCCAGCGTCTCACCGGCCATCATTCGGCTCCTGCGTGAGGAGTTGGGATTCTCGGGGATCGTGGCCACCGACGCCCTGATCATGGAGGCCATTTCCGCATCCGGCCGAACCGAGGAGTCGGCGGCGGTGGCGGCGGTGCGGGCGGGCTGCGATGTGTTGCTCTATCCCACATCCCCAGACGCGGTCAACGCCGCCCTGGTCGCGGCCATCGATTTGGGCGAGCTGGGGGTGGGACGGGTGGCCGAGGCGGTAAGTCGGGTCGAAGCGGCGGCGCAGGCGGCAGAGCTCGACTGGGACGAGCCGAGTCCGGTGCCGAGCCACGCCCGGGCGCTGCAGCTGGCCGTCGCCTCGATCTCGGTGCTGCGTGGCTCACTGCCGCGCTGGCCACCGGGCGCTTCCATCCGCCTGCACGTGGTGGACGATGATGTGCAAATTGCGGTGCCGCCGTCGGTGGCGGCGCCCGGGTCGCTGATACGGAACCGCGGCGCTTTCGCCGCGGCGCTCGAGGCACGCGGCGCCCGGCTGTTGGCGGCCGCGAGCGAAGATAAGGCCGCGGAAGTGATCGCGGTTTTCTGCGAGGTTCGCGCCTGGAAGGGCCGCTCCGGCCTTGCGGCCGAGACGGTGAGCGCGGTGCGCCGCATCATCGCCCGGGCGCCGCAGGCCACGCTGGTCATCTTCGGACACCCCCGCCTCGCACACCAACTGCCGACCGTGGCAACGGTCATCTGCGCCTGGTGCGGCGACCCGCTCATGCAGGAGGCGGCCGCCGAGCGCCTGCTGACCCGCCGGGGTCGATGAGCGGCCTCGATTGGCTCGTCATCACGGCCTATCTCGTCGGTACTCTTGCCATCGGCGTCTGGTTCTCCCGGCGTGGTGCCCGCAGCTTCGCGGACTTCTTCGTCGGGGGTCGCGCCCTGCCGTGGTGGCTGGCCGGCACCTCGATGGCGGCGACCACGTTCAGCGTCGACACGCCGCTCTACGTCACCGGGCTGGTGGCGCGCCGTGGGATCGCCGGCAACTGGGAATGGTGGGCGTTCGCCCTCACCCATGTGTTGATGATCTACCTGTTCGCCCGTCTGTGGCGGCGCAGCCATATCGTCACCGACGTCGAGTTGACCGAGATCCGGTATGGCGGCGCGCCGGCGGCGCTCCTGCGCACGTTCCGTGCTTTCATCTTTGCCGTGCCCATCAACTGCGTGGGGATGGGCTACGCCATGCTGGCGATGCGGAAGGTCATCGAGGCGCTGGGGTTGTGGCAGGCGCTGCCCTTCGAGGTTCCCGGCGAGCCGCGGTTCTGGATCGTGGTGCTGATCTCGCTTCTGGTCCTCGTCTACGCGGGGCTTGCCGGGCTGTGGGGCGTCGTGGCCACCGACTTCATCCAGTTCGTGCTGGCGCTGGCCGGCGCCCTGCTCGTCGCCGGATACGCGCTTCCCGACGTCGGAGGGATCGCCGGCGCGAAAGCCACGTTGATCGAGCGCGGCTTAGGAGATCGCTTGGATTTCATGCCCTGGTCTGAAGTCGCTCAGCTGTCGCTGACCACGTTCTTCGCTTACCTGGGCATCCAGTGGTGGGCGTACCGCAACAGCGACGGCGGCGGGATGTTCATCCAGCGTTTTATCGCCTCCAAGAGCGAGGCCGATGCCGCCAAGGCGGCCTGGTTGTTCAACTTGCTGCATTACGTGGTCCGCACCTGGCCCTGGATCGTCGTCGCTCTGGTCGCCCTGATCCTTTACCCGACGCTCGCCGACCCGGAGATCGGCTACATCCAGCTGATGATCGACTACCTGCCGGCGGGGCTGCTGGGGCTGGTGGTGGCGTCGTTCCTCGCGGCGTTCATGTCCACGGTCTCGACTCAGATCAACTGGGGCGCCAGCTACGTGGTGAACGACCTGTACCTACGGTGGGCGCGGCCGCAGGCTTCGGACCGCGAGCGGGTCTGGGTGGGGCGGCTGGCATCGGTGGTCATCGTGGCGCTGGCGGCGATGGCGGCCTTTTTCGCTCAGGATATCGGCACCGTCTTCCGCTTCATCATCGCCATCGGCACCGGGCCGGGCGCGGTGCTGATCCTTCGTTGGTTCTGGTGGCGGGTGAACGCCTGGGCCGAGCTGGCGGCCATGCTTTCCGGGATGCTCATCGCGCTCTTGTCCTACATGCCGGCCTTTGGCGAGATCGATTTCGGGCTGCGGCTCGCGGTAACGGCGTTCGGCTCGGCGGCCGTTTGGATCCCGGCCATGTTACTCACGCCGCCCGAGCGGCCCGAGACGCTGGAGCGCTTTTACCGCCGCACGCGGCCCGGTGGGCCGGGCTGGCGGCGCCAGCGGGCAGCGTGTGGGCTGGCGGCACAGCAAGATCTGGGCGCCGATCTGCGATCGGCCGCCGCCGGGATCGTCTTGCTGCTAGCCCTCATGTTCGGGGTAGGCTGGCTGGTGCTGGGCTTCTGGGGTCGGGCCGCCGCGGCGTCGGCTGTCGCCGGGCTCGCGGCGCTGGCGCTTTGGCACTTGAATCGCGCCAGCCGGCTTCGAGGCGCGGCGACGAGAGTCGCCCCTTGACTCGAGTCGAGGCGCGACCAATCGTCGAAAAACCGCGACAGGAGATTCGCGGCGTCCGGTTTGGCGCGCGTCATCGCCGATCGGTCGTCAGCTCGTGCGGCTACTCGTGCCAACCGTTGGAGGGCGCATGCGTCTCGGCGGAAAGCGTGTCGCGGTCCAGGTCGAAGACGGTTTCGAAGATCTGGAATACGGGGTGACCGTGGTGCGACATCCTCGACATCGGGCGCGAGCGGGTCGACGTCTTCGTCAGTCACGTGCCGGCTGCCGCGCGAGCCGAGGCGCCGCAGGCCGGGGGCATGAACGGGACCCGCGCGTGAAGCGTCGGCTCCGAGACCCGAGGCGTTGGGCGATACTGGGCCTCGCCGTCTGCGCCGCCTGCGGATCGTCCGCACGCACAGAGGTCGGTCCGCCGGTCATACCCATGCGCTCCGGCGCGCTGGCGATCGATGTCGTCTATCCACCGCGAAACAGCCTGATCTCCGCCCGCGACTCCAACTTCATCTTCGGGTCCGTGGGCGACGGCCGCGCGCGTCTGTCCATCAACGGGCAGGCTGTGAACGTGGAGGCCAACGGCGCTTTCCTCGCCTGGCTTCCGGTCCCCGCGCTGGACGACACCCTGGCTCGCTTCGAGCTGGTCGCCGAGCTGGACGGCTCCGACGTTCGCGCGCTTCACACCGTGCGGCTGGCGGCGCCGACGGTGCCTCCGCCAGCCGACGTGGCCACGATCGAGACGGCCAGCCTCACGCCCCGAGGCGCGTACTGGGTACGGCCGGGAGAGAGGGTCGCCATCAGGGCGCGGGCGACACCCGGCGCTCGGGTTCAGCTGCGTCTACCCAACGGCGAGAGCTTGCCTCTGAGCGAGGTGCGAAGCGAGGAAGGCGCGTCGGCGGCCAACTGGATCTTTGGAGCCATCCCCGCAGGCGTCCCGGGCGGCGGCGCGCCGGGAACCGGAGTCTACGAGGCCGAGCTGTTCGCCCGCCTGCCAGTCGGTCGGGGAGCGCGAGTTCCGGAGCTTCCGCCCGTGACGCCGCTATCGGGAGTCGAGCCGCTCTGCGCGAAGCCGGATACGGCACCTACGGAGTGGCCGTTGGCGGACGCGGAGGGCGAAGACGTCAGCTCCGTCCCGCGCCAAAGCGACGCGGGCTTGGTCGGTGGGAACGCCGGACAGGCGACGGAGGCGTGCGCTTCTGTCGAAGCGGTCTTGGGCGGCGACACCGTGCGCAGCCGGCTACCCCTCGACCTCTGGATTCTGCGCGAGCCGTTTCCGGCGATCGAGCTGCGCGAGGAACCTGCCAGTTTTGGCCAGGACGGATTCGTCCAGGGTCGCTCGGCGCCCGGCTCGACCACGCGCTGGCTGTGGGTCGATGGCGTCCGCGCCCGCGTCACCGGACGTCGCGGCGGGTCGGTTCGACTGGCCCTCGACCAACTTACCGAGGCCTGGGTTTCCCTCGATGAGGTCGTGTGGCTGCGGGGCACCGCCTTAGCGCCGCGGGCCCGAGTGTCGACGGTGCGGGTGCAGCCACAACCCGGACATCTGGGAGTACGGCTATCGATGAGCCATGTCGTGCCCTACGACATCGAGGTCGACGGCACGCGCTTCACTCTCATCCTCTACGGTGCCTATTCGGACACCGATTGGCTACGCTACGGCCCCGAGGATCCTTACCTGCGATCGATTCGCTGGGAGCAGCCCACGGGCGACCGCTATCTGCTGCACCTCGATCTCGCCGGTGAGCCCTGGGGCTATCGCGTCCGCTCCCGGCGCGGCGCCTTGGAGCTCGATGTGCGAAAGCCGCCCGCCGACATCGATCCGCGGCGGCCTCTGGTCGGGCGTCTGATCGCCGTGGACCCGGGACACCCTCCTGGGGGTGCCACGGGGCCCACGCGGCTGTCCGAAGGCGACGCGAACCTGGCGGTGGGGCTGCGCTTGAAGCGGCTGTTGCAAGATGAGGGGGCCGAGGTGGTGATGACTCGGACCGACCGGCGCCCCGTGCGGCTTTACGACCGCACAGCGCGCGCCGAGCTGCTCGACGCCGAGATCCTAGTTTCCATCCACAATAACGCGCTACCGGATGGTGTGAACCCGTTCCAAAACCACGGCACCAGCGTCTATTACTTCCACTCGTACTCGCGCGGCCTGGCGCGAGCGCTGCAGCGACACCTCCTGCAAACCCTCGCCTTGCCCGACCTGGGGATCGGTCGGGCCAGCCTCGCCCTCGCACGGCCCACCTGGATGCCGGCGGCATTGACGGAGGGGGCGTTCATGATGATCCCGGAGCAGGAAGCGGGGCTGCGAGACTCAGGATTCTTGGAAGCCTACGCCCGCGGAGTGTTGGAAGGGCTTCGCGAGTTTCTCGCTGCGGATGGCCGGTAGGTCGAACGTGCGGCGCCGGCACATCGCCGCGTGCTCAGCCGAGTCGTAAGAAGTCTCCGCAGTGAACCCACCCGAACAAATGTGCTCGGGTCGCCAGCTGCGCTCGGTCGGTTCTATGAGGAGGTGAAATGAGTGATCGCCGGAAGCCTGTGACGCCGGATGTACACTCTGAGGCGTTCATCGCGCCCAATGCTACCGTGTTGGGCAACGTGAAGATCGGCCGCGAGGCCAGCATCTGGTACGGCTGTGTACTCCGGGGCGACCTCGAACCGATCATCATCGGCGATCAATCCAACATTCAGGACCACACGGTAATCCACATCGATAAAGGGCAACCGGCCCGGATCGGGACTCGCGTCGGAGTCGGCCACCGCTGCCTACTGCACGGCTGCGTTATAGAGGATGAATGTCTCGTGGGCATGGGGGCGATCGTGTTGAGCGGGGCGGTGGTCGAGTCGGGTTCGGTGGTGGCCGCCGGTGCCCTGATCACCGAAGGGATGCGGGTGCCGGCCGGCTCGTTGGCGATGGGGGTGCCGGCGAAGGTCGTGCGGCCGGTGGATGAGGTGCTGAGGGAGCGGATCGACCGCACCTGGCGGGACTACGTGGTGATGGCTCGGGAGCACCGGGCGGGGCTGTACGGGGCGGCGACGGGGGTCGAGTGAGCGCGGCGCGAGAGGCAGGGTCTGGTGCTTGACAATCGCGGTACACACCCATATTTTGGGTTTCGCGGTTGGATATGCTACCACATATTGTGTGTCGTTTCGCCCGGGCCGGTACCGGGTGCTGGATGGCCTCCTCCCCCGCCACCTGTCCGGAGGCCGACGCGGGAGCCTGAATCAGCACATAAAGGGAAGCGGAAGCAGCGGCGCCAGAGAGGCGCACACGGTCTATTTACCCTCTAAGACTGACCGAAAGTGCTGACCGAGAAACACAAGGACACCGATAGCCAGCCGTCCAGTGCCACGATCGCGCGACGCGGCGGGGCAGTGGAGTTGCCCGTCGAGCCCCCCGCCTTCCTCCCCGATCCTGATCTGAGCGAGAACGCGATAACGGTTCTGGAACGTCGTTACCTGGTCAAGGACGACGAGCTTCGGCCGGTGGAGACGCCGCGAGAGCTGTTCTGGAGGGTGGCGCGGGCGATCGCGGCAGTCGATCTGATGTATGGAGCGACGACGAAGGAGGCGCTGAAGACAGCGGAGCGGTTCTATCAGCTGCTGGCCACGGGTCTGTTCGAGCCGAACTCGCCCACGTTGATGAACGCGGGTCGGCCGTTGGGCCAGCTGTCGGCGTGCTTCGTGCTGCCGGTGGAGGATTCCCTGGCGGGGATCTACACTACGCTGCGCAACATGGCGCTCATACATCAGTCCGGGGGCGGCACCGGGTTCGGATTTTCGCGGCTCCGGCCCAGTGGTGATGTGGTGCGGTCGACGATGGGTGTCGCCTCCGGCCCGGTCTCATTCATGGAGGTCTACGACGCGTCCACCGAGGCGGTGAAGCAGGGTGGCACGCGGCGCGGGGCCAACATGGGCATCCTGAAGGTCGATCACCCGGACATCCGCGAATTCATCCATTGCAAGCTCGACAACACGCGGGTCACCAATTTCAATATCTCGGTGGCGGTGACCGACGCCTTCATGCGAGCGGTGGAGGCGGACAAGGAATACGATCTGGTCAGTCCGCGCAGCGGCGTGGTGGTGGACAGGCTTCGCGCGCGCGAGGTCTTCGCTGAGATCGTGGAGGGCGCCTGGCGGAACGGCGAGCCGGGCGTGTTCTTCGTCGATCGAGCCAACCGCTACAACCCGGTTCCGCGACTTGGCTCCTACGAGGCGACCAATCCGTGCGGCGAGCAGCCGCTCTTGCCGTTCGACGTATGCAACCTGGGATCGCTGAACCTGGGTGCGTTTGTCGAAGAGGGGACGATCCACTGGGACCGGCTGCGTGAGACCGTTCACCTGTCTACGCACTTCCTCGACAATGTCATCGACGCCAACCGTTATCCGCTGCCGGAGATCACCGAGCTGGCGCAGCGCATTCGGCGGATCGGCCTCGGGGTCATGGGCTGGGCCGACATGCTGGTGCGGCTTGGGATCCCTTATGGCAGCGAAGAGTCACTCGAGCTGGCGGAGCGAGTGATGCGCTTCGTGGACGAGGAGGCGAAGATCAAGTCCGAGCAGCTGGGCGCGGAGCGCGGTGTGTTCCCCGAGTGGGAGCACTCGATCTGGGGCCCGGACGAGATCTGCGCTCGCGACGCCGACGGCGAGCGGGTTCGGCCCGAGCGACCGCTGCGCAATTGCAACCTGACCACGGTGGCGCCGACCGGGACGATCTCGATCATCGCCGGGTGCTCGGGCGGCATCGAGCCGTTGTTCGCGGTGGCGTTCATGCGCAATCAGGCGGGCACGCTGATGCCCGATGTGAACGAAGATTTTGTGGCCCTCGCACGTCAGCAGGGGTGGTACTCGGATCAATTGATGGAGCGGATCGCGCGCGAGGGCCACATTCATTTCGATGAGGTCCCGGAGGGTGTGCAGCGGACCTTCGTCACGGCGCACGATGTGACCCCAGAGCAGCACGTCAAGATGCAGGCGGCCTTCCAGAATTACGTGGACAGCGCCATCTCGAAGACGTGCAATTTCCCGTCCGACGCGACCCCCGATGATGTGCGGGCCATCTACGAGCTTGCCTTCAGGCTCGGCTGCAAAGGCGTCACGGTTTACCGGGACGGCTCCCGGGAGAACCAGGTGCTGTCTACCGGCAAGACCGCGACGGCGGTGAAAGCGACGACAAGATACGATGTGAGCTCGGTCTCGGAGGTTGGGCGGAAGGGCGAAGATGTGGCAGGGGATGCTGGAGTCGCCTCCGAGGCCGAGCTCACCCGGGAGCTTGAGGAGCTCCGAGTAGAGGTCGACAAACTAGCGAAGGAGAACGAGCGGCTCAAGCGGGAGCTCTCGGCCAAGCAGGGCGAGCTGATGGGCCGGCCCTTCGTACGCGAGCGGCCCGACACGCTGCGCGGCATCACCCGGAAGATGGTGTCGCCGCTCGGTACCCTTTACGTCACGATCAATGAGGACGAGAAGGGCCGTCCCTTCGAGGTGTTCACCACTCTGGGCAAGGCCGGCGGCGCCGCCATGGCTGACGCCGAGGCGATCAGCCGGCTGGTCTCCCTTGGTCTGCGGAGCGGCATACCGCTGCGGACGATCTGCCGCCAGCTGCGCGGGATCTCCTGCGACCGAGCGGTGGGCTTCGGCAGCAAGAAGATTCTCTCGATGCCCGACGCGGTCGCCCTGGCGATCGAGGAGTATTTGGACGAGAAGGAAGGGCAGCAGCAGGTGCTACCGCTGCAGGATCCGCAGACAGGCTCGAAGGGCAACGGCGGCCACCAGACGGCGGAGCGGCCAGAGATCAGCTCGAAGCCCTACGCAGAGTCGAACCAGCACTTCGGTCGGGACATCAAGGCGTTCATCGAGACCTGTCCCGACTGCGGAAGCTCGCTGCAATTCGCCGAGGGGTGTCTCAAGTGCCTGGCCTGCGGCTACTCGGAATGCGGCTAACCCCCCACCGTAGTCCGGCCGAGAAGGGCGCCTTCGGGCGCCCTTCTCATTTCGGCCTCATCCAGGCGGCGAAAAGCCCAATATCGAATGTTCAATGTTCAATTTCCAAGTCGAGGGGCTTGTCAGATCGCGGCCCTGGCTGACTTGAGCATTGAGTATTGAACATTGAACATTGAACATTGGACATTGAAGACTTGCGCTCCGGTGTACCGTTTTGTCCGCCCAACCAGCCGCCGCCCCCCACCAACCGCCGACAGAAACCTTTTCCCCGTTTTTTGGGTTCTCTAGGTGAACGCGGTGCGGCGGGGTCGGAGAACCCCCGGCCGGGCGCTCGACCGAGCTGAGGTGGCTCCCATGGGGCAGACATTCGAAGAGCTGATCGGCCTTCACCTGGACGACCTGTACTCGGCAGCCCTCTGTTTCACGCTGGACGAGCACGATGCCGAAGAGCTGCTCCAGGAGGCCTCGGTCCGCGCGTTTCATCAGTGGTCGCGTCGTGGTCGGGATTCGGAGTTCCGCCGGGCCATCCTGGAAATCCTCGTCGCGGTCTACCTGCAGCGTCAGCGGCGACTGGGGCGCGATCCCTTCGCCTCACCGGTGGATCCGCTCGAAGAGATGCTGGGCGACAGACCGGCCCCGCAGTTTCGGCCGTTCCCCGAGGCCGGCACGCCGGGCTTCCGTCTGCTGAGAGACTGGATGAGAGAAGTGTGGCCCAACCTCGATCCTGGCGATCGACTGATCGTCTGGCTCGTCGACGTCGAGCGGCTCAAGCACGCGGTCGCTGCCGGCATGGTCGATCGCCATGAGACGGATGTACGCAACCGCCACTGTCGGGCCCGCCTCAGCCTGAGCCGCGGGGCGGCTCACGTGCTGGCGAGTACCATGGCGGGCGGCGCGGAGGCGCGATGATGGATTGTCGTGAGGCGCGAAATACCCTTTGGCCCGCTGAGGCGCTCCGAATCAGCGACGAGGCGGTGGGACGGGCGTTGGAGCATGCCAAGGACTGCGCGGCCTGCCGCCATTTCCTCGAGCAAGACCGTCGGGTAGCTGAGCTTGTGCGCGAGGCGGTGCCGCGGGTCCGCGCGCCGCGCGAGTTGCGGGAGCGGTTGTACACCGCACTGGCGCGCGAACGAGCCGGTCACTCGCCGATCGGGAGGCGCGTCGGGCGCCGACCCTGGCTCCTGGCCGCCGCGGTCGTGCTCGCCTTCAGCCTTGCCTCGCTGCGATACTGGCAGACAACGCGCCTCGAAATCAGCGAGTCGGCCGCCACGGCTTTTGCCGAAGACTACCTGCGCCGCGTGGTGGAGCAGGATGAGCTGGGCGGGGGCGACCGACGAGCGATCGCCTCGTTCTTCGCACGTGAGTTGGGTGTGTCCGTGTCACCGCCGAACGTTCCTGAGTTCATCCTGCGGCGCGCGACGATCTGCTTGATGAACGGCCATCGCGGCGGCGTCGTCGAATACGAGAGCGGAGGCCGACACTTCTCGTACTACCTCATTCCGTTGAGCGTCGCCGAGGCGGAGCGGGCGCGTCGTCAGACGCCGATCGCGCCAGCCCTCGCCGAGGAGCGCGGCCTGAGCGTGGCGACCTGGTGGGACGGGCAGCATAAGCACGCTCTGGTCGGTAACCTGTCGGCCCAGGAGCTCGGCCGTCTCGCTCCACTCTTCACGGTTCCGACTTCGAGTCTCTAGTTTACCCGCCAACACGCCGCTAATTTACCGCCCCGACCGCTCCGGCTGCGGTCGACGACGTCTGAGTGTACGGAGGCGGCTCTGTCGAATCACTCGGGAATCATCAGTTCGCTGCAGGTCTGTCCCGGCCACCGGCGGCCAATGCAACTCGTGGATCCCGCGGTGCTGGTAGCCGACTTCGGGCTCGAGGGTTGCCGGCACGCCAAGCCGAAGAGCCGGCGCCAGGTCTTGCTCATCGAACAGGAGACTCTGGAGGCGCTGGAGCTCGAGCCGGGCGCGGTGAAAGAGAATATCACCACCCGCGGTATCGATCTGACCTCTTTGCCCGTCGACACCCGCCTGTTATTGGGAGAAGAGGCGGAGGTCTGGGTCACGGGGCCCTGTCAGCCGTGCGGTTATATGGACGAGATTCGCGACGGTCTGCAGGAAGAGCTGCGCGGCCGGCGCGGCGTGCTCGCCTGGGTTAAGCAGGGCGGCCGAGTGTGGGTCGGGGATACCGTCCGGGCCCAGCTCCCGGGCGGCGTGGAGGACCACGACTGATGGGACGGATGGGGGTCGGCCTCATCGCGGCCGCCGCCTGGCTGACGGTGGCGAGTCATGCGAGCGCCCAATCGGATGCGATCCGCGCGGTCCGTGCTTATCGCAGCGCCCATGAGCGGGAGATCGTCCGCGAGCTGGTTGAGTTCTTAAAGTTGCCTAACGTGGCGGCGGACGTGCCCACCATGCGGCGCAACGCGACAGCCCTCATTAAGATGATGGAGCGGCGCGGCATCCAGGCGCGAACCCTGGAGACACCCGGCGTCCCCTACGTGTTCGGCGAGCTTCGTCGCCCCGGCGCCCAGCACACGGTCCTTTTTTATTGCCATTACGACGGCCAGCCCGTGGCGCCAGAGCGCTGGACGGGCCACGATCCCTTCGAGCCGGTGCTGCGAGACCGGGCCCTCGAAGCCGGGGGCCGCACGATCGAATTCCCCTCCAGCGGGCCCTTCGCTGCAGAGTGGCGCCTCTACGCTCGCTCCGCCGCGGATGACAAGTCGCCCATCATCGCGCTGCTGACTGCCCTCGACGCTCTCGCCGCGGCCGGCTCCGAGCCCGGCGTGCACCTCAAGTTTCTTTTCGAGGGTGACGAGGAGGCGGGGTCGCCCTACCTGGGCCGGTTGGCGCAGGAGCAGGCGGAGTTGCTCAGCGCCGACCTCGTGGTGGCGGCGGACGGGCCGCGCGATCCGTCGGGGCTTCCAACCCTCTACTTCGGTGCACGGGGCATCGTGACCGCCGAGATCACCGTTTACGGGCCGATCCGGCCACTCCACAGCGGGCACTACGGCAACTGGGCGCCGAATCCGGCGATGCGGCTCGCCCAGCTGCTGGCGACGATGAAGGACCCGGTCAGCGGCCAGGTGCTCATCAAGGGCTTCTATGATGATGTGCAGCCGCTAAGTGAGTTCGAACAGCTTGCGCTCGCCCAGGCGCCCGACGATGACGGCGCGCAGATGCGCGAGTTCGGGCTCGCCGCGCCGGAAGGGCGAGGCCGGCGGCTGGAGCTGATAAACCAGCCCTCGCTGAACGTGCGTGGCCTGCAGAGCGCCTGGGTTGGCGGCGAGGCACGCACCATCGTCCCGGACGTCGCCGTCGCCAGCCTCGATCTGCGGCTGGTCAAAGACATCAGGCCCGAGGCGCAGATCGGTCGGTTGATCGCCCACATCGAAGCACAGGGTTACCACGTGGTCCGCGACGAGCCCGATCTGGAGACGCGGCGCCAGCATCCACGCCTGGTGCGGGTGGTGGCGTCGACCGGCTATCCGGCGTTCCGTACCTCGATGGACCTGCCGATCTCCCGATCTCTGATCGAGGCCGTCGAGGGCCACACCGGACGAGCTGCGGTCAAGCTACCGACCCTGGGCGGCAGCATTCCGCTCTACCAGTTTACGGACGTGCTCGGCGTGCCCACGGTGGGCGTCCCGATCGTCAACCACGACAACAACCAGCACAGTCCGAACGAGAACCTTCGACTCGGCAGCCTCTGGTCGGGGATCGAGATCCTGGCCGCGGCGATGCTGTTGCACTGACGGTTTCGGATAACGGCCGATGATGGAATTGGAAGCGATTCGCGGGCTGTTGGCGCCCGCCGATACGAAGATCCTGCTGCTGGTTCTGGACGGGCTCGGCGGTCTCCCGGTCGAGCCGGGTGGCCCGACAGAGCTGGAGGCGGCGCGAACACCGAACCTGGATCGGCTGGCGGCGGAAGGGATCGTCGGCCTGCACCAACCGGTCAGCCCGGGGATCACCCCGGGCAGCGGCCCCGGGCACATCGGCCTCTTCGGCTACGATGCCATCCGTTACCAGATCGGGCGGGGTGTGCTCGAGGCTCTGGGCGTCGGCTTCGAGCTGCAGGCCAACGACCTGGCTGCCCGCGGCAACTTTTGCAGCGTGGATGCTGCGGGAAAGATCACCGACCGGCGGGCCGGGCGCATCGCGACCGCGACGGCGCAGCAGCTCTGCGCCGAGTTGCAGGAGATCGAGCTGTCCGGTGTCGAGATGTTCGTCCAGCCGGTGAAAGAACATCGGTTCCTGTTCGTGCTGCGCGGCGAAGGCCTGACCGAGGGCGTGGCCGACACCGATCCGGGCCATGTCGGCGATCCGCCGCTTCCGGTCAAGGCCGAAACGTCAGCGGCGGAGCCGACGGCCACGTTGGTACGCCGGTTTGTCGAAGCGGCGCGAGAGCGTCTGGCGGATCACGCACCCGCCAACATGGTCTTGCTGCGTGGCTTCGCGCGGCGGCCCGATTGGCCGGAGTTTCCAGAGGTGTTCGGGCTGCGCTCGGTGGCGGTGGCTCAGTATCCGATGTACCGGGGCGTGGCGAAGCTGGTCGGCATGGACACGGTCGAGGCAGGCGCGTCGCTCGAGGCGCTGTTCGAGACCCTCGCCCGCGTCTGGCCGGAATACGACTTCGCGTTCGTTCATGTAAAAGAGACGGACCAGGCGGGCGAGGATGGGGATTTTGCCCGGAAGGTGGAGGTGATTGAAGAGGCGGACCGGCTGATCCCGCGCCTGGTCGATTTGCGACCCGACGTCATCCTGGTCACCGGGGATCACTCGACGCCGGCGGCGTTGCGCAGCCATAGCTGGCACCCGGTACCCTTCTTGCTTTGGGCCGCCGCCGTGCGGCCGGACGCGGCCGAACAGTTCGGTGAGCGGTGGTGCTTGAATGGCGGGGCGGGGCTCTGCCGCTCGGAGGCTCTGATGCCGCTCGCCCTGGCCCACGCCGGACGATTGGGGAAGTTCGGGGCGTGATGAGCGTCGTCACGACCTGGGACACGATCAGCTTTGATTGCTACGGGACTCTGGTCGATTGGGAATCGGGCATCACCGGGGCGTTCCGGGGGGCGGCGCGCCAGGATGGCGTCGATCTGGAGCCGGCCTCCGTGGTGGGCGCCTATCATGATGTGGAGCCCGAGCTACAGGTGGGAAGCTACCGGTCTTACCGAAGCGTTTTGGGCGAGGCCGCGGTCCGAGTGGCCTCGCGGCTCGGCTGGTCGCTCAAGCGCGAGCGGGCCGGCTTTCTGGCGGCGTCGTTGCCGGATTGGCCTGTCTTCGAGGATACGCGACCGGCCCTCGAACGACTGAAGGTGCGCTATCGTTTGGCGATCCTTTCGAACATCGATGATGATCTGCTACGCCGAACGCTCGAGCGAGTGGGCGTCGAGTTCGATTGGGTTGTAACGGCTGAGCAGGTCGGCAGCTACAAGCCGGCCCCCGCACACTTCAGGGAAGCGCTGAGGCGCGTCGGCGGAGACCGCGATCGCCTGCTGCACGTGGCCCAGAGCTACTTCCACGACGTGCGCCCGGCGACCGAGCTGCGAATCGCCAACATCTGGGTGAACCGAAAAGGTGAGGCGGAGCCGGATGGGCCGCGACCGCTTTGCGTGGTTTCGAACCTCCTCGAGGTGGCGGATTGGCTGAATGCTTGATGCGGGATCGTGGGGGCGCGGCAGCGGCGCTCCGCGAAACGTTTTTCCGTAGAAAGAGGAGTTATGGTTGGAAGCAAGCAGCAGCGCGTATTGATACTGGGCGCCGCGGGGCGCGATTTTCACGACTTTAACACCCATTTTCGCAGGAACTCCGATTACCGCGTCGTCGGCTTCACGGCGACGCAGATCCCCAACATCAGCGGACGCGTCTATCCCGCCGAGATCGCCGGACCGCAGTATCCCGAGGGTATTCCGATCCTGCCCGAGGCCGAGCTGGAAGAGATCATCGCCCGCGAGTCCATCGACCTTTGCGTGTTCTCGTACTCCGACGTCTCCCACAGCTACGTGATGCACCTGGCCAGCCGCGCACTGGCGGCGGGCTCGGGCTTCGCCTTGCTCGGCCCGCGCCGGACGATGCTCGATTCGCGTCTGCCGGTGATCAGCGTATGTGCGGTACGCACCGGGTCGGGTAAGAGTCAGACGACACGTTATGTGGTCGAGCGCCTGCGCTCGTTTGGGCGGAAGCCGGTCGTCGTGCGCCACCCGATGCCGTACGGCGACCTGTTGAAGCAGCGGGTCCAGCGGTTCGAGAGCTACGACGACCTTGAGCGCCAAAAGGTGACGATCGAAGAGCGGGAGGAGTACGAGCCCCACCTTCGCAGGGGCACGATCGTCTACGCCGGAGTCGACTACGAGGCGATCCTACGCCGGGCGGAGGAAGATGGAGGCGTGGTCCTGTGGGACGGCGGCAACAACGATCTGCCGTTCTACCGGCCCGATCTCCATATCGTGGTGGCCGATCCCCACCGGCCCGGCCACGAGCTCGCCTATCACCCCGGCGAGGCCAACCTACGAATGGCCGACGTGGTGATCATCAACAAAGCGGGAACGGCCGCGCCGGAAGACGTGCAGACCGTGAGGAGCAACATCGCGACCGCCAACTCCAAGGCGGTTGTCTTGATCGGCCAATCGCCGCTCACCGCCGATCGGCCCGAGCTGATCAAGGGTCGTCGGGTCCTGGCGGTTGAGGACGGGCCCAGCCTGACGCACGGCGAGCTGAAGTACGGGGCGGCGAGCGTCGCAGCCCGCGAGCACGGAGCGGCGGCATTGGTGGACCCGCGCCCCTTCGCCGTGGGGTCGCTGGTTGAGACGTTCGAGAAATACTCGAACACCGGGCCGGTCTTGCCCGCCATGGGCTACGGCGCGCGACAGGTCGAAGAGCTGGCGGAAACCATTCGCCGCTCTGACGCAGAGGTGGTTGCGGTGGGTACGCCCGTAGACCTGGCGCGCCTGATCGAGATCGATCGGCCCGTCGTCCGGGTGACCTACGACTTGGCCCTCGACGAGCCCGAGGTGCTCGACACGCTACTGCGGGCGGCCTTGAACCGCCGCGCGACCGGCTGAGCGATGGTGCCGCGCGGCCGAGCGGCGGAGATACACCGGCGCGCCATCGTCATCGACGGCCACAACGATCTGCCGTGGCGCTTGCGCACCGAGTTCGAGTCCAGCTTCGATCGCTTCGATCTATCAATCCGGCACCAGGACGGGCACACCGACATCCCACGGCTGAGGGAAGGGGGCGTGAACGCACAGGTCTTCGCCGCCTTCGTGCCTTCCGGCTACGCTCAGCGTGGCGCGGCGCGCCTCGCCTTGGAGCAGATCGATCTGGTCAAGCGGCTGGTGGCCCGCTATCGAGACTTCGAGCTCGCCCACTCGGCGGGCGACGTGCGGCGCATCGCTGAGGGTGGGAAGATCGCGGTGGTCATCGCTGTGGAGGGCGGCCACACGATCGAGAACTCGCTCGCCGTGTTGCGGAGCTTTGCCGAGCTTGGCGTCCGCTACCTGACACTCACCCATCTCGCCAATAACGATTGGGCCGACTCTGCCACGGACGAGCCACGACACGGCGGCCTCACCGGGTTCGGAGAAGCGGTGGTGCGGCAGATGAACCGCAGCGCGATGCTCGTGGATATCTCCCACGTTTCGGCCGAGACCATGGCCGATGTGCTGCGGGTCAGCGAGGCGCCGGTGATTGCCTCTCACAGCGGGGCGCGGGCGGTGAACGATCACCCCCGGAACGTGCCCGACGACATCCTGCGGCGTGTGGCGGAGAACGGCGGCCTTGTGATGGTCAACTTTTTCCCGGGCTTCATCGTGCCCGAGGCCGCCGAGACCGTGCGCGATCTGCTGAGCATCGAGCGTGAGCTGCGGGCGAAACACGGCGACGACGACGCGACCTTAGAAGAGGCCGCGCGCGCCTGGTGGGCCGAGCACCCGATCCCGCGAGGCAATGTGGGCCACGTCGTGGATCATATCGATCACATCGTGCGGGAGGCCGGCATCGATCATGTGGGATTGGGCTCCGATTTCGACGGGGTTCTGGAAGTGCCGGAGGGGCTGGAAGACGTGGCCAAGCTCCCGGCGATCACCGAACAGCTTGTCGAGCGCGGCTACTCCGAGGCCGGGATAACCAAGATCCTGGGTGGGAACTTCCTTCGTGTGCTGGCTCAGGCCGAGGACGTGGCGAGGCGGCTGGGGGCGTGAGGCTCCGGGTTGAACGAGGACCGTGCCGGTACCAGCGCCGCCCGCCCACCACCCGCTCGCTGAGGCGACGTAGTCCGGGCTCGGCTTCCAGCGCTACGACCTGGGCTCTCCGCCTCGTTCCAGGACGACCAGGAATTCGTCCATCGTGTGGCGACCACGGTCCTCGCGGTACCACTTGAGCAGGGGGTGGTAGACGTCGGCGCCCTTATCGGTCAGCCGCCCCGCATTGTAATCGCGCATCTTCTCCCGGAACAAAGCCTGAGCCGGTCCCGGCCGAGGTCCCCACCAGCCGATCTTGCGCATCTCCTCGTCGAGCACGATGGCGATGGGGATCGAGCGGCCGCCGTGGCTGAGGTGTGCGTCCATAATGTCCAGGTTCTCATCCCGTTTGAGCAGGCGCAGGTCGACGGAGTCGGGCACGGCCGCAGCCACTCTTGCCAGGATCGGCACCAGTGAAGCGGCGTCTCCGCACCAGTCCTCCGCCAGGACCAGCACATGGCGCCGCCCGGGGAGCGCCTCGAGGCGCTGCAGGACATCTTCCGGCAGCTTGAGATGTTCGTAGATGCCGTCCCACAGCTCCTGGTGCTTCTGCGCCTGCTGTCGAAACTCGTCGAAGCTGTATCCGCTCTGGAAACGCTCGGGAGATATCGTCTGCATCGTAGCTTCCAAAAGTGGCGACGGTCTCGTTTGTGACCGGCCCCCCTCGGGCCCGAAGGGATTCTGTTCGCCGCTGGCCGGGTGACGGGCCTGTCCAGAACCGTGGCCGTCGGCCGGTGCCTGTCGCCACGGCGCGACTGGCGGTAAGAACGCAGGGCGGAGTTGGGTGTCAAGCGCTGTGAAGATGGGTCCGGTCGACAACGCCGCCGGAGCGCCCGGAAGCTCTGGGCGGCCACTTCGGCGCCGGCTGATGCGGATAGCGCGATCGGGCGTGATCGCTTATACTTAGGAGTCCTCCGACCCCCAGGACTCCCTCCGGCCATTCGAATTCCCCCGAACGACACGCTGGCGAGGCGATGGGCAACGTCAAGCAAGAAACGTCTGGATCTCGGCGCGGAGCGACCCGCACCCGGGCGGGAGCGGGTAACCTGGCCGAGCTCTATACGCTAGGGGAGGTACGGCTCGTACACCGCGGCGAGGACCTCACCGCCAAGTTGGGCCCGAAGCACCTGGCCCTCCTGGTTTACCTGTTCCACGAGCAGCGGCCCATGCACCCGTCCGAGGTCACGGAGTTGCTGGGACGGGGTCAGGAGGAGGAGCGAGAGAGCGAAGCTCTGAGGCGGGCGGTGACCTGGCTGCGTAACAACGTCCCGGGCGTCAACATCCGCATGAGTTCGGATACCGTGGAGGCCGTCAGCGGGGTCTGGCTGGATACGAAAGATGTTGATTCGGCCATCGACGGCGACGATGCGGGTCACGTTGCGGAGCTGTACCTGGGCGAGTTTCTCGATGGCTTCGAGTCCGGGGCGCGCTCTTACGATGAATGGGCGCAGCGCGAGCGGGGCCGGCTCAAGAGAGCGTGGAGCCATGCGATGATCTCGGCGGCGCGCCGCGCCGAAAAGCAGAACAGCTGGGATAGGGCAGCTCAATGGTGGCAGGTCCTGGTGGATCGGGCGCCGATGCGACCGGAGCCGGTGGCCGGACTGCTGCACGCTTTTGCGAGTTCGGGGCGGGAGCAGGAGGCTTCTGATGCGTATGCCGACTACCTCTCCCGCTTGAAACAAAGCGGCGTCTCCAAACCGGCGGCGCAAGTGATGCAGGTCGTGTCCCAGCACGTCTTCCTCAGTGGCGTCGAGACCGCAAAGGGTGTTGCCAAGGCACCGCCGGACCAGGCGAAGCAGGACGCTCGGCCGCCGGCGGCGCTGCCTGAGGCGGCGGATAAGTCGGGGCCGGCGGTTGCTGATGGGGCCACAAGTTCTGAGGGTGACGACGAGGGACTACCGGCCATCCCCGGCTTCCAGCCCGGGTCGGCCATCTCCTCCGATGCGAAGCCGGGTGTGAAGGGTCGAGCCCGTAAGAAGCCCGCCGCGGCCAAGAGCGCGCCAGCCGCAGAATCAGCGGACGATGGTGCCACCGCGGGCAAGGCGTCTGCGGACGATCAGTGGGAAGAGGTGGTCGACATCGCCTCGGCGGAAAAGCTCGACCTCGGGGTCGCAAAACCGCCGGGTGTATCGAAGCCGCAGGCGGTCGCCAAGCCGCCGGTCGACACCAAACAGCCCGCGGTGTCGAAGCGGCCGGCTGACAGCAAACGGCCCGCGGCGTCGAAGCCGCCGGCTGATAGCAAGGCGCCCGCCGCCACCAAACCGCCGGCTGACAGGACACGGCCCGCGGCGTCGAAGGCGGCGGCTGGCACCAAACCGCCCGCCGCTGCCAAACCGCCGGCTGACGCCAGACGGCCGGCCGCGTCCAGACCGCCGAAGAAGGTAGATCTCGAGCTTCCATACGGGGCAGCTCGAGCGACGAAGCCCCCCCCATCCGAGACAGAGGCGGAGTCCAGCGACCCGTTCTCGAGCCTGACCGAGATCCCGCCGACCGGGCCGCCGAGAGGCACGCCCATGCCAGGCGCGCGACGACCCATCATCGACGACGACGCGCCAAGGGACGCGCGTCCGGCTAAGAAGCAGTACGTGGATCGGAAGTACCGGCCCATCCAGCACGAGGTGACCTCCGTCCGCAAGCCGTGGGGCCCCTTCCTCCGCCGGGTCTGGGACGACTTGGAGCCGCTGCGGGCAGAAGCGTTGCGCCTATTGGGTGTTGCCGCGCTTGCGGTGGCCGCCGGGTTGGCAAAAGTCCCGGGGATCACGCTTCGAATCCTCAAGGTCGTGGGTAGCTTCGCTGCCGCCGCTGGGCGCGCGATCTGGCGACTGGTTGCCGGAGTGGGGCAGGCGATCGGTCGCGGGGTTCGCGGAATGCTTCGGGCCGTGCGTGCGGGGTTGGGCGTTGTCTGGGCGGTGTTCAGCGGCGCGCTCCGCTTGCTCGGACGGGGCGGGTGGGCCGTCCTCCGTTCCGTGACGCTGGTGGGCCGTCTGTTCGGAGCGGGCGGTCGTGGGGTTGCGGGCACCGCCACGCGGGTCGCCGCCGGGGGACGCCGCGCCGGCAAGGAGCGCATCGAGGCTGCCCGCGCCCGCCGGCACGAGCGGCGAGCGGCGAAGGCTCATGAAGCCGCTGTCGCCAAGCCGAGAGAGAAAGTCGAGGCGCCGCGGCGCGTGAGCAAGAAGGCCAAGGCGCCCCGGTCGCCCGTCAGCGAACCGGTCGCCAGCGCGACTGCGGCCCCCAGCGTCAAACCGGCCAGGACGGCGGTCGGCGGGAAGGTCAAGGCCCGGCAATGGTTCCGGGCCGCTGGACGTGCGAAGGCGCGTGACCGTCGGCCGGCAGGCCGGCCGTCGCGTGCACGACTGCTGCTTTTCCTGCCTGCCGCGCTGGCCATGGCTGTGGTCGCCTTCGTCTTCGGCCCCGATCTTTATCGGCTGGTCAGAGGGGTAGGCAGCGCGATACCCGCCTCGCTTCCCGAGGTGGAAGCGCCGTCACTGCCGAAGGTCACCCTGCCCAAAGTCACGGTTCCCAAGGTGGCGGTCCCCAACGTGGCGGTGAAAACCCCGGCCTTTGTGGAGACGTCGGTGTCCAAGATCGCCGAGGTGCTGGCAGGACCCCTGCTCTCGAGCTCCGGACAATGGGTGCTGGTGTCGGATGTCGAAGTCGTGAATAGCGCGTCGATTGGAGAGGCTGCCGGTTCGTCAGCGAACGGGCCCAACCGGGCGGGCAGCGCGGGAGTGTATTCTCCAGCGGCTCTGACCGTAGCGCTGGAATCGGATCTGGTTCAGGCCGGTTACTTCAGCGTTGTGCCCCGGGAACGCGCGCTTATATCGGCCAGCGGCCTGGGTGGCGGCACTTCAGAAGACCTGCCTGTGGCCCGAGCGCTCGATGTGGCTCAGTCCGCTGGGTACGCGGCCGTGATTGAAGCTCGGCTGCGTCGCGGACAGGAAGCCGACACCATAGCGCTGCAGGTGCTGAGCCCGGCTGGGGACACGCTCTACGGCATCGCCGCCGCGGTGTCCGACTCCATCGATGCGCTGGCCACGCTGACGGGGTTGTCGCGTACCGTTCGCAAGCGTTTGGGTGAGCCGCGCGGGCAGGTCGATAACAGCGTCGCCCCGGCCCGAAGCCTCACGGACTCGCCGGCGGCGCTCAACGCCTACGCCGAGGCAAGACGTCACCTGTTTGCGGGCCGCCACTACTACGCGGTACAGGCGGCGCGGGAGGCCGTGGAGCGCGACTCGACCTTCGCCCTGGCCTACAGACTGATGGCCGAAGCCTACGCGCTGCGCGGACAACGGTCTCGGGCCCGCACGGCCCTGGAGGCGGCCTGGCTGCTGAGCGAGCGCGCCACCGAGCGGGAACGCCTGCGCATCAACGCTGATCGACTGGCCTGGGACGGTCGGTTGACCGACGCGACCCTGGCTTACGATGAGCTGTTCAAGCGCTATCGCGACGACGTCGGTGCGCTCAAGAGCCAGGCGGTCATGCAGCGAATGGTGGGTGCCCGGGGTCGGGGAGACGGAAACCTGCGCGTGGCCTACATGATCGACCCGCTCGACTGGCCGCAGCTCTCACGGATCGCCCGCTACCTCGGGTACTACGGAAGGCTGCCCGACGTCGACTCGCTGGTCGCCGCCCTGAAGGAAGAACCGGCCTTGCAGTAATCGCTCGTCGAGCCCTGGCCGCGTGCGGCCTGCCTTGACTCAGGCTCCAGGGCGCGTACACTGCTGAGGCTCAGTAGCCGCACCTTCTTCTGGCCCTGACCCACCGCAGATAAACCGGCGAGGCTCTGGCCCGGATGGATCTGGATTTTGCCGTCATCGCCGACGCCGCCAACGTCAGTCAGGAAGGCAAGCTCAACCTCCTGGGCGTATTCGATACGATCTGGGCCCGGGAGTTCCCCTTCCGGCACGCCGCCATGGTCTTCGTCCTCAGGGTGAAAGCCGATTTCACCGAGGAGGGTGCCCACCACCTCGTGGTCCGGCTCATCGACGCCGACGGTGGCCAGCTGTTTCGCGCCGAGGGTCCCCTCCAGGTGCCCGCCGGCTCTCCCGGCCGCCCCATCCGCCCTCATGTGGTCCTCGGCTTGAGCGGCGTCTCCTTCCCCCGCCCCGGCGATTACTCCTTCGAGGTGATGCTCGACGAGCGCCACCTGACCAGCGTCCCGCTCTACGTCATCGAGGCGTCGCCTCGGGCCCCGGGCGACGCTTGACCGCCGCCGCCCGGCCGCCGAACGGCGGCGCGGCGCGGTTTTTCTTGCCAGTCGCCGGTCGGGGAAGTAATATCCAGCAGTTGCACTCCCGAGAAATGGTAAGCCAATCCGCTTTTTCAGCCTGGGGAGCGAGTCTCTTCGACACATCGCCTCAAGGATGACGCATGGCAAGAGCGAGTAAAGTCGAGTCCGACGGATCCTTCTTCATCGGCCGCCGTCGACACCAGATTCCGGAATCGTTTTCTGACCGACAAATCCATAGTTTCCAGACGCTGCTCGAGCCGATCCCCGAATCGCCCAGCGGGCCGAGCATCCCGTCGGATCTGCGTCGGAAGCAGCGGGATTACCTGATGCGGCGTTCTCTGGCCGCCGTGATTCCCGGTCTGCCGTTGCAGACCGTACAGAAGCTCTCCATGACCCAGGTGCGGTCGCTGCACGACTGGATCGCCCGTCACCGCCCGGAGCTGGTCGAGGGCCTCGGCGGGTCGCCGGACTGACGGCCGCGACCCCCGTCGGGATCACTTCGCCGACGACGGCTCGGCGCGGGCGGGTGTCGAGCGGGCGGGCGTGGCTCTGCCGGTTCTCCCCACGTGAAAGTGTCATTTGACCGAGTTATCGCCGTCCGGGCCGGCCTGATCCGGACGATGGATCGCGCGCGCCCGGAAGTGGAGTGTCTCGCCTGGCGGGGCGAGCGGATCGAAGCGATCGGTTCCTTCGCCGAGGTGAAGGCGCGAGTGGGTGGCTCGGCGGAGTGGCTGGATCTGGGCGGTGCGACCGTTGTACCGGGTCTGAGCGACTCGCACATCCACCTGGTGGAGTGGTGCGTCGGTCGGGGTGTGGCCGATCTATCCGAGGCGGAGTCGATGGCCGAGGTGCTGAAGCGAGTTCGGGGGGCGGCACGGTCGGCGCCGGCTCAGGGCTGGCTCGAGTTCAAAGGCTGGGACCCGGCCTTACGCCCGCAGGCCGAGCTGGCGAATCTCGACGCTGCCGCCGAGGGCCGCGCCGTAGCGTTGATCGCTCACGACCTCCACTCGGGCTGGCTCAACTCCGAAGCCCTGCGGCGTCTGGGCGTCAGCCGCGACCGTGCCGGGCCGCCGGGCGGATCGCTGGAGCGGGATCAGGAGGGCCGGCTCACCGGCGTCTTGAAGGAGCGGGCGCTCGACTGGTGGTACGAGGGTCGGCCGCGTCCCGGTTATGCCGAGCGGCGGTCGGCGTTGCTGGAGGGTCAGGCGGCACTCCACCGGTTGGGTGTGACGGCGGTCCACTCGGTGGAGGGCCCGGATTCGTTCCGGCTAGTGCAGGATCTGGAAGGGGCGGGTGCGCTGCGGCTAAGGGTGCTTCACCACATGCCGCAGCGGTTCCTGGGCGCGTTGATCGAGATGGGCGTCGTCAGCGGGTTTGGCAACGATTGGCTGCGAATCGGTGGGATCAAGTACTTCACCGATGGTGCGCTCGGTTCGATGACCGCCTGGATGCTGGAACCGTACGCGGGCAGCGAGGAGCGGGGCGTGCGTCGTCTCGAGCCGGAGGAGTTCCGCGCCGATGTCGAACGCGCCGCCCAGGCCGGGCTGGCCGCCACGGTCCACGCCATCGGAGATGCGGCGGTTCGGATGACCCTGGATGCGCTGGAGCGGGTGGAGTCGCGGCGGCTACGCATCCCGCACCGAGTCGAGCACCTTCAGTGTGTGCATCCGGACGATCTGTGCCGGGCCGGCCGCGGCGGTATCGTGGCCTCGATGCAGCCGTCTCACCTGCTCACCGATATTCCGCTGGCGGAGGCGCGTTGGGGTGTGGAGCGGTGTCGGAGCACCATGGCGCTGCGCAGCCTTCGAACTGCCGGTACGGTCCTGGCCTTCGGCTCGGATGCACCCGTCGAGGCGCCGGATCCGCGGGAGGGGTTCTACGCCGCGATGGCGCGCCGCGACCGCCGCGGGCACCCCGAGGGCGGCTGGCACCCACAGGAACGGCTGAGCGGGGCGGAGGTGCTCTGGGCCTACACTCGGGGACCGGCTCGCGCGGCCGGGGACGCAGAACTCCGCGGCCGTCTCGCCCCGGGTTGTCTGGCCGATTTCGCCGCTTGGGATACGGATCTGGCGCTGGCGGATGCCGAGCGTATCCGCTGCGCCCAGGTGGTGGCGACGGTGGTGGGCGGTGATGTGGTCTTTCGAGCATGAGCGAGACGTCCGTTCAGTGATGGGCGGGTGCTGATGGACGAGCTGGAGCAGGCGGTCAAGGCGATCCTGCAGGCCGAGCTGCTCGTCGCGGCCACGGGGGCGGGGATGTCGAAGGAGAGCGGTGTTCCGACCTTTCGCGAGGCGCAACAGGGCCTCTGGGCGCGCTACCGGCCCGAGGAGCTGGCCACGCGTGATGGGTTTCGTCGCGATCCCGCCCGGGTTTGGGGTTGGTACAACTACCGGCGACACCTGGTGCAGAGCAGCAGTCCGCACGCGGGCCACCGGGCGCTGGCGCGTCTGGAGGCGCTGGTGCCGCGGGTCGTGGTCGTGACCCAAAACGTCGATGGGATGCACCAGCGCGCGGGATCGCACACGGTGCTGGAGCTACATGGGAACCTCAGTCGCTTCAAGTGCTTCGACCACGGGCACCCCGTCCGGTTGGAGCCCCCGCTGGCGGAGGTCGAGGGCTCGGTGGAGCCCCCACTCTGCGAACAGTGCGGCTCGAACATTCGACCCGACGTCGTCTGGTATGGTGAGAGCCTACCTCCCGGCGCGTACGACGAGGCGGAGCGCTTGGCTCGCAGGTGCGATGTGATGCTCGTCGTCGGTACGTCCGGCCTCGTCTATCCAGCGGCGGGACTTCCTTTGCTGGCACGGGCCGGCGGCGCTATGCTGATCGAGGTGAACGTCGTGCCCTCGGAGTTGACGCGATTGATGGACATCTTTCTGCGGGGCGCGGCCGGACAGGTTCTCTCCGATCTGGTTACGCGACTCGAGGCAGCGCGTGAAGGCTGAGCGGTCCCTTCTATCGGTCCTGGGCGCGTTCCTTTTCATCGGGACGATCAGCGCCTGCTCCGACGGGCGTGACCGGCCGACCGTGCCGGTTTTCGGCAATCTGACGGTCATATCGGATCCGGAGGGCGCCGAAATATTCTTGGACGGCGGCGCGCTCCAGAGGACCACGCCCACGACGCTCAACGAGATCGCCGCCGGTTCCCACCGCCTGGGGCTGCGCCTGGCCACCGCGAACAACGAAGTGTTCATCTGGGAAGACACCGTCACCGTGCCCGAGGAGAGCCTGGACACGGTCGAGGCGGCGCTTCAGGGCGGCTGTCGGCTCGACTGCCCCTTTGTGATGGACCCGGGGCGGGTGCGCTGCCGGTCCAACAGTAACGGCGACACCTGCGCCGGCTTCGTCTTCGCACAGCCGGCCCTGGAGTGGCCGGCAGGATCGGGGACGAGCTACGCCGCCGGCGGTCGGCTGCTGGTGGCGGCGATCCTCGGTGACGACGCCGGTCTGTTAGCGGGGGACACGCTGGCCAGCCAGCTGTTCGAGATCGCCTGGGTGGGCCGCCGACCCCGGACCGAAACGTCGACCCCCAGGCGGCAGGTGATGGAGCTGCAATACTGGGGCACCGGTAATTTCCAGGGCGAATCGCTGCAGGGGCTGGCGGTCACCGAAACGTTGGTGGGCGTGGACAGCGCCGTCGTAGAGGATGTGCTGTTCCTGCATTTCGTGGTCGAGAACGTGAGCGCCGATGAGCGTTACCGGCGCCTCTACCCGTGGGTGCCGGAGGGCGGCTTCACGTTCACCCAGCTTTACCTGGGCTTTGGCCTCGACGCCGACATCGGCGACTCGGAGGACGACGTCGGCAGCTTCGACCCGAATCTCGATCTGACCTTCCTCTACGACGCCGATTTCAGCGACGCCGTCCTCGGCACCTTCGCGGACAAGCCGGCGATGGTCGGGCTGGTCAGCGTGCAGCCACCCGTTGGCGCGACCGAGCGCAACCTCACCTTCTGGCGCCGCTCCGACGATTGGGACGACGGCAACCGTCACGGCCTCGGCTGGCGTCTGCTGGCGGGGCGCCTTGCCGCGGGCGATCCGATCGCCGACCACCCGTCGCCGGATATCGGCCATGCCCCGACTCAGCAGGGCGACTACCGTCTCACCGAGGCGCACGGTCCCCTTCAGCTCGCTCCCGGCGAGAGCCTGACCCTGACCGTCGCGATCGTGATGGCCGAGCCGCAAGCGGGCTCGTTCACGCCGGGGGTGTCGGTGCCGCCGGGCAACCCATTCGATCCCGCCCGCGCCATCCTCTCGGTCGCGGCGGACCTGCGCGATCTCGCGGCTCAGGCTCCGGACCTCTGGAATCAGTTTCGTCCTTGAGCCCGCGTTTGACGCAGGTCCGGGCGCCTGAGAGTTTGTCCGCGATGAACGGCGGAAAAGAACAGCTGCTCAAGACGAAAGTCATCTGCACCCTGGGACCCGCTTCGTCGGACCCGGAGACGATCCAGGCGCTGAGCCGGGCCGGGATGGATGCAGCCCGTCTCAACATGTCGCACAGCACGCCGGAACAGGTGCGGGCCGTGGCCCGGTCGCTGCGCGAGTGCGCAGAGAGCAGCGGGAAGCCGCTGGCGCTGTTGGTCGACCTGCGGGGCCCCAAGCTGCGGGTGGGCGAGTTGAGAAGTCTCCGCCACCTTGAGGAGGGTGAACGCCTCGTGCTGGCGCCGAGCGAGCAGGCCGGGCCGGACGATCTGCCCGTGACCTACGAGCGGCTCGCGGAAGAGCTGGCGGTGGACGACCGGATCCTGCTCGACGACGGCCGAATCGAGCTGCGCGTGCGGGGCGTAGCGCCTCCGCGGGTCGAGGCCGAGGTCGTATTGGGCGGTGCCATCTCCGGGGGTAAGGGGATCAACCTTCCTGGGGTTCGAGTCTCGGCGCCGGCTCTGACGAAAAAAGATGAGGCGGACCTCGAGCTGGCGCTCGAGGTTGGGGCCGATTGCGTGGCGCTGTCGTTCGTACGTTCGGCGCAGGACGTGCGCGACCTGCGTTCGCGGCTTACCGAGAACGTTCTGGTGATGGCGAAGATCGAGAAAGAGGTCGCGCTCGGTGAGATCGACGCGATCATCGAAGAGGCGGACGCGGTGATGGTGGCGCGAGGAGATCTGGGCACCGAGCTACCATTCGAGAAGGTACCGCTGGTCCAGAAGCGCCTGGTGCGAAAGGCGAACACACGCTATCGCCCCGTCGTGATCGCGACCCAGATGTTGGAGTCGATGGTGGAGCGGCCGCGCCCCACCCGCGCTGAGGTCTCGGATGTCGCCAACGCTATTCTCGATGGGACGGATGCGGTGTTGCTGGCCGCCGAGACGGCGATCGGCCGCTACCCCGTGGCGGCGGTGCGGGCGCTCGCCCGCGTGATCCGCGAGATCGAATCGGCGAGCTCGGTATTGGCGACAGGACCGGCCTACGACGTGCCGGCGGCGTCCGCAGCGGAGTCCGGCCCGACGTCCAGCGAGCTGGCGGTGGCCTGCGCGACGCTCGAGGCGGTTCGGGCCATCCGGGCGCCGGCGATCGTCACTCTTACGAGCAGCGGCTTCACCGCCCGGGTGGTCTCTTCGCGGCGGCCGCCGGTGCCGATTCTGGCGGTGACCGACGAACCCAGTGTGGTACGTCAGCTCGCCCTGGTCTGGGGTGTCGCGCCGCTGCTGTGTCCGCGGGAGGCGAGCTGGGACAACATGTGGGACGTCGCCCGGGCCGGACTGCTGGAGCGCGGCCTCGCTCGTCCGGGCGATCGCATCGTGGTGACCGCCGGTATCCCGTTTCATGTGCGCGGCACCACGAACCTGGTGCGGATCCAGACGCTGACGTGAGACTAACCTTTCTGGGCACGGGCACCAGCTTCGGCGTGCCGGTCATCGGCTGCGGCTGCGCCGTGTGCACATCCGACAATCCAAGGAACCGCCGCGCGCGCCATTGCCTGGCGCTCGAGGCGGAGGGCCGAGTACTTCTGGTCGATACACCGCCCGAGCTCAGGCTGCAGCTCTTGACCGCCGAGATCGACCGGGTGGACGCCGTCTTTGTCACTCACCTGCACGCCGACCACCTTCACGGCATTGACGATCTGCGGATATTCAGCATGCGTGGTCGAGGCGCGCTGCCGATGTACGTGGCGGAAGAGCATGCTGCCGAGCTCCGCAGCCGCTTTCCCTACATCTTCGACGAGGCGATACAGCCGAGCCAAGGGACCAGCGCCCCCGAGATCGACCTGCACACGTTCGAGCCGGGCGATGCGCTGCGGGTCGCCGGCTTCGAACTGCAAACTTTGGCGTTCCCACATGGCGACACGCGGTCGTGCGGTTTTCGCGTCGGTCGTCTCGGCGTGATCGTGGATGGCAAAGAGATCCCACCGGAAGCGCAGGCGGTGCTGGAGGGGGTCGAGGTGCTGGTGATTAACGCGCTGTGGTGGGGACGCCCGCACCCGACGCACTTCAATGTGGAGGAGGCGGTGGCGGCGGCGCGTCGCCTGGGCGTGCCACGGACCTATCTCACCCACCTCACCCACCGGCTCGACTACGACGACACCGTTGGGCGACTGCCGGAGGACGTGAGTCCGGCCTTCGATGGGTTGGAGATCGAGATCGGCTAGCCGCTCCCGATCGCGCAAAAGCGCCGCACCTCGTTGTTGCTTGTTGAATTCGTTTCTGCCGCCACCTATCTTTGCTTGCGTAACTGCGGTTTTGGCCCCCGTCAATCTGCGAGGTCGCTATGGCCCGCCGGCGCGTCCTCCTCGTTCACCCTGAAGGTCCGCTGCGGGATGCGCTGGCCCGGGCTCTGGCCAGGGAAGGCCACCAGGTGGACGTGGCGGCCCCGGCCGATGCGAGCGAGCGACTGACCGAGTCGGCGGCTGAGGCCATCCTCTGCGCCAAGGGAGAGCTGAGCGAGCGGGTCGAGGCCGAGGGGATCCGCTGGGTCGAGTTCGGCCGGCCGGTAAACATGGAGGAGTTGCGCCGTGCCTTGCGCGAGGGCTAACGCCAGCGTGCGGGCACGGACAATCTAGAGTGAAAGGAAACTGGTTATGGCTGACTACGATGATGAAGGCGTGCCTTACGTGGTAATCGAACGATCGGGTTCTGGGTTCGTTCCGTTCATCTGGGGCGCCCTGCTGGGCGCCGCGGCGGCGCTGCTGCTGGCGCCGAAGTCAGGCGCCGAGACCCAGCAGGAGTTGAAAGAGCGGGCGCGGCGCTTGCGGGAGCGTGCCGAAGAGAAGGCCGGTGAGCTGCAGGAGACGTTCCAGGACGCGTTCGCGCAGGGGCGCCAACAGGTTGAAGACCGGTACGAGACGGCCAAGCGTACCGTGTCCGAGGGACGGCAGCGGGCGCAACAGGCGATCGATGCCGGGCGCAAGGCCGCGAAGGCGGCGCGCAGCGAGCTGGATGATCAGATGTCCGAGGCGCGTGCGACCCGCAAACAGGCAGAGTCCGCCGAGGAGTCGGCCTAGCCGATCGACCGCTCGCCCGCGGCGTCACCCGCTGTGGAAGCCCCCGACTCGGCCCAGCCACGTCCGGAACAACGCCGCTGGCTGGGCAGAGCCCGGCGTGCCACTGGCGAGCTGTGGGCGGCCCTCAAGGACTACGTCGTCCGGGTGATGGAGAAGGCCGAGGACGACAACATCTTCGTCCTCGCCAGCGGCCTGACCTTCAGCGTCCTGGTCGCCGCCGTCCCCTTCCTGCTGATCATCGTCTCCCTCCTCAGCTTGACGCTCGAGGCCGCCGCCGAGGCGGCGGGCGTCGAGCCGATCGAGCAGCTACGCCGTTACCTCGACGTGGTGGTCCCGGTTCTGGGGGAGAGCGCCGCAGAAACCGCCGGCCGCAACCTGCCGGAAGAGGTCATCTCGCTTGCGGTCGAGCGCGGGCAGGCGATCGGTCTCATCAGCTTTGCCGCCTTTGTCTGGTTTTCCACCCGGCTGTTCGGGGCCATTCGCGCCGTGCTTCGTGAAGTGTTCGACCTCCGCCAGAGCCGGGGAATTATCCAGGGGAAGATCTTCGACGCCGAGATGGTTCTGGTCTCGAGCGTGTTGGTGATCCTCAATATCGGCATCACCATCGTCTTCAACCTGGCGAAGGCCCGAGGCTTCGACTTCCTCGGCCTTTCCGCTGCCCATGTCGGGATCCTCGAGGCGATCTCGGCNNCCGTGGCGCATGGCCATCACCGCCGCGGCTTTCAGCGCCATCTGCTGGGAGCTGTTGAAGTTCGGCTTCGCCTTCTACCTGACGCGCCTCGCCAGCTATCGCTCGATCTACGGCGGTATCGCCACGCTGGTCGTGGTGGTGGTCTGGCTTTACTACCTGGCGATCTTCTTCGTGCTCGGAGCGGAGGTGGCGCAGGTGCACGAGCTCAGGCGGGTGCGCCGCGAGCAGATCGAAGTGCTGGAGTAGGCGTCACTTGCGCCGGGCGAAGGCTGTAGCGATAATAGAGAACCCCCACGGTTTCCAGCCGAAGCTCCCATGTCCAGAGACGGCGTAAAGCTAGTCGCCCGGAATCGGAAGGCGCACCACGAGTACCATATCCTCGAGACGTTCGAAGCGGGTATGGTGCTGCTGGGGAGCGAGGTCAAGTCGCTGCGCGACGGCAACGCGAGCCTTTCCGATGCCTTCGCTCGAGTGGAGGGTGGGGAGGCTTGGCTGTACAACCTGCATATCGGACCCTACAAGCCGGCGGGCCCCGAGGCCCACGAGTTCAAGCGGCGGCGCAAACTGCTGCTGCAACGCCGGGAGATCCGGCGCTTGAGCGGAAGCGTGGAGCAGGCGGGCCTGACGCTGATTCCTCTGGAGATCTACTTCCGCAACGGTGTGGCGAAGCTCAAGCTCGCCCTGGCGCGGGGGAAGCGACATCGAGACCGGCGGGAGGATATCAAGAAGCGTGAAGCGGAACGGGAGATGGGGCGGGCACGTCGCCGGCGTTAGCGCCGCGCTGCTGGTGCTGCTGGCCGGATTGGGCTGGGCGCGACCGACGGCGGAGTCGCTGATCATCGTGCGAGGCGGAGCGACTCGCTCCGTACCCGTGGAGCGCCACCGCGGCTACCCGGCCGCGCCGGCGGTTGCGCTGGCCGAGGCGCTGGGCTATCGGTGGACCGACGACGCGATGCGAGTCGAGGGCGAGCGGATCCGCTTCGCGGAAGGGTCGCCCTTCTTCGCGGTGGGCCCGGACATCTTCCAGCTGCCCAACCCGCCTTATCGCTGGCGTGCCCAGTTGATGATCCCTGTCAGCTGGGCTCTCGATTGGCTGCCGCGCGCTCAAGCGTTGCGTTGGCGATACCTCGATGGTCGTCTGGTCGAGCGGCCTGCGGCCGCGGTCGCCGCCCCGGAGCGGGGGCGCCCCTGGTTCGTGGTCATCGACCCCGGGCACGGTGGGGAGGATCCGGGGACGATCGGGTTATCGGGCACGAAAGAGAAAGAGGTGACGCTGGCGGTCGGGCGTCGGCTGGCCCAACGGCTCGGACGCGAGCCGGGGGTTCAGGTGCTTCTCACCCGAGAGCGGGACACCCTCATCGCTCTCGGCGACCGCCCGCGCTTCGCGCAGCTCGCAGGCGTCGAGGCCACGCCGGATCTATTCATATCGATCCATGGCAACTCCATGCCGCGAAAACCGAACTCGACCCGCGGGTTCGAGACCTATTTTCTCGCTCTGGCCCGAACGGAGGAAGCACGCCGCGTGGCGCTTCGAGAAAACGCCTCGCTGCGGTTCGAGGCGAACCGCTCGCTCGAGGATCTGGACCCGCTGCAGTTCATGCTCAGCGACTTGCAATCGACGGCGAACCTGCGCGAGTCGAGACGATTCGCGACCCACATCAATCATAGCATGGGCGCCGCTCTCCCGGCGCCCGACCGTGGTGTGCGCCAGGGCCCGTTCCAGGTGCTGGTCGGCGCGACGATGCCCGCCGTGCTGGTCGAGGTCGGCTACCTGTCCAATCGGTCCGAGGAAAAGCTGTTGCGGTCGCCGTCGTATCAGGCGAAGATAGCAGATGCGTTGGCCGATGCGGTCGTTAACTACTTGGCGGAGTATGGCCGGCGGGTCTGGTCTTCCAATGGGTCGGGCGGATAGGCGCAGGCGCCCAGCCGTCGCACTCATCTTCGTTGTATTGCTTACGGCTGGCACACCCGCCGTCAGCGGTTGCGTCTACTTCAATACCTACTACAACGCCAACCGGCTCTTCCAACAAGGCGTCAATGAGATCGAGGAGGGGAGCGGATCCAGCGGCCGCGCGACGTTGGCGACCAGCATCGAGAAGGCGGAGCGCATCGTTCTCAACAAGCCGAAAAGCCGATGGGCCGACGACGCGTTGCGATTGATCGTCAGGGCTCGGCTGCTGCGCGAGGAGTGGGAAGAGGCGCGAGACGCGGCGCAGAGCTTGCTGAGCTACACCCGAACCGCGCGCGACAGCACCGAGGTGGCCGTCTTCCTCGGCACGGCCGAGTTCAACCTGGGCAACTACCCCCGAGCCGACTCCCTCATCACCCACGCCCTGCCCGTCGTCCAAGAGGAAGGCCGGCGCGCGGAGCTTCTGCTTTACCGGGGGCGGGCTCGGGCCGAGCTGGGGCGCGCTGAAGCGGCCGACGAAGACTTGTTGACCGTCAGCTCGCTTCGGCCCGACTGGACCGCCGTTCACGTCGCGCGGACTCGGCTCCTGGCGTCGATCGGACGCGGCACGGAGGCGGCGGAGGAGCTGCAGCGCCTCCTGGGGCTCACGCTGGAGGGCGCGGACCAGCGGGCGGTATTGGAGACGGTCGAAGCGGTGGCGGAGCTCGATCCCCCCAGCGCCATCGCGGGCCTCAGCGCCCTAGAGGAATCCCGCTTGTCCACCGTTAACAAGGCGCGGCTGGCCAAACTGCGCGGGGACCTGCACCTGAGCCTGGGCCACGAGGCGGAAGCTTGGGCTGATTACCAGCTGACCAGCAAGCTGGCGCCTCTGTCCACCGCCGCCAACGACGGCGAGTTCGTAATCTTGCGCGCGGATCTGCGCAAAGTCACCACCGCAGAGGAGTTTCTGGCCCTCAAGCCTCGGTTGGAGGAGTTGGCCTCTCAGCCGGCCGGCATGGGTAACCCGGAGCTGCTCTTGTTGAACGAGACGTTCGTCAAGCTGGCGTTCTGGATCGAGCACGGCCGGCTGGGGTTGATGCTCGCCGCCGAGACTGCTCGAGACAACCTGAAGCTCGAGGCCCTGGCGCGTCATCTTTTCCTGAGGTACGCCGAATCCGAGCCCGATGACCCCTGGGTGCCCAAGGCCATCCTGGCCGCTCTGGCCCTCACCCCGGTAGATTCCAGCGCACCCGACGGCAGCGAACCGGAACCGAGCCCGGACGAACTGCGTCGGCGGCTGATGGAAGACTACCGCGACTCGGCTTACGTGCAGGCCTTGATCGGCGGCGACAAGACCGAGTTTAGCTACGAGGAGCTGGAGCAGGGGCTGCGGCGACAGCTCCAGCGGTTGGAGGCCTTGGCCGATCAGGAAGCGCGCACTCGGCGAAGGGCCGTGGCGCAATGACTGTCCGCCGACGAGCGGGGAACGCGGACCGATGGCGTCGAAGGAGAGGACACATAAAGCCCGGCGTAAATCGTTGAAGCGAAAACAGAAAATCGTTCGTAGCTGGTGCCCCGTGCTTTCCAGCGAAACGGTGGCGGAGCGCACCCGCTGGATCGAGTTCACCGCCCCAGAGATCGCCGCTACGGCAGCACCGGGCCAGTTCGTCATGATCGGGTTTGGCGCCCGAAGCTGGGGGAGCCCGTTCTTGCCGCGCCCCAACAGCGTGGCCGCCGTAAAGAACGGCAGGCTCGGTCTCCTCATCCGCGAGTACGGTGAGGGCTCGCGACGCTTGGCGGCGCTGCGCCCGGGGGAGTCGGGGCTGCTACTCGGGCCGCTTGGCAGCCGCTTCGAGCTGGGGACCACCCGCAACGTGCTTTGCGTGGCCGGGGGCGTTGGCTTGGCCCCCTTCCTGCTGCTGCCGCGTTGGGCGAAGCAGGCCGCGCCAGAGGTTCGGGTGCGTCTGCTTTACGGTGAGCGGACCGGCAAGGCGGTGTTCGACCCGGAAAGGATCGTCGAGATCGCTGGGGTCGAACCGGATATCTGGACGGACGACGGGAGTCTCGGGCGGCGCGGCCCGGTGATCGAGGGGATGGAGCTGGGCGGTGTGGATCTCGTCCTCGCCTGTGGCCCGACGCTCATGCTCAAGGCGGTGCGGCGGCGCGCCCTCGACGCAGGGGTCCCGTGTCAGCTGGCGGTGGAGGAGCATATGGCTTGTGGCATGGGCACCTGCATCGGCTGTGCGATCGGGACCGTCGATCCGCGGACGGGTGCCGAGGGTTACAGCCTGGTCTGCAAGGACGGCCCGGTGTTCGCGGCGGAGCGGCTACGATGGTAGATCTGACGCAGCGGGTGTTTGGCGCCACCTTCCAGAACCCGGTCCTGCTCGCCTCGGGCACCTGCGGCTATGGTGAAGAGTACGCCGAGATCATCGCGGTGGACCAGCTGGGCGGAATCGTAACCAAGGCGGTGACGCCCGAGCGGAGACTGGGCAATCCGCCCTGCCGCATCTCGGAGACGCCCGCCGGTATGATCAATTCCATCGGGCTGGCCAACGTGGGGCTGGAGGGCTTCAAGCGCGAGAAGCTGCCCTGGCTCCGCGAGAACCTGCGCCGGGCGCAGGTTCTGGTGAACGTCGCCGGCTGGACCGTTGATGACTTCGTGCGCGTGGTGAGGGGGCTCGACGACGAGAGCGGATTCCTGGGCTACGAGATCAACGTCTCGTGTCCCAATGTCGAGGGCGGGACGATGTTTGGGAGCGATGAGGCATCGTTGGCCGAGCTGGTTCGCGCCCTGCGGGCGACCACCGAGCGACCGTTGATCGTCAAGCTGTCGCCCAACGTCCCCGACATCGGCGTCTTCGCCCGCATCTGCGAGGAATGCGGCGCCGACGGACTGAGCACCATCAACACCTTCCCCGGAATGCTGATCGATATCGAGTCCCGGCGACCCGTGATCGGGAACGTCACCGGCGGCATCAGCGGGCCGGCGATTCGGCCGATGGGGGTCTACGCCACCTGGGTCGCCGCCGCGCGTGTGTCATTGCCGGTCATCGGGATTGGAGGGATCAGCGACGCCGCCGACGCGCTCCAGTACATCCTCGCCGGCGCGACTCTGGTCCAGATCGGTACCGCGATGTTCGTCGATCCGTTCACGGCCCCGGAGACGGTGCAAGGGATACGCGATATCTGCGCGGGACAGGGCGTGAAGCAGCTATCCGAGCTGGTGGGCGCATTGGAGGTCTGATGAAGGCCAACACGAAAGACCGGATCATCGTCGCCCTCGACTTCCCGACGGGGAAGTCCGCCCTGCGGTTGGTGGATGCGCTGGCGGACGAGGCCCTTTACTTCAAGGTCGGGGCGCAGCTCTTCGCCCAAGAGGGACCCGGCCTGCTGGCCGAGCTGCGAAAACGAGAAAAACGGGTCTTTCTCGACCTCAAGTTCCACGACATCCCGAACACCGTTTCCGGCGCGGTGCGAGCGGCCGCCGGCCACGGTGCGCACATGCTGACGGTCCACGCCTCCGGGGGGCTGGCGATGCTGGAGGCGGCGCTGGAGGCGGCGGGAACCGACGGCCCGGAGGTCATCGCCGTGACGCTGCTCACCTCTATGGCCAGCGAGGATGTGGAGCAGGTATTCGGGCGCTCGCCGGTCTCCATCGTGGATGAGGTAGTCCGACTGGCTCGTCTGGCCGCGCGGGCGGGATTGCCAGGGGTGGTGGCTTCGCCCACCGAGGTTAAGCCGATCAAGAGAAGCTTGGGGGACGCGCTCAGGGTGGTGACTCCGGGGATCCGCCTGGCTGGCGATGACCCCGGCGATCAGAGCCGCTACGCCACCCCAGAGGCCGCCGCCCGGGCCGGCGCCGACCTCATCGTCGTCGGCCGCTCGATCACGGCGGCCAAAGACCCGGCGGCCGCGTTCCAAGCCGTCGCCGACTCGTTCGGCCAAGCGCGCGAGTCCGGCGCTTGACCGTCGCTCGAGCGCCGGCTAGCCTTGTAAAGCTGGGCGATCCTTCGCGGTCCGATCCGATTCCCTGATGGCACTCCGTCTCTATAACACTCTCTCACGCCGCCTCGAAGAGTTCGAGCCTGTCACGCCGGGGAACGTCACGCTCTATACCTGTGGCCCGACGGTTTACGACCAGGCCCACGTCGGCAACTTCCGAACTTTCCTGTTCGAGGACGTCCTGAGACGCTACTTGAGATGGAAGGGGTGGGGGGTGCTGCAGGTCAAGAACCTGACGGATGTGGACGACCGGACCATCCACGCCGCGGTTGAGAAAGGCGTGAGCCTGCGCGAGCTGACCCAGCCCTTCATCGACGCCTTCTTCGAGGACAGCGACCGCCTGGGGATCGAACGCGCCGAGCACTATCCTCGGGCCACCGATTATGTGCCGCAGATGGTCGAGCTGGTGGAAAAGCTGCTGCGGCGCGGGCTGGCCTACGAGGCGGAGGGATCGGTCTACTTCGACATCTCGAAGTTCTCCGAGTATGGTCGGCTGGCGCAGTTGGAGGCATCGGCGCTGCGGGAGAGCGGCCGAGCCTGCGGGGATGAGGCGTACGACAAAGAGGATGCCCGGGACTTCGTGCTCTGGAAGGGTGGCGAGCGTCCCGAGGAAGGCGACGTGGCCGTGTGGGAGTCACCCTGGGGGCCGGGCCGGCCGGGTTGGCACCTGGAGTGCAGCGTCCTGGCCCTGACCCACCTGGGCCAGCCCATCGACATCCACACCGGTGGTGTCGACCTGATCTTTCCCCACCATACGAACGAGATCGCCCAGGCCGAGGGCGCGACCGGCAAGCCTTTCGCCCGCTTTTGGCTCCACGCCCGACACGTGCTGGTGGAAGGCGGCAAGATGTCGAAGTCGGAGGGGAACTTTTACACGCTGGCGGACCTGACCGAACGGGGATATGCCCCGGCGGCGATCCGCCGCCTGCTGGTGTCGGGCCACTACCGAACCGAGCTCAACTTCACTCTGGGCGGGCTCGAGGATGCGGCCCGGTCGGTGGATCGCCTCCTGGAATTCCGTCGCCGGTTGGAAGGGAGCCGGGTCGAGGGACCGGACCTCCCCTCGACGCGTTTGCCGGAGCTGGCGGCCGAAGCGCTCCGCGCCTTCGAGGCGGCGATGGATGAGGACCTGAACGTGGCTGAGGCATGGGGGGCGTTGTTCGTGTTCGTGCGGGAGGCGAACGTCGAGCTGGACCGCGCCGAACCACAGGTGGGGGCCGCCGAGGCGGAGGCGGCCCTGACGGCGCTGGACTCGATGGACCGCGTGCTGGGCGTCCTGGCGCTGGCACAGCGAGAGGAGACGACCGTGTCCGAGGAGCAGCGGCGCTGGATCGAGGATCAGCTGGCGGCACGGGCGTCGGCGCGGGCGGCGGGCGACTACGCCCGGGCCGACGCGATCCGCGAGGCGCTGGCCGGGGCCGGGGTGGAGGTGGAGGATACCCCGGCGGGAAGCCGCTGGAAGCTGGCCAAGCGAGGTTGACACTATTTCAGCTGTGGTCTATACTTCTTGGCTTACTGAAATCGCTGACGTAGCTCAATTGGCAGAGCGGCTGATTTGTAATCAGCAGGTTGCGGGTTCGACTCCCGCCGTCAGCTCCAGAAGGCAGCAGTGGGGCGCATGGGTGATTGGACCGAGGCGAGCCGGCTGTCGCGCGGAAGGGCGCGTCGCCGGCGCGGTTTGCATCGGGCGTAAGCAGGCCAACCAATATCGCGAATCGTACAACTCTACGAGTGGGGCGGAGGCCGTTGCGAGGGGCTCGAGCGGCCCCCGGAGGTGGTGGCCGTGCGGAGGCCCGAACGGCCACCGAAGATAGGACGCCGGTTCGAGTACGGTGGGGTGCCCGAGCGGCCAAAGGGAGCAGACTGTAAATCTGCCGGCTGATGCCTACGTAGGTTCGAATCCTACCCCCAC
>JABAOH010049263.1_pt2 | contig 41627 bp, 23 predicted proteins | sample 7062181 | NCBI WGS metagenome assembly JABAOH01 (sample SAMN14538630, study PRJNA623070) | marine sediment metagenome | biome: marine biome [ENVO:00000428]; feature: marine pelagic biome [ENVO:01000023]; material: deep marine sediment [ENVO:00002113]; isolation source: pool of 5 deep marine... | reverse complement strand
CTGGACAAAACCGAAGCCCTGAGACAGGCCAAATTGGAGCTGCTTAAAAACAAAAAATACTCGTCTCCTCTTTTCTGGAGTGCTTTTGTATTGTATGGAGAATAAGTTGATTTTTAGCCGCGAAGACATTTACAATGCGGTAAAAAACACGAAGAGACACGAAGGAAGAGAGGAAGTTAAGAAGGTGAGAGGATGGAAGGACAGCCCATTTTTTGCTTCTTTTCATTTTTTAGTTGACATATTTCTTAAAAGAATTATATAATAACCGCGGAGCTTAAAATGCAAGGATTAACAATAGAAATTCCCGGAGAAATCGTAGCAACGATGAAATTGCCAAGAAAAAGGATTAAAGAACATCTATTGATCGATATTGCTGCTTCCCTGTATCAACAGGAGATTCTATCTTTTGGTAAAGCACGGCAGTTGTGCAATCTGAATAAATGGGAATTTCAAAAAGAACTGGGAATAAGAAAAATCGAAAGACATTACGACGAAAAAGACCTGGAAGAGGATATCAAATTTGCCCATAGTCATAAGTAACGCATCCCCGATTATTAATCTTGCGATTATCGGAAGATTAAAACTGCTCAAAAAATTTTGGGGAAAAATATTTATCCCGGAAGCTGTGTGGAAAGAGATTGTTATCGATGGTGCAGATAAAGAAGAAGTAACTGAGATAAAAAAAGCCGATTGGATAATTGTTGAAAAAGTCAGAGATCAGAATCTAATTATGCTATTGATGCAAAACCTAGATAAAGGAGAAGCAGAAGCCATTGCTCTTGCTATTGAGAAGAATGCGGATATTATTCTTTTAGATGAAACCGATGCCAGAGAGGCTGCAGATATTTACAGAATTGAAAAAACCGGAGTTCTTGGGATTTTACTACTGGCAAAATTGAAAAATGAAATCTCCAATTTAAAACAAGAAATCGAAAATCTGAAAACAAAGGCTGACTTCTGGTTAAAAGATTCTCTAATTCAACGTGTATTAAGAGAAGCTGAAGAGATTCCATAGTAAGGAAAAGAGTACAAAAAAGATAAAAGAATTCTCCTCCAACAATACTTCTGACCGAATGCCTAACTAACATACTGTCCTCTCAACTTCTCCGTTTCTCCGTTTCTCCGTTTCCTCGTTTCTTCTCTTCCTCTTGCCAACGGCCAACTGATCGACTGCACTTTTGTCCTCTGACCTCTGACTGTCTGCCCACTGACCGTCTGACTTCTTCTCTTCGCGTCTCTTCGCGTTCCTTCGCGGCTCAAATTATACACATTTATAAATCAGCACATCCGGATACTCCCGCTAATCCAGTCTTTCAAAAAAAAGAGTAAACTATTATCAACCCGCAACAAAAATCCGGGAATAATATTATATAAAGAACAAAAGGTAATGTAAAAAGTTTTATGAACAAAAAAAAAGGAGGAAAAAATGAAAGTAATACAACCTAGAAGAGTCAAAGGTTCGTGGTTTGTCGTGCTGTTTTTGCTTTCAGGCCTGTTGGTATCCTCGAGTCCCTGCTTTGCAGCGGGGGATTCCCTGGGTAAAGAGATCAGGGAGAAAGCAAAAAAAATGAAACTGGATAAGACCAAAGTTGTGCACGGCAAGAAAAACGGAAAAAGAGTTAAGTTCACCGGTGCAAAATTAGAACATGTGAAGTCGATGAAGGACCTTGAACAAGGAGAGGTCGTCGGAGTCCTCGATAATGAGCTCTCGGGCGATGAGACCAATTTACCCCCCGGGAAACACAATGTGTTCTTGAAAAAAGTAAACGGTGAATGGAAAGCCTATGCTGAGTCCGGTGGTAAGGTTGTGGCCGAAGCTGCACGAGTAACAATGGAAAAGAAGGACAAAAAGGAGGCTAAACCCCAATTTAAGCCTGATGGGTGGTGTTATTGTTGGTACCTTTGCTGTGGCTGGGTCTATATTTGTGTTTGTTGGTGACAGCCAGTTTCTAACATTATCCTGTCAAATCGCACGCTGCAAACCTGACCTAACCCATCCGGTACCACAGCCTTTTGCGGTGGCTTAAGCAGCCAGGTTTCCGGTGTGCAACCTCCAGGGTAACCTTCAATCTGCAGGGGTCAAGTTTTGCTTTAATACATTGTTGTAAAGCAAGACTTGACCCCCCAGATGGACCCCCCAGATGCCAGATGAAATCGTTCCCAAAACCGAAGTGCCAGACGCATACGAGAGATAACGTTAGAAAATAGAAGTTAGGAAGAAAAGAAGTTAAGAAGTTAAGAACCTGCTCTTAACTTCTTAACTTTCTTATTCTCACTTTTTAAATTAAATTGAAAAGGAAAAAGAAAGTAAAGAAAAAAAATCGGCGGGAATTTAAGTAATAATACCAGTGGGAATTTAGGTAATAATACCTATTGACATTCCAGGTATTTTGTATAAAATAAATATCATAATAACAAAATAAAAAAAGAGTAAAGAAGATGGTTAGAAAGTATAGGGTTAGAACCGTTCTTATCTTGCTTTTCTTTTTTGTAGCGATTGGTTTTGCGCAAGATAAGCATGTGAATGAAAACAAGCAGTTGAGAGAGGAAATCCTGGCCGCCTATCAATCAGGAGGGAAACAGGGGCTGCTGGATTTTGTGAAAAAGCATGAAGATAAAATTTCCAATACATTTATCGTAGATTTCGCCAAAGCGGGAGTGAAAGAAAGAAAAGAAAAATGGTTGAAAGCTTGTAAAGTCATGGCTGAAGAAAAAAGTGATGAAAAGACCATGGCAGATGTCCTTTATCAAACAGGCAGATATTTTAGATTAATTTCAGATAATAAAAAGGCAGCCGATTATTTAGATAAGGCACTTCCCATCTATCTAAAACAAAACGACCTGGTTGGCCAGGGCAATGTGTACTTTAGTAAGGGGGAAATTTATAAATATATCAGCGACAATTCAAAAGCGCTTGAGATGTATGATAAAGCCCTGACTTTTTTTGATAAAGCAGGAGATCCTATGGGCCAGGGCAGTGTGTATAAGGGTAAGGGAGATATTTATTTTAATACTGGCAAGAATTCCAGGGCGCTAGAGATGTATGATAGAGCCCTGCATTTTTTTAAGAAAGCGGGATGTATTGAGAATGAATCTATTGCTTTACATGGCAAAGCAAAAGTTTTGATAAAATTTGGGGGAAAAAATGAAGCCCTGGAACTTTTTGAGAAAGGCATAGCTAACCTGGAAAAGGTAAGAGCGCAAACCGCTTTTTCAGAGATGAAACAAACTTTCATGGAAAAGGTTTATAAGCAATATGAAGAGACCGTTCTCTTTATGCTGGAGAATAAATACGAAAATAAAGGTTTCAAATATGCTGAATCCATGAGGGCCAGGGTTTTTCTTGATCAAATGGCCGAGGGATTGGTACGACTGGATAAGGGCCTGACACCTGAGTTGGAAAAGAAGCGGAATAAATTGGTAGCAAAACTCTCCAATATTAGTAAAGAGATGCATAAAACCGCCGGGGGAAAAGAAAAGAAGTTGCCGGAATTAAAAGAACAGTATCGTAAAGCAGAGAATGAATTTGAAGACCTTCTGGTTAAGATCAGGCTGAGTAATCCCCTGTATGCCTCGGTAAGATACCCTGAGCCAATCACAGTCCGGACGCTACAAAACGAGGTATTAAAAAAAGGAGAACTACTGCTGCGCTATTTCATCTCCCCCGATAAACTCTATGTCTTCCTGGTATCGAAAAAAAAATTTAAAGTGGTTCCACTGCAAGTAAAAGAAGAGGAAGTCAATGGAACAGTAGGGCGTTACCTGCTGGCAGTAAAAGAAAACAGTCCCAGGGAGATGAGGAGATTTGGAGTAACCCTCTATAATAGATTGATTAAACCCTTTGAAGCAGAGATAAAGAAGAGCAGAAAGATTATTATCATCCCCGATGGGAAATTGGCAGCGATTCCTTTCGAGTCCTTTATCATCGATAAGAAAAAATCGGGACAACCGGTTTTTCTCCTGGAGAAATACCAGGTGAAATATGTCCAAAGTGCTTCACTTCTTTCGGTACTGCGCAAGCACTACACCAGGGAAGGCCCGATAAAAAGCTTTATCGGCTTTGGCGACCCGGTCTATGATTATGAGAACTTTAAGCAAGAAAAACCGGAGCTTGGCTCTCCTACCCCGGTAAGAGGAGATGAGATAACAGGAATCCTCAGGGGAAAGTACCATAGGAAAGGTAGTAAATTGGTGCGCTTGCCGGGAAGTGGTGAGGAAGTCAAAACCATTGCCGAACTTTTTAAAAAGGAGAATCAAAAATCAGTGGTGCATTTACGGGAAAAGGCCGCAGAGGAAAAGGCCAAAGCAGCGGATATGAAAGAGTTTGATTTGATCCATTTTTCCTGTCATGGCCTGCTTAACGACGATTTCCAGAGCCTGGTGTTGTCTCAACTGCCGCCGGAAAAATCACCCGAAGACGGCTATTTTACCCTCAACGAGATCATGAACTGCGACTATAACGCGAAGTTAGTGGTCCTCTCCGCCTGCCAGACCGGTACAGGAAAAATGGAAAGAGCAGAAGGCGTTACCGGTTTGACACGAGCTGTGATGTATGCCGGGACCCCGGCAGTGGTTGCCAGCCTCTGGAAAGTAGACGACAAAGCCACTAAAGAGTTGATGGTCAATTTTTACCGGAACATGCTGGAAAAGAACCTGGACAAAACCGAAGCCCTGAGACAGGCCAAATTGGAGCTGCTTAAAAACAAAAAATACTCATCACCTCTCTTTTGGAGTGCGTTTGTACTCTACGGTGAATAGATTTTAGCCGCGAAGGCACGCGAAGAGACACGAAGGAAGAGAGGAGTGGAACAAAAATCCGGTAATTATACTAATTTATAGATATGAATTTAAAGCAAGCGTTAAAAAAAAAGGATGTTAAAAATAAAAGGGTTTGAACGTTTTCCCTTAAAATAAGGAGGAATGATGAAAAAAACAACAGTTTTAAAATTGATCTTGAGTTTCATTTTTTTGCTTCAATTTTTCCTGTTACAGGGGGATACCTCGAATAATACAGGAGAGCTTGCACCGCTTAATCCTGATTTCCTGGAATATCTTGAAAATGCTAAAGAAGGACAATATCGTTTTTTTACAGATGAAGGTTTTCCCATGGGATATATTCCGTCACCCGTAGACCTGTCGCATGTTAGGGGAGTTGTCGATAACCAGGTTTTAACGGGTTATACATCAAAATATGATATAAGAAGCAAAAATAAAGTAACACCGGTAAGAAATCAAGGGCAATGCAGTTCTTGTTGGACCTTTGGAACATATGGGTCCCTGGAATCGTTCCTTATGCCTTCGGAACCATGGGACTTTTCCGAACAACATTTGAATGCCAATCATGGATTTGATAACCCGGAATGTGAGGGGGGAAATGCCAAGAAAGCCACCGCTTATCTAGCACGGTGGGATGGTCCGGTTCGTGAAAGTGATGTTCCTTATCCTTACTCTCTTTCTTCCCCAAACGGATACAGCATTGCAAAGCATATTCAAAAGGTTATTTTTCTACCGGAAAGGTCCGGCAAATTGGATAATGATACGATCAAATATTTTGTCACCAATTATGGGGCTGTAAATTTTGCTTATTTCCACAGTGGGTATCATTACAATGAGAATACTTACAGTTACTATTATAACTACAGCACCAGGGACCCTGGCAGCGACAAAACCAAGGGTTGGCACTCAGTGGTTATTGTAGGCTGGAATGATAATTATTCTAAATATAATTTTAACATAACTCCCCCCGGTAATGGGGCTTTTATCGTAAAAAATAGCTGGGGAACCAATTGGGGGCAAAAGGGGTATTTCTATATTTCATATTATGATAAATCAATGAAGGATTTTGTGAGTTTTAACAATGCCGAAGCGACGAATAATTATAAAAGAAATTACCAATATGATCCCCTGGGATGGACAATGAGTTATGGGTATGGAAATACGACGGCATGGTGTGCAAATATTTTTACCGCTGTCGATAACAACACTCTTAGAGCAGTTAGTTTTTATACCACCGATAAAGATGTGAATTACACGATTTACATTTATAAAGGTTGCCAGGCCGGTAAACCCCGCAGTGGAACCCTTGCGGCCCAAAAAACAGGATCAAGGTCATATCCGGGTTATTATACCGTGAAATTGGGTTCTTCGGTTTCTTTGAAAGAAGGCCAAAGATTTTCTATTGTAATTAAATTTAAAAATTCCAGTTATAACTATCCAGTAGCAGTAGAAAAACCTGTTTCAAACAATTCCTCGCAAGCTGCCGCCAATACTGGAGAAAGTTTTGTGAGTCACTATGGTAATTCCTGGTATGACATTGCCAGGCAATATTCTAACACGAATGTCTGCATCAAGGCATTTACCGGAGGTTATTCACCGGGAGGTAATCCAAAGATTACCATTAGCCGGAATAAAATGAATTTTGGATATATTATTGGAGGTAGTACAACAAGCTCGCAATCGTTCACCGTAAGTAACAGTGGGACCGGAAAACTTAAATGGACGATATCGGACAGTGCAAATTGGCTCGATTACACGCCGGCATCAGGGACGAATTCCGGGGTTGTAACAGTTTCTGTGAAGGCTTCCGGTTTATCGGCGGGCAGTTATACTGGTTATCTGTATGTCATTGATCCTTATGCTTCCAATTCTCCGAGAAAAGTAACTGTAAAGTTGACAGTTAAAAAATCCTGGCAGGCTCAGTCCCCATTTGGTGATTTTGCTACTCCAACGCATGGTTCAACGGTAAGGAGCAGCGTGCCGGTAACCGGCTGGGTACTGGATGATATCGGTGTTACCGGCGTTAAAATATATAATGGAAACAAATATATTGGAGATGCCGTATTGATTGAAGGTGCCCGCCCGGATGTCGAGCAGGCTTACCCCAACTATCCGATGAACTATAAAGCAGGCTGGGGATATATGATGATGACAAACTTTTTGCCAAATGGTGGTAATGGTACTTATTATATTCGCGCCAAAGCAACAGATAAAGAGGGGCATGTGGTGACATTAGGAAGTAAAACCATATACTGCGACAATGCACACGCAGTGAAGCCGTTTGGTGCCATTGATACACCCGCCCAGGGCGGTACTGCCTCAGGTGACAGCTTCATCAACTGGGGGTGGGTTTTAACACCGCGGCCCAATTATATTCCCACAAATGGTTCAACCATTAACGTCTATGTAGATGGTGTAAATATCGGCCATCCAACCTATAATATTTACAGGAAAGATATCGCAACTCTGTTTCCCAATTATGCCAACAGTAATGGTGCCATTGGATATTGTACTATCGATACCACTGCCTATAAGAATGGTGTGCATACTATCCAGTGGATAGCCACAGATAACGCCGGAAACACAGATGGCATCGGAAGCCGGTATTTTACTATTCAAAATACAGGCTCTGACGGTCAACGGTCATCGGTCAATAGTCAGAATCGGTCATTGGGAAATGAAAGGCTCTCATCGATTCCTGTTGATAACCTCGGACCGGTAATAATAGAAAAAGGCTTTAACCGGGATACTATACCCCTGGAAACTTACCCCGATGAAAACAGTGTAATAAATATCGAAATCAGGGAGATGGAACGGCTAGAGATAGATTTAGGCTGTCCACAATGGAGAGGATATCATGTAATTGGGGATCAATTGAGACCGCTGCCTGTGGGTTCCACGTTAGACACAGGAAGAGGTATTTTCTACTGGCAGCCAGGATCCGGATTTATCGGGGAATATCAACTGGTCTTCATTACCAGGGAAGAGAATGGAGAGTTAACGAAAAGGGCCATTAAAATAAATATTACGCCCAAATATAAGAAATAAGGTTCCCATTTATAGATATGAATTTAAAACAAGTGTTAAATTAGGAGGTGACATGAGAAAGACAATTTTTTGGGGGTTATTTCTAACACTTTTGTTTTCATTTTTTCCTTTGGCGAATGCCAAAGAAAAAAAGAAAATATTTGTTGTGCCACAATATGGTGAATCAATCATTCAGAAGGTTGATTTTAAAGGGGAACTGGAACAAAAAAAACGTTTCCTTGAAATAAGAGATAGGAAGCAGCGATTTTATTCTAAAATCTCCTCTATGCCGGAAGCGTTTGAAGCTGACAAACCAAAAGCGGTCAATTTGATGATGGATGAAAATTCCCTCTACTTTCAACGCGATTTTGAGGATGATCTTGTCATGACAGGGCTTTGTTATAATTACGGCACCACCTCTGCGGTTTTTGTTAGGGTCGATGTTGATCTTTATGATATCAACCAAAACTATATAGGCAGCGATTTCACCTATGTGTGGGGTGGAAGTATTGTCCAATTAGCAGGCAGCGGCGATTTCATCAATGCTTTAGGTCACAATGATTATGGCTTCTTTAAAGTATGGACCTATTATGATTACGACGACGTATACTGGTATGATTACACCATTAGTTATAATACCTATTCCCATACACCAGCTAAAGCAGCGTTGGAATTTGACGGAGATGTCTACTACTATAATTACCTGGGGAACCTGGATTACTATGGAGAAATAAAAAATCTGAGTTCTAATTACGTCACTTATGATACCTATGCAGCCTTTGCTGTTTTTGATAAAAGTGACACCCAGGTCGTGGATGTCAGTTTTAATGATGTAGATGGTAGTAATTATGGTGCTTCGGAAAGCGCCATTTATCCAGGGAAAAGCGAACCTTTTGATGTATGGTTCCCGGAAGCTGAGTATGGCAGCACGTCCAACTCTTTTCTTTATGCCTATGAATGGGCAGAAGCCTATGTCGGAAGCTCTGGCGGCGACAAGGAGCCTCCCTTTGGTTCCTTCGATACCCCCACCAGTGGTTCTACAGTAGCAGGCAGTGTAGCTGTCACCGGCTGGGCACTGGATGATACAGGAGTTGAAAGTGTAAAAATATACCGTAAGTCAGGAGGAAATCTTGTCTATATCGGTGATGCACTATTTGTAGAAGGAGCCAGACCGGACATTGCTCAGGCGTATCCCAATTATCCCAATAACACCCGTGCCGGTTGGGGTTATATGATGCTGACCAATTTTTTACCCAATAATGGAAATGGGACCTTTGTGTTCCAGGCCATTGCCACAGACTTAGCCGGTAAAACAACCACCCTGGGAACCAAAACCATCCGTTGTGACAATGCCCATGCCACTAAACCCTTTGGGGCTATAGATAAACCCGGGGCAGGTGAAACGGTTTCCGGTGTTTACAGGATTAAAGGATGGGTTTTAACACCGCCGCCCAACAAAATACCAAAAGATGGAGCTAGTATTCGCGTAAAGGTTGACGGTGTAGACCTGGGGCATGCCACTTATAATATTTACCGGGCAGATATTGCGAATCTTTTTCCCGGCTATGCCAATAATAATGGAGCAGGGGCCTATTTTGACCTGGATACTACCCAATTCAGCGATGGGCTTCATACCCTGGAATGGCTAGTAACAGATAACGCGGGAAATAGAGATGGTGTGGGCAGCCGGTTTTTTATGATTGACAACGATGATGAGGAAACGGAAGTGAAATATGAAATTTTTACAAATCCGGGTACTTCAATACTACTAAAGGCAACAAGAGATGATGGTTTGGAAGTGGAATTTTACGGTGAAAAGGATGAGCAGGGACTTCCCACTAAGCTTACCTCCGCTGCAGTAAAAGAACCTGGAGACAGTCATCCTACCCATGTCCTTTTTGATAATGATGGGCGTATAGATAAGGTCTTTACTTCCAATGGGACTACCTTTCAATTCGAATGGTTTTCGGATACGGAATTAAGAATCACTGCTACATCTCCCAATGGCGAACTTATCGTTAGTATTCCTTACGATCTGAACTCAGGGAGCACCTCTTCCGCCATTAATTCTGAAATATATACTGGATCTAAAAGGGAAATTAATTTATTACCCAGAAATAATGTTCCAATTGCAATAAAATCAGGCAATTGGGAAGATATTGGATATATTAACACAAATTCTAATTCGTACTGTAAAACGGCAACAATAGAACTTACTAAATGCGCTGAACCGATATCTGATGCAATTGATGTAGGACTTAGATTTTACCCGACATATCCTCGAGAGCGTTATCGAGCAAGGCATGTTGGAGATGGGATATACGAAGTTTGCATCCCGGCAGATGTTTCACCCATTACCATCGATGTGGGGGAAGTCTGCCAAACAACATCAATTGTAATAGGAGCGATGTGTACTTTTTCAAAACCGCTAGTTCCCCAGATTCCTCTTATATGTGCAACAATCGGGGTAATAATTGATGCGATTTCTCCGGCACCTCCTGTTCTTGAAACCGCTGCAATTACTGCTGCATGCGCCTCGCTCTCTTATGTTTTTGTAGCTCTATGTAAGACAATTTGGAAATCCCCACCTGGAGGAGGAACAACATTTGCTGATATGCTTTGTAATGAGTTCCAAGGCGTTGAAATCGAATTAACAGATGGAGTATATTCTATCATTCCCTTTGCGTATATCACAGGAACCGGATACATTGAGGGAAATAAAACGAATATAAAATTTCCTTATTCGGGATTGCTTCCAAAATTTTCAATTGATGCGCCGGGAGAATTAAAAATATCAGGGTTTCATACTGAACCGTCGGACCCTGCTCCCTATCAGGGGTACGTTGCTAAAGCAAAAATACTATGTCCATCTAAAGAAGGGACAACAGTTTCAATATCAGTGGTTGGGACAGATTATTATTCAGATTCCAATACAATAACTATGAACAAAAGTGGTTGGATTTCAATCAGTGTTCCCGGGTCTTATGAAGGAGTAAGCGATACAATTACTGTATCGATAAGTGGCGGGCCTACCGCGGTTATCGGTATCGTTTTTTAGAAAAGGAAAAACTATCCCGTGTTTGAAAATTTGAATTTATCATAGGAAATACATTTAGCCTGCCCATTTCTTTTTCTTCGCGTGCCTTTGCGGCTAAATCCCTCTCTGCATGCTTTTAAATTTTTTTAATTTCAAATCCCGGTAAAAAAATTAAAGCTTGAAAAAATATCACTTTCATGTAAAATAGATATATCAACAACCATGCAAGAAAAAAATAGATATTTAAAACAGCATGTGCCCCTGATGGTCTGCGGGGCAGTAGGCCTGCTAATATTTATAATACTGCTCAATCATTTTTTCCCCGGTAAAGCCGCCAATCTAAAAAAAGGCAAATCCGAAGCCATTGAGATTGCTTATGATTTTATGAAACAAAGAGGATACGATCTCAAAGGATATAGAGTAATGGCGTCGGTGGAGTACAATCCCTATGCCTTTCTTTATTTACAAAAACGTTACGGGTGGAGCCGAGCCATGGAAATTTTTCAAAAAGAAGATTATGATGGCCTGGATTTCTATTGGCGGGTTTTCTGGTTTAAAAACCTTCCCAAAACTTCCCGTGTTGGACAATTCAGCATTTTTGTCTCAGGAACAGGAAATATCCTGGGCTTCATCCATGACATCCCCCAGAATGCTGCCTGGCCGGAAGATCGTCGCGCTCATATCTCCCAGGAACAAGCCCTGGAAATTGCCACTGCGTTTCTAAAGGCCCGGAATATCGATCTTACCGGCTACAAAAAAGACACCTTTACCACGCAAAAATATGAAAAACGAACCGATCATTTGTTTAGCTGGGTAAAAGAATGGGACCCTGAAGGTAGTAAGGCGAGACTTAGAGTTGACATCCGGGGAGACGACGTGGGGCAATTCAATATCGCATTCGGCGTACCGGAATCCAAACATACAGCCATTAATCAAATTCACAACAGCAGCACTTTATCCACGTTTATCTCTTATATATCTGCCTTTTTATTCTGCCTGATTATACAGGTTATTTTCCTGAAAAAGTACCACGAAGGGGAAGTGGGAATTAAAAGCGGGGCCATTGTTTTCTTTATATGTTGGATTACGTTGGCATTGGAAGCGGGGCTGAAATTCAGGATAAATGCAGCGGGTACCCTGATCGGGGAAATGAGCTACGACACGGTGGCAATGGTGGTATTTATTTTCTATACCCTGATTGTATGGCCGTTCTTATCCATCATGGCATTCGGCTCATGGAGTGTAGGAGAATCCCTGGGAAGGGAACGTTTTCATAAAACCTTTACTGGTGTGGACAGTCTTTTCAACGGTAAGTTTTTCACCTTAAATGCGGCCAGCTCACTGCTTAAAGGGTATTTTGCCGGATTCTTGCTGCTGGGTGTCATCGCCCTTTGCACGGCGGCAGCGGTAAAGCTATTCAACGGACAAATCCTCGGAGTCGATTATCAAATTGCCTCCTCCCTCTTTCCCTTTATGGTGCCGTTACTGGCAGCCATATCGTGCAGTTTTATATCCGAACTGGTTTTTCGCCTGTTCGGTAATTTCTTCCTGTATAAGTATCTAAAAAGCAAATGGGGGAGCATCTTTGTTTCGTCAATCTTCTGGACCATTTTTGCCATTGGCTTCTGGTATACGAATATCTCCCTGACTCCCATGGTCCTGGAATGGATCACCTGGTACATTTGCGGACTCTTGTTGGGATACGTTTTCTGGAAATTCGATCTCCTTACTGTTATTGTCGCTAATTTTACCGTAGTGGGGGTGATGCAGTCGCTTCCCCTGGTCACCAGCCCGGCCAAAAGCCTGTTTTACCCCGGCATCATTTCGTTGATACTGCTGTTTTTACCCATTGTATTTATCATCCGCGGTTTTATCAAAAGGAAAGAATTCTCCTTTGCCGCAGACCTGGTACCCCGCCACATCAAGCGTATTACCCAACGGGCCCGGATGGCAAAAGAATTGGAGATCGCCCGGCAGGTCCAGATGAAACTGCTGCCGGGAAAACCCCCGGAAATCATCGGATTTGAAATTGAAGGAATATGTATACCGGCCAATGAAGTAGGTGGAGATTACTACGATTTTATCCCCATCGATGAATCCAGGATTGGAATTGTCATTGGTGATGTTTCAGGAAAGGGTGTGCCCGCTGCGATATACATGACCTTAACCAAAGGAATTATCCACTCCCAGGTGGAAAAACAGTTATCTCCCGAATTGGTGCTCACCAGGGTGAACCGTTCCTTGTACGCTATGATGGACAATAAATCCTTTGTGACCCTTTTCCTTGGCGTGATCGATATAAAAAATAAAACCCTCGCCTATTCCCGGGCCGGTCACAATCCGCTGCTTTACTTTCGGCGAGCGGATAATCAAATCATTCTATTAAAACCCGGGGGCATTGCCCTGGGACTCGAAAAAGGACAAATATTCGATCATAAGATAAAAAAAGAGCAAATCCAGCTCCAAAACGGGGACTTGATTGTTTTTTATACGGACGGGTTCTCCGAAGCCATGAATAAAGACCTGGAAGAATATGGAGAAAAACGGTTGATGGATGTGATCCAGTATTGGCAAAACAGGGCTGCGAAAGAGATTATCCACCAGGTTGTAGCAGATGTCCGGGCTTTTACCCGGGGATATCCCCAGCATGACGATATGACTATGGTAGTAGTGAAGGTTTTTTAAATAGCAGCAACTTGACATTCTCTTTGTATTTCATTAGAATATTTCATTGGAATTTGAGTAAAAAATTTCACAGTTAAAAGGCTGAAGTAATAAGGAGATTGACATTGATAGAAAATCCTTACCGGTATACCGGCCCATTGGACCCGGATAAAGATAAAATCATCTGCGCGCCGAGAAGCGGGGAAATAAACAAGGTTATCGGTGGGATTAAGCGCGGTGATTACTGGTCGATCATGGGACCGAGGCAGATCGGTAAGACCACCTTTTTATTTCAATTGAGTAAAGAAATTTCCCCTATTCCATGCATATATATTAATTTCGAAATCGAACTCAAAAGCCAGGAAGCCTATTACCAGATGATTATTAACGAGATTATGGAAAAAGTACCTGCTGAAACTGTGCCGGATTACAAAGAATGGGAAAAATTCGGGGCGGAGTTTTGCTTTTATAACTTTCTAAAATCGTTAATATCCAGAGATTCCAGACAAATTGTTTTTATGTTTGATGAAATCGGAAGAGTTTCTGGTGTAATATCTTTCCTGCACCTGTGGAGAAAAATATTTCATGATCGCAACTATCACCAGGAGCTGGAGAAATATACCGTTATCATCAGCGGAGCACATGACCTTATATCGCTAACCTATGGTCCCATGTCTCCCTTTAACATCTCCAGGAAACTGGTTTTGAGCAACCTGGAGAGAGAAGAATCGGAAAACCTCATCGACATACCCATGAAGGCTCTTAATATTAAATTTGAACCGGGAATTAAAGAAGAGTTAATCTCGAGAGCTTCCGGACACCCCCAGTTGCTGCAGCACCTCTGTTCCCTGTTGGTGGAAAAAATCTCAACCAGGGAAAAGAAAGAGATAACCGGGACGGACCTGGTTCAAGCAATCGAAGAGTTATTCAAAAAAAGCGGGAACATGGAAACCTTAAAAAATCAAATTAAAACCGATGAGAAACTTCACCACCTGGTTCAGAATATATTGGATGGGGAAAAAATCAAGTATCTAAGCTGGCAAGAGTACTCGCAAGTCGGTGTGGGTCCGATAATCGAGGATAAAGAAAAATGTTGTAAATTAAGAAACCCCCTGTACGAAGAGTATCTAGCGGAAATAATGGACGATCTGCTATATGCCCCGGAACAATTACAAATCGATGAACAGGGGGAATTCATCACCACTGTTTATTGCAGTTCAACCCCCGTGAAATTTGATTCCCAAGAACAGGAAAAAGAATTCTTAAAGCAGTTGTTCAGTGAACGAGTAAAAATTGAAATTGAGAAAAATGGAATAAAACTGAGCAAAATCGATTTATCGTCGAAAGAGAAGCTGCTTCTTTGTTACCTTGCCTATAAGAACTATAAAGCCGTTAATGAAGGATTTTCAGATTGGAAAAGTATCCCCATAACCTATAAATACCGGGTTTCTTCAAACCTTAAAAATAACAGCGAGCAAAAACCGGAATGGGAAATCTTTGAAAAAGCACTCGGAAAAGCCGGCGTTGAATACTTTGAGGGCAGTGAAATAAAAGCCTGGACATTTTCAATCCGAAAGAAGTTAGCCACGATTAATGCCAGGGATTTAATTCATTCAGGAACCGGCAAAGGCAGAGGATACCTGCTTATCGGCACGGTAAGATTTAAGAGACATTAACCCCCCTAAACCCTATCTACCGTAAACTACGGTTAGATTACCTGAAATATTCGGTTTTCTATATTATAATACACACATTATGATTTTGCTAGAGGATATCATTTGGAAAATCGGGTTTAAGTTCATCAGCACAAAGCAGTTAATCGAGGTGGAGAGTTTAAGGCAGAGGAACCAGGGACCTATACGAATCGGACCCCAGGATGATAATGGGTCCGAGGGTTATGGGAGAGTTAAAAATTCAAAATTAAGGAGGTGATGAAAAAGCTTAATTTTAAAATGCACCCAGAAGCCAGCCGGGGGGTAAGAGACAGGCTTCCCGGCTGGCATTAACCGCAATGAAGGTAATTAAGGAGAGAAAAGAGAGGGACGTAGAGGAGACGGGCTACGAAGGAATCGTGGAGGGGGCAGCGGGTGGTTAATTGATAAGGTATTATAGGTGAGAGGCTGTCCTGATGTTGGAAGCCGGGGGGCCGCCGGTTTTGCCCGGTTGCCCCCCGGCTTGTTCAACTCCCAAACCATTCCTTTTCTTCGCGTTTCTTCGCGCTTTTTACCACATTGTAAATGTCTTCGTGGCTTATATAAAATAGTGGTGAATTTATGATAATTATACTTGAAAAACGTTTTTTTTTTCTTTAAAATAATGCCATGGCTCAAGAACAAGAAGCAAAACCCAAAACCTGGGGACGTTTTAAGCTGGTTTCACGTGTGGGAACCGGTGGTATGGGAGATGTATATAAAGCCTTTGACCCCAATTTAAACCGTTATATCGCACCGGATAAAAAAACACGCCTGGCGGATGAAAAAGAGGCCAGCGCTTTTCTTGTAAAAGGGATCGAAATCAATCGAAATTTAAAATATCTTTTCGACCCTTACCTGCGTAATTTTTAAGAAAAAAGGAGGTAAAATAACCATGACAAGGAATGAATATCTTAAATTTACAGAAGGGATTTATAAGGCAGCCCACGTTTTAATCCAATTAACCCCGGAAAATAAGCTGGATTTCAAACCAAAAGATGGTCTCATGACCATTGCCCAGGTGTTAAAACATTTAGCAACATGTCTGGGAGCCAGTCTTTCCATGGGAATCAACAATTCCTGGCCGGAAATCCCGGAAGGAGAAATGCTTCCGCCAGCGGAAAAAATGCCAAAATCCAATTCCGCTGCAGAAGCGCTTAAGGAAATCGACCAGGACTGGGAACTCTTAAAACAAGAAATGGAGAAAATCACCGATGGCGAATTTAATCAGAATAAGATCAATGTACCCTGGATGCCGTTCCCAATGACTATCGTGGAATACATGATGCAAGCCATGGAACATCTATCCAATCATCGAATGCAGTTGTTTACCTGGTTGAAGCTCTCAGGTGAAGAATTAAATACCGGTCACCTGTATGGAATGCCCTGAAAATAGCCGCGAAGATGCACGAAACGAAGGAGTGTTTCTTTTTTTTGAAGGCAAAGGGGGCAGGCAAAGAATCCATCCTACCCGGAGCGAGGTTGAGGTTGAGGCTAAGGTTGAGGAGAAAAAAAATAATTCTCCCCTTGCCGGGGGGTCACCTGATTTTAAAAAGTTGATACCCTTTAAAACTAAATATCGGTATGTACTCTCCTTTTTTTATTTTTTTGTTAATTAATTCCTGGGCATCAGGTTCGATCCTGCGTTTAAGGGTCAAAAAATAATGGATATCCTTCATTTTCAAAATGCCGTTAATATGTTTTTTGACCGTTATCTTCTCATAATAAGGGAGAGGAACATATAAATGCTTCAACTCCGGGAGAACAGCCAGGTATTGATAGGCCGAAAATATCTTTCCTTTAAATCCATGAGTGGCTTCGTAATTATAAAGGAATTTATTTAACTGGGGGACACCGATTTGTGTTTTTTGCTCATGCTGATTTTGAGTGAGATTTTTTTTACTATATATAGTGAAATTCAAAAAAACAGTGACCGAAACGATTAGAACCGATAAATACAACAACGAAAATTTGTATTGCCTTTGGTGCCGGGTCTTTACAATGAGTTTATCGAAAAAAACCATCAATCCGTAAGCGCAGGAAAGGGCAATGAAGGGAAAAGCTAAAGCTAAATTTCTATTATCATAACTAAAAAAGAATCCCCATATCAATGTAAAGGGGATAACAATCAACAGCGTAATTTTTCTTGATTTTTTATGAAATAGACTAAAAGCCAGGAAAAACAATAAAAGACCAAAAACAAGACCGGTATTGAAATCACCTTCTTGCACCAATCTTTCAAAGCTGTAGATAAGTCGTTGGCCCAGGTTTCTATCGCCGTGGACCGAATTCATGGCAAATGAAATTCCCCCCTTCTCGGAAACTTCAATCTTTTTATCGATTAGAATGGATATATAAATATACCACGAAAGAAAAATGGCAATAACAATCACTGTCATGGATACAATTATCCGGGATATTTTTTTTAAGGACAAATTTTTCCTGTTTTTAAAAAGGGTCCATAAACTCCAGGCAATCATAACCGCGAGAATATAAATGCCGGCTTGTTTTGTCACTGCTGACGCACAAGCGAAAATAATCCCTAAGAGTATATTTTTTTCACTCACTTCATTAGAATAACAGACATAAAATGCCAAAAAAGCAAAAAATGTAATAGCAATATCCACATATCCATCCACAATCAAACCGGGGGTGAAAATGGCCCTGATTATACTGCCGTAAGCGATTAATGCCACTAAATAAGTTAAATCTTTTTTTCTCAATGCAAGGTCCATAAATAAAAAAAGCGTGGCAATGGGGAAAAGTGACATGATGGATTTGGCAAATAATTGGACGTTGGCATTTTGAATCATCACATAAGTGATGGACCAGTTAGCAGGAATCAATTGGGGGTAACGAAAGGTAAGAGTAGGTAATTGATTCGCGGCCCACGAGGTCGCCCAGCGATTCCATGAAACCATCGCATCCCACTTGGTAAATACCGATCCAAAGCTTGAGAAAAAATAAGAAAAATATAAGATAATAAATATAAAAGACACCAACAGCAATATATTATAATATACCGAATTGGACTTGAGAAAACTTGAAAATTGATCTGCCGGGTCTTTGACGGCAAAATTTATACGAAATTGAGTTGATTTTTTCAGGTAATAAACCAGCAGCAGTATTTCTATCAGGAAAATAGTATAAATCGCAGCGGGTTTATAAATTTTAGCAACTGTCAAAACGTAGACCAATAGGTAATTGATAAGCAGGCTCAGCCCAAAACTATAAACTAATGTTTGAATTTTACTTTCTAAGTGAAATCGGAAAAATTTCAGCACAATAAATCCCGGGATAAACACCATTTGCATGATGGACAATAATCCTAATAAATACATCTTAAACCTCTATCTCCCAGTTTTTTCAAACTTCATTGTTTATGATTAAGGTGTAATATACCACGAAAGTAAGAAAACTTCAATGTTTTTTCCTTTAAGCCCTCCGGGTAGTGCCAGTGGGTAACTGCTGGCACTACCCGGAGGAAGTGTCCACTAAAACTCGTCTATTTCCCAATTCCTGGACTCCTTTCCAACAACATTCTCAATGTTTTGGATTTCTTCTTCGCTTAAAACCGGTGCATTAAGAAGTACTTCTTCAAGGCTTTCCTTACTCCCCTGGCTGCCTGTTACAGGGACGTTTTCCTTTATTTCCAGGAAATCGATCTGTTTTAGAAAGTCCAACAGATACTTTCCTTTTTCATCATTTTTTATATCCAGGATTACCCGTGTCATTTTTACCTCCGCTTCAATTTTATCATAAAACCTTTTTTTTATAAACCCTAAAAATAAAAATTTAGTCAGGGCACAGGGAGCAGGGAGAAAAGAAAAAAAATTCCAAATCCCAAATCCCAAATAACAAACGAAACCTCTAATCTTCTGACTTTCTTAATTCTCATCTTCCTCTCTTCGTGTTCCTTCGTGCTTTTTACCGCATTGTAAATGCATTTCGCGGCTAAAAAAATTAAAGCTAATCTTACTGCTGCTCACCAAATACCACCTCAACCCGAAACCAAACCCTCCGCGGCTCCCCCCCTATAATCACAGGCTCATATTTCCACTGCTTTACCGCTTTCTTCGCCGCATAACGCAGCGTCCAATGACCTTCTATGACTTCCACCTCTTTCACATTCCCATACTTATCAATGACTACCTCAAGCTTAACAATACCGGAAATCTTCTTTCTCCCCGCCCTCCTGCGATAAACCGGCTCAACTTTTTTTATCAACCGGGGCTCTTGCACCCCGGGGATTACACGCTCAAGCATCTGATCCAACCTTAATTTGACTTCCCCTGCATGCCGGCCATGAGGATACTTACGAAGATACTCATCCAGGTCCCACACCTCCCCACCGCGAACGGCATTGAAATAGGCTTCATCATCAGCTTTTTCCGCAGCTTGTTCCCGTTCTTGCTCCCTGATTTTCTCTTCTATTTCCATTTCCAATACGACCAGCTCGTGGGAACGGTAGATATTCTTGGCCAGCTCCAGGTAATGTTTGGCTTTTTCCAGGAGCCCATGGTCGAAATAAAGCCTGGCCCATTTATAATATTTTTCATAGTCACGCTGCGTTTTTTCCTGTAAATCTTTCAATTTCTCTTCCAGCCGATTAAGCAGCTCATTGTTTTTAATCTTCCCGGCTTTTTTTATTTCCTCTTCTGCTTTTTCATACTCCTCATTTTCCATGTACTCTTGTGCCTTTTGCAAATGCTCTATAAACTCTCTTTCCTCTTCCTGCCGCTGTTGGACTGCCATTGACAACTTCCTTTCCACATCTTTTTCCAATTGTAAAAGTCTATCATCTGTCTTTATTTTTTTCAAAGCGTTGATGAGTTCTTTTGCGTTCGTGTAATCTTCACTGACTATATTCTCGGCAACCAGGGCCAAACCCTTTTCATACTCTTCCTCCCTTTCCCTGATCTTACGTTTTGCCTGGAGTTCCAGTGTGTCTAATTGGGGAGTATTTCTTATTTTTCTGGCAATTTCTATATTCCTTAAAGCTTCTTTATAATCCCCACGCTCGTAAAAACGCTGCGCTTCCTTGTAGAATTTTTTATAACCATCCTGCACCTCCGCTTCCATTAATTGTGTAATGGTCTGCTCCAATTCCAACAACTCAGGGGTTTCTTTGATTTCCCTGGCCCGGCCAATCATATCCAGCGCTTCTTTGTACTCGTTTCTTTTTACCAGGTCTTTAGCAATATCCAGGTAGGCATCATACTTCACCTGGTTCCTCAACCTTTCTTTTTCTTCCGGCGAGATTTCCGGTTTGGTTATTTTAGGCGGTTCAACGGTTCTAACAGGCTCGATTTTTTTCTGAGTAGGCCTTTTTGTTATTTTTTTACCTGTTCTTTTCCGCTTCGGTGCCGTTTTCTTCTTTTCAATTGATGGTTTTATCACCTTTGCCTTTTTTGCATCCGTGCCGGGAGATGGTGAGGGTTTGGCAGGACTGCCCCTATTAAACACAAAAAAATATAAAAATGCACCTACAGTCAGAACCACCAGGAAGCCCACCAGGAACCACAATCCTCTAGGAATTTTGGGTGCAGTGATTTCTATTTCCTCGACGGTTTTGGCGATTTCTTTCCCTGGCAGCGCTTTGTTTTCAAGCTTATCGATGATCTCTTGAACATCAGGCCTGTGGACCGGGTCTGGACTCATCATATCCAGGAGAATTTCTTCATAGAGGAACCTCTCAGAGGCATTAAGACTTTCTTTTTCAATTCTATCCATAACCAATCGCCGATAAAAGAATGAATAGCACAAGCTTTCTTTGATCTCAGCCATATGAGTGCTGTCAAAATGATCCAGGCTTTCACATTTTTTTAATATTTCCTTTAGCTGCCGGCTGTCTTCTAAATTTAATTTAATATTTTGATACGATTCCCCGGTGAACAGCCGGGCAAAGGCAACTCCTGCTGAAAAAATATCCACTTTTGATGTAATGTTTTCCCTGTCGTAAAACATTTCCGGCGCAATATAGCCAATGGATCCACAATACAGGTATTCTTTCGCTTTAATGAAATCCTTTACTTTCCAATAAAATTCGAAATCACCGATTTTTAACCGGTTATCCACCAGGAATAAATTTTCCAGTTTAATATCGAAGTGAGCGCGGTTTTTTGCATGAATAATACTCAACCCTTTTAAAAACTCCCGGAACCATTTGAATTTTTTTTCAAAACCTTCATCCAGCTTATTTTCCAAAAGGGCATCGGCTTTCTCCCAGAAACTGACATAAACTGTTTTATCAAACAATATTTCTTTCTTTCTTTTTAGACTTCCGTAATAAAGACGTTGAACAGGCATGGAGGGATAGAGGACATCCAAGAAAGATTGTTTATAATCTTCTCCCATTAGTTCGATCACACTGTCAAACTTACCCGTAAAATCTTCATCATCATAACCCATCCTCAGGGCAGTGAGTTTTTTATTGTACAGGCTCAAAAATGTAAACGTGGTTCTGCCTTTTCCCAGAACGGTTAATATTTCAAACACTTCCCTTTTTCTACCTTTTTCTTCTTTCAAGAGTTTTATATCGTGCTCGAATTCCTGGTTTCTAACTTTTTCATAGAATTCCTTCAAGGAGATTGGGGAAAGGTGAAGCTCCCTGGTGATGGATTTTTTCTGTTTTAACCGCATTTTCATTTTCTCCATTCTAAACCAAAAATAAGAAATTTGCAAGGGATTTGTTTTAGCCACGAAGGTACACGAAGATACACGAAGAAAGAGAGGAAGATGAGAGAGTGCCTTCACGGCTCCCTTTTTTTTGTGTCCTCTGTGGGTTCTTCTTTGTTAGTGAAAAAACTCCCGGTTTCCCGGGATACTTTTTTGAATAACCCGAATATATTCACCCCCAACAAATGAAGAATCAAAAGGTCCATCCCCAGGATGGGGATAAAAATCAATAAAAAATCAATCCGATTGTCACGAGCAAAATCAAATATTAACTTTGTTATCCCTGCAAAGTTAACTTTAATCTCAAACAAATCACGCACCAACGCAAGATTAATCAAAACCGGCAGCCACAGGATTAGCGAGAGCTTCACGTATTTTCTTACTTTTTCGTTCTTTAAAAAAAATACAGCCATGAGGATAACCAGGGGAAGACAGAAAGCAGTTACACCAAGGATGTTAAAAAATAAGCCGCTGAGTTTTTGTAAGATGGGACATTCATAACATTTCCCGGGAAACGGATATGAAAACACAGCAATCCCAAGGATAACAGCCGCAAAGACACCAACGGATTTTAATAATACTTTAAAAAAAAAGAAACTCTTCCTTCGTGGATCTTCGCGGCTCACTAAAATTTGCCTCCTTCTTTATTCTCATGATCGATGATGGCTTTTAAAATATCTTCAGTGAGTTTCCCGGCGATTTTGGTCCCGGTCCCGGAACGAGGCACGATAACTGAAAAAACCAATGGCGTACCATCCTTAAACGTAACAAAACCGGCAAAAAGTGAATGGTCCTGGTAAAACTCGGTCTCAGCGGTGCCGGTTTTAGCGTAAACCCGGCATCCCTTTCTCAACTCCTTGAACAGCTCATCGGCAGTGCCACTGTTGACCACCTCTCTCATTGCTTCTTTTACCTGTTGGGCAATGGCGGCTGAAAATACCTGACTTTTACTTTTATCGGGATTAAAGGTTAATGTTTTTCCTTCCTGGTTTCCTTTTTTTAATGTAACGGATTTGATAAGGGAGGGATGAAATAAGATGCCCCGGTTCAGGACAGTGGAAACCATGATAGCATTTTGCATGGCTGTCACCTGGAGGTCGCCCTGACCAATGGAATAATGAGCTGCATCTGCGGATTTATAATTGTTTACAGGGAATCGTGAGACAGCGGCCATAAAGCTGTCAGTGGGCATCCGCACCATCCCGGGCGCAAAAGCGGTCTCCTTTAAATTATGAAGAAGATCGATTCCCTGGTTCATTAGCAGCTTTTCAGCAAATTCCAGGGCGGGATATTCCCAATAGGTCCGGGTAATAGGTATATTACCTTTGGAAATAAAATATTTTTTATATGCTTTACGATCGCTGGAATCATATACCATACTGTCATGGGTAAGCACCCGGTGATTGTGAAGGGCAAGGAAAGAAAAATAAGTATTGTGGGAATGGGCAAAAGCCTTCTTGAGAGAACAAAAACCTTTGGGCATGGTATACTGCTGGAAATTGCGGAGATGAAAATCAATCTCTTTGCCGTTCAACATGGTACTGCCTTTTAAATCGTACCGGGGGAAATCTTTGAAACTGCTGGCAGAGATTAATAAGCGTCGCAAGTAAGGAAAACGATAATTGCCCCTTTCATCTTTAAGGTCTTTTGAATAAAGAAACACCGCAGCATCCAGGACTTTAATCGTGGAACCGGGGTTATACTTCCACTTCCAACTGCGGTTGAGATAAGGATTTTCTACGGGTCGATACGGTTGAGATATATGAGGATTGAGTTCTTTCATGGTTTCTTCATCATAGGGATAAGAGGCGGCAGTTAATATTTCTCCTTTGGGGCTCATTAAAATCACCGCTGCTTCATAAAAAGGATTTTTGATTTTATTGATTTGCTTTCGAATTTTATCCACTTCATCCTGGAGTTGAATAACTGCTTGCATAATGGGATAACGTTTGGATGGGTGAGTGCGGGATAATAGGGCTCTTTTTTGCTGCAATTGTGCCTCGGTGGTTTTCAAGTCCTCGGTTAATTTTTTGTACCGGGGATCTTTTAATTCTTTTTCCCGGTTGTCGTGAAGCATTTTTTTCATGGCTGCCAATACAATGGTCTGCCATTGGTGGTTGATGCTTAACTGAATGCTTGCGATTATATTTTCCCGGTAAAGCCGGGAAAAGACTTGCTCCAATCCCCAGATGCCGTGAGCAGGGCTGCCAAAGAAAGATAAAAGTTCGGTTTGAGCCGGGGGGGTGTAAAAACGCTGCGGTTTTCCATTGATGGTGGAACTCCAGGCCAACGGCGTGTCGGTTTTATCTGAAATAAGGGCTTTTTGCAGTGATGCGGCTTCCTTGAAACTGGTGCGGTGAACTTGTTTTTGAATTAACAGGACACGGTTATCTTGCACGTTAAACATGGGACTGGCAGCGAATCGCTTGCGAAAGCCCCTCCGGGAGACCATGACGATGATTGTATTTTTTCCTTTCTTTAATGCATCTTTAAAGTCTTCCCTGGTCTGAACAGGTTTCCGGTTAACCCGCAGCATATAATCACCGGAGGCATAAACTCGCCAACGGACCGATTGGGGAATCTCTTCCAATTCAAACTGCCGTCTGAAATACCGGAATTTGATCCCGCTGTAGACAGGGTTCCACGTCTCATAATACCAGATGGATTGAAGTTCCCCGGCATTGGGATCCGGGAGACTGTAGGGAGGATTCACCCTGGCAGCAGTCCAATGGACCCCGTTTATGGAAGCTTCCCATTGGTCACCGCTGCGAAACACCGTAGAAGTTCCATCCGGGTTTCCTAAAACCACTTCTGCCTGGAAATTGGTGGTAGTGATTTTTTTGTTAAAGCGCTTTACATTCCAAACGTTTACGAATAGTTCATTTTTCCCTTTAGGAAATGCAACAGTCTGTACACCATCGAAGAAATTCTTACTCGTATATTTTTTGCTGTCGAAGCTGTAGCCGTAATCGGCAGCGGCGATCAGTCGAATAGAGGAAGGAGGGTCTTTGAAGCGAATACGAAATTGTATGGGTTCATCGCTGTCTTTTATCATACTTCCCCAAAAATACGTGTCAATGCCGCTTATTATCGGTGTATTCTCCCATATTGGCAGGGCATTCAACCATGATTGACCGGCGACTTTATAGGTGACTTTTTCGATGGCCTGCCGGTCTTCACCCAATCCCAGCCCAATCCCAAAGATATGATGCGTATGGTTCAATTTCTCGATTTCCCGGGTAAAGACCTGGTAAATGCCTTTATTTTCCATTTTGCGGATCAGGGATTTTGCTGCACCAGCAAACCGTCTCAATTGACTGTAATCACCCACGTCTCTCCAGGCGATTCTATTCTTCTCAAAATAGCGGCGGATACCGGTTTGATTTTTCTTTCTAAGGTCTTTTTTCAACTTCTGTAAGAATTCTTTGGTAACGGGGTAATAACGATTTTTTTCCCGGTAGTACATGTTCCGGTCCAGTAATTCTTTGAGGTCCACGATACCGCCTTCCGGGATCCTGTCCGGCACATAAAGCTTGGTGACTAACCGTGCGGGTGCCAGCGTGAAAGAAAACAACCCGTCACTGCCGATAAAAGCGTTTTTCTTGTTTTTGTTGATGCCGTAAACCATCCCGGTATCCATGGATCTGAGAAAGGCAATTTCCTGGCCGGGTTTCCGGGCTTTCGCCGCTGGTTTCTCCTCCTTATAAGATACGGACAGGTAAGGCATGCCCCTGAAGTCGGCAATACGAAATTTGATGAAAAGAGCATCCCCTCTTTTTTTCGAATTCCTGTAGGGGATTTTTAAGATGTCTCCGTCCCGGATGATAACAAGGGTATGGGGTTTCTTTTTTTCCTCCTTCCAGTTTCGTATGCGGATGATTGGCATATGAAAAGATTTCACTTCGATGACACGGTTGGGGTCATGAACATCGGCGATTTCACTGCTGTTTTCGCCCTCATTGACTCTTTTCTCGAATTTCCGTAAAGCCAACAATCTGCCGTCATAGGTTTGCTTATCAAGCCCTATTTTGTTAAGCTCCTCCGCGCTGATTTCCACCAACATCTTTTTTAACGTTTTACGGTTGTGCTCCCGGTCTGCTGCCAACAATTGCTGCCGGTTGGTGAAAAGCCAGCCGCCAACGAATTTGCTGTCGCGTTCATTAAGAAAAACCTCCACCAGGGGACGGCGATAGACTTCCCGGTACGAGGTGGTCCGGGGCAGTACACTGAAAAGAAATTTACGGTCTTCAACGGTGACGAGATCATTGTCCTCGATTGGAGTGGTCCTGGTAGTTGAATTACCGTTAACATGAATACTGCCAATTTGTGGGGACAAAAAGAAACGGTTCTTCCGGTATTCGATATCGAAAAGCCCCCCATACCCGTAAAATGCTTCTAGGTAGACAACGTCGGTATTATCTTCGATATCCTTGGGATAGGAGATGGAGTTTAAGCGTAAAATGATTAAAATCACCAGGAGCCCTACGATTACTGTGAATATTTTAAAACTGTTTTTCATTCTTCCTCCTTTACTCCTCTGTGACCTCTGTGGTTAAATTATTTCCCAGGACGATCATCAGCAACGAAAAGGGCAGGGCGAAAAGCAGGAGCATATTATTGGAATAAGAAAGAAACGGAAGGGGTTGTCCCATGACAGGGAGCAGTCCCATCACGTAGAGGGCGGGAACGAGGTGTTGGGCCAGGAATATGACAGCCAGGAACTCCAACACATAAAGATACCAGCGAAAAGGCGATCCCCTGCCGTATTCACCGTACTGGTGTGCCAGCTTGTGGACATAGGCGGCAATCATAAAAAGGGTAAAAAATATAAAAACAGTCCCAATAGTTCCCAATACACTAATATAAAGGCTGAAACTCAGGTCTTTTTCGATCAGGGGAACCTGGTGGGCTGTTGTCAAGGCATCGGTGGATTTACCGAACGTTCCGGTTCCTTTCATTAACCAGAGGGAATTAATGTATTGGTACGAGAGGTTATAATCTTGCCAGGGGTTGATCCATGAGCCTATCCGGTTTCCCAGGGACCTGGGCGTCATAGGGGCACGGAAAAAGCCCACGTAGTTGACTGCCGCCAAAAGTAAGACCAATACCAAACTGAGTAGAATTTTAACAGGTATTTTAAAAGTCTTTCGAAACCACACCCTCAGCAGCAATACTGCTAATAGTACCGAAACGATGACACTTAAATATTTAAGTGGGAATGCGTAGTTGCCCAGGTCTGTCACGGTGATCACCAGTGTGACGGCAATCAGCACCAATAATAGCAGTTTAAACTTCAACGGCTTATTGATTTTAACGATATGGTAAAAAAACACAAAGGAAAACACCACCAAGGGGGAAAAGTCCTTAAGGAAAATGATCAGCAGGAAAAAAGGAATCAATACCAGGCCGTATATCCACAACACATTCAATTCCATACCTTTATCGATGCGGCTGACCCAGTCGGCGAAATAGATGGTTAAAAGTATTTTGCCCAATTCAATGGGTAAAAAGAAGAAGCCTGCCACGGCTACCCCCAGTTCGCTGCCCAGGAATACCTGGAGAACGATAAAAAACAGGGCCAATAACAACAGCAGGTCCGATACCAAAAGGTAATTCCAGCCTTTATTATTAAGGGTTCTGCCCAGGCCGAAAAAGATGCGCTGATTGTCCGGGTGTTCAAAACTTGAAATGGTTTTTTCAATGACTGTTTTTATATTCAACGGGTAACTGTGGGCGTTTTTGTACTCATAAATGATGTCTTTTCTTAAACGGATTAAAAATACGAACATAAGAAACAGGATACCAACATAGAAAAAGATCCAGTGGTAATTGACCAACAGTAACAGGGCAACTCCTACGATAAGAGGGACATGAAACTTTTTTTGTTTGCTGACGCGGTAGAGTAAAACCAGCCAGCGGTTGTATCGGCTCAGGACCAGGGCTAAAAAGAACAACCCCACAAAGAGGGGAAGCGCTTGAGTGCGGTATTTTTCAAAATTCCTTAAGTAACTATTATTGTAGAGTGCCAGGGCGCCAAATATAACATAACCCAGGCCCAGCATAAAATACACGAAATTGTAAATCACGAAATTGGTAAGGTTGAAAAGTTTCACCCGGGAGGAGCGATCTTTCCCGATCCGTAATCCCACATGAGTGATGAGCCAAAAGAGACAAAAGGGAATGATTATAAAAAATCCCAACCCCCTGAGGTAAAGCTTGTAATTTTCATTCACGATTTTCGACAGGGTGATGCTTTTGTCATTTCCATCGGTAACGGTTAAGCGTTTTTTACCGGCTGCGGCAGCAGCAGGAATGGGCTCAAATTGGTGGGGAAATTTCAGGTATATATAGTCATTTCCCGGCAGCACCTGGTTTAAATCGCAAATAATGGCTTTATAATGGGGCGATATCCTGATTTTTTCCGGGTTCAAAGGAATAAGCGAGAGTTTATCTTTTGTTACATGCAGTTCATAAGCGGTATGCCCCAGGATAAGGCGGTGCTTTTTATCATAAGGCAGTTTTTTTCTTATGTCTTTCAACTGGAAGGTCTCTTTACCCCGCGTGACCTGGATAGACTCCTTTTCTGAAAAATCATAGTACCGGAAGGTAAAATCGCCATCCATTCGCAGCATATGGGGAAGGACAAAGACAGCGGCAAACAACAGGACCAACAAAGCCGCCCCCCAACTCCAGGGGGTCTTTCTCCTTTTCTGGACATAGAAGATAATAGGAAGGAAAGCAAGGGTAATAATACCCTGCACAACGAGAGACACCACACCTGCCATAAAAGGCAAAAAGGCCATTAATAAAAGCAGCACAGCCCCGTTGAATCGATTTTTCAGGTATAGATAAATTCCTGTTGATAATAATAAGATGACGAAAAAAACAATCATGTAGTAGATATTCAATCCCAGGAACTGGCGATTGGGTTCATAAGATATGATGGCCGCGGATTTTTCTAACCGGGCAGGGATACGGATTTTGTTCAAACCGGTGGATATACGCGGTGTTCTCTGGTATTGAATGAGAAAAGGCTTGTTCAGCAGGGTGTGAAGGTTGACTGTTTTGCCATTTTTTTGTCCGGGTCCTTTGATGGACACCCGGATGGAGCGTCCCAGGGGGTACTGCCTGTTGATTTTCAACACCTTGATCTTCTCTTTTCCCCTAATCTGGATTTCATCCCCTTCTTTAAGCACAAGCTTGTTGAGGTATCTCCCGTTTAAGTCCACTTTTTTTTTGTCACTGATATTTTGTAGGAAAAAATCTGTCTCTGCCAACAGCAAACGAAGGTGCGCTTTATCTGAGGAAGCATTTTCCAGGGTAATGTCGGAATCCTCTTTGGAATTTCCAATAATGATTTCTTTTTTATTGGGTTCAATTTTAACGTTGTATCTTTCAATGAAGAAATTGGAGTCCGATTGAAAATCCCCACTAAGAAAAAAGAAAAGAGAAACCAATACAATGGTAGTCAACAGTATTCCGATGAAGGAATGCAGCCAGGAGTAATAGGGATGTGTGCCGGGGGCAGGGGGCTCTTTTACCTGTTCCTGGGTCGATTTGCGAAACATGCCGAAAAGTATGATAAGCAGGGCAATGGTGGTAAATACGATCATCATCCGGGATTTTAGCAGGACGATTAAAGCCAGCAGACCGATAAATGCCAGCAAAAACATTTTGGGGTCCGGTTTTGGTTTTCTGCGGAACAGGATACCGTAAGAATAAACCAACCATAAGGCCCAGGAAAAATATATCACGATTTGCAGCAGTTTTTCCATATAAAGCTCCTCTTCTCAGCAATTCTAATTTTGCCTTTTCAAGCAAGGGTAAACACGAGGTTTACCCCTACAAATGACCGAAAACGTTCATCAGAGGTAGGGGCGAACCTTGTGTTCGCCCGGGCAATCGGCAAAATCAGAATTGCTGTCCTCTTCTATTGAGCCACAAAGGTTTTTTCTTTCTTTGTGTTACTTCGTGTACCTTGGTGGCTAACATTTATTTTCTAACGATGCTTTTATTGAGCTCGATTTTCCTGAGGATACTTTTTTGTGCTCTGTGGCTGAGGGGGGCTTCCATGACTACAGGGACAATGTACCTGAAGGCTTTATTTCCGATAATCACCAGGTCGTTATGCTCCAACACCCTTGAATTGGCACATGCGTTTAAATCTCTGGCCAGGTCATCTATATCTTTTCGCATCGGTAAGTTACCGGTTAACTCCTCCCTGGTTTGAGCTAAAAGGAGCGCCAGTTTTTCTTCGTTTTCCTTTTCGGAAACCGGTTCAATCCGTGAAGGGCGAATTAACGGATCATCCATATCTTTCTGGTTTACCAGGTAAATAGGAAAACTGAGGGATATATTATAAATGGTGTGGCTGTCCCCTTCTTTCAACAGCAAGGCATGGTCCCTGGAGGCTCCGATTCTCCAGAAATCCTCGTCACCTTTATTCAATCGTACCAGTTGCCGGGATACATCATCTTCCACTTGCTTACTTAAATTATCCAGGGGTTCCCGTCCGAAAACGTAAAAATCGGATGTTAAGTAAATCCGTTCTGTGGTATTACTCTGTAATGCCCAGGCGAAATATAATTTTAGTTCCTTTTCCTCCAGTCGTGAAAGCAGCGTATTGGAAATAGAATAACTAATACTGTCCAATTTAATCGAATAATCGACAGCATCGCCGATTGTTCGTTTGTAAACATTCTCTTCCCTTTCAGGTGCCAGGATTGAAACTTCATTATCCGTGCTGGAGGTATAAAACTTGACACTTTTCTTTTCCTCTCCGACAGACATAATATATGAGGAGATGTCATCTTCCCTGGGAATGGGCAGCAGTACCATCTCCGTTTCCAGGCAGGGTAAGGCGGCTTCATCAGGCTCGCTTTCTTCTATCACGGCAGGGATTTCTATTTTTCTTTCCGGTTTTTTTTCTTCCACTTCGACTGCCGCCTGCACTGAAATTTCCCGGACCGGCGCCCTTTCCTCTACTTCCTCTTCTATCTCTTCTTTGATTTCGTAGATCGTGGATAATTTAAAGTCTACAATACCGGTTTCGCCCAAATAGGCCGGGTTTATCGTATAAATGATCTCTTCAGCCTCCTCGGTGGATGCGGTTTTTACCTCATCACGAATATCAACGCCCCTCATCTTTAAATCACTGAAAAACATGAGACTCTTACCGTCACCAGCAATTCGGAATGAGAAAAAACGTGAGCTTTCCTTATTGTACATTTCCGGGATAAAAATATTGTGGTACCACTCGCCGCCCACATAAAAATAGGCCCCGGCCCGCTGGTCGTATTTGCCATAATAGTGACTTTCGTAAGTCTTTTTCACAACCTTTCCATCTTTTACTCCCGATTCCTTTTTCAGGTTAACCTTAACATCGCAAAGAGGTGTTCCATCCATATTAAAATTGATAAAACCGCCGACAATAATGAGTAATTCCCCTTTTTGCAGGTTATAGGGACTGCGAATCTCTTTAAAGCCTTGTCTTTGGTACTTCCGGCAAATCTCTTCCTCGTTTATAAAATGAATCCTTTTTAGATCCAGTTTGTATTCACTATTTAACTCATCGATCAGGCGCTTTTCCCATTCTTCCCGGCGAACATCAAATTGAATCTCATATTCGCTGGGATATACCACATAAACACCGTTAATTACCCTGAGGTCCCGCTTATGTTCATAAAAAAAACGATTGCCCCGGACGTTTAATTTGACCACTTTTTCCTTTGGTAAAAATTCTTTATCAAAGGTAACATTGATTTTCATCATAATGGCGGGCTCGAATTTCAGATCGCCTCCCGAGTCTTCTGCCGAATAGACTTCAGAGTTACCGATGACCAGGTTAACGGCATTCTTCGCCTTTTTCATTAACCTCTTGAAATAATTTTTTGATTGTTGGCTTTCTTCAATGCTCATCATTACTCTCCTTTTAGTAAGGAATTATTATATATAAAAAAAAACTTTTTTAAAAGCCCTTCAACAGAAATTTCTATCCAATTTTTTTAGCCACGAAGATACACGAAGGAACACGAAGAAGAGAAGAAAGGATTTGTGTTAATCAAGCCCTGTCACAGGCGATTTCTCCGCCGGGTTTGATGAATCAAACCCCTACGCCAGCCGCCGAAGGCGTTTATTTGCCCGAAGGGCGCCTCCACCTGCACCTACAACCTATTTTCATTGCAGGGTAAAAGAAAAAACAGGAATTATCGATGCACATTATGCGAGGCCGGACCCCAGCCTGGAAATTAAATTTGTTCGGGAAAGACTTTACCGGGGTTTTTGCAGTCCGCAGGGGCAATTGGCATTCGACCCGGTATTCGCACATTTTAATAAAAAAAAAGAGAAAATTTACGCACTTTATATGAATTTCCCCTGGCTCAAGTCGAAATATAAGAAAAAAATTATCCGCTACCTTGATCAATTCTATAAAATCATAAATACCCCCCGTCTTGCCAGGAAGCATTTTATAGAAAACTGCCGGTAACTTGAAAAAACATCGGCGATAACGCCTCGAGACATCAGCGATGTGATTTCTTGCCTGGTGACTTTATTCCTATTCATGCTGTTTTATCCTGGTTTTTAGAAATATTTTGCCTTTTTCTGTTATACGGTATTTCTGATTTTTACTATTCGGTTTATCCGGGATGGTTAACTCGATTAGCCCGGCTCTAATAGCCGGATTTAGATATTCCTTTCTAAAATGTTCACGGTTTTTTAAACCGAGTGCATCCTGCAGTTGTTCACGGCTCTTTTCTTTCATACAAGCTTCAAGGAGTTTCCGTACTTTCATGGTATCTTGCATGGTATCTTGCATGGTGACTTGCGGGGTAGTTTTATTCAAATCTCGTATTTGCAGATCATCCAGGTTCGGAATAGGAATAATAGTGGTAAATATAACATCTTCCATAAAAGAAGCTTGACGGTTCGGTGAATAAAACGGTAAATACCTGTTAATATTATAAATGCCGGAGCCGATTTCTTCCACCCAGCCGAGCTGGAGAAAAAATTTCGATATAAGCGGGTTCTTCTGATGCTTTCCCGTCTCATTTTGTTTTTCCTTTTTTTATCTTATTGATATAGCACATTATTTTTAAAAAATCAAATTTTTGCGGCTGACTTTTCAAAATGAGAATCGCTGTAGCCATACTTTTGGCAGTTGGCAAGAAGGAAGCGAGGAAGAGAATAAGCGTAACAGTTAAGATTCTTCGAAGCTTTATCTCCTATTAAAACTAATCTCTCCTACCGCACGGGCACTCTGAAACACCTATTGCCCTCCGTGCGGATATACTAACCCCCTATTTTTATCTACAGGATGGGCAGAAAATCGAAAAAAATCATAAAACTTTCTGCTTGCCCATCCTGAACTCCTATAAAACTCTATCAGAACTTTTTTTTGCCTCCGGCGGCCAGGGGGGCGCTTTTTGAAAAAACTGCCCCCCTGGACCCCCCGCAAAAACTTTTTATTAGAAAAAGAAAATAGAAGGTAAGTTAAAGGCTTCCCCAAACATTTAAAACAACTTCCCCCTTTGCCGTGGGCTTACTCGAACAAAGCAGCTAAGTCGTCTTCACCTAAATCTACAGTATCGAAATCCGACGGGGTAAAATGTACATCATCCTCATTCCTTATATGCTCCAGAATTTCCTCCAGGTTCTTTATATAATTACCAGCAAAAGAAACCATCGTGCTTTCGTCAAATGCCTCTTTATTATAATTAATATCCGCAGTAAATACGTCGTTCAATACCATGGCATTGATCTCCACAGCAGCAGTCATATGATTCTCCAGGGCCACATCCGAACCGGTGAGCTGCTGACAATAAGAAAACAGCGGATTCTCAACTTCCCCATGAAATTGCCCCAGGTAATTAAACCGGACTTCCGCCCGCTTTGTTTCCATGGTTTTCCCTTCATCGGACATGTACTTCAAAATCCCATAACCGATCCCGTTGTTGGGGGTCTTGCGAATGGCCTCCTTAACCGATTTGATTTCATCGCTGATGGTCTTGTCGTCGCGGTTCACCACCACCGGGTAAATGGCAGTGAACCAACCGGTGGTTTTGGAAGTATCGATATCATCGATGTGACGGCCGTGGCTCTCCATTTCAATGGCCACGTTTTGCTTACCGGTCCACTGCCGCAGCGTCCGCACCAGGGCCGCGAAGACCAGTATCTGCACATCGGACTTGTATACTTCATGAGCATCTTTGAGCAGGAAAGCGGTTTGTTCCTGATCCAGCCGGGCATTAACGGTAGCCTGGTTTTTTACACGCCAATCGACGTCTCCGGGCTCCCGGTCATAAGGCAACCGGAAATCCACTGCACCGGCTTGCTGCCAATACTCTTTTTCTTTATCCAGCTTCCCGGACTCGCGGTACATCAACAAGGCGTCATGCCAGTCCGACAAAGAGGCGGTCTTCTGCGGCAGGTCCACTTCCTTTTGCCGGTGAAGAGCTTCGTAAAGATTATAAAGCTCTTCCAATATAATACGCCAGGTGAGACCGTCGGTAACAAGATGATGAAGAATAAGTAATAGCTTATCAGATTCCTTCTCAGCTTTGAAAACAACAGCCCGCAGCATCAGGCCCGCGGTAATATCAAACCCGCCTTTGGCTTCATAACCCCTGGTTTCAATTTGTGCGGCCCGCTCCGCCTCAGGGACAGCGGACAGGTCCACGACGTCTATCTTAAAGGATTTGCCGATGAGATCATTGTTGAAATAAAAGAGGTCCTTTTCTTTATTATAATTCAACCGCAAACCGTCATGATGAGCAATCAATTCCTCGAAAGCCTTTTCCAATATAGGGATATCAACAAGGGTTTTGAACTCCAGCAGCACCGATTGGTGGTAGAGGTTGGGATCGTGGAAATCCTGGGCCAGGAACCAGCTTTCAATGGGAGTCGGTCCTTTTTCCCCTTCGATGGTCCCCTGTTCATACTGACGGATGTGGCTGTCAAAATCCACATTGGCACATAGGTTAGCAATGGTTTGCTGGGAAAGAACGTCTTTGACATTGACACTTTTGCCGGCATCGTTCAACCTGGCGGCAATCTGCACGGCCTTGATGGAATCGCCGCCCAATTCAAAGAAATTGTCGGTAATTCCCACTCGTTCCGCTCCCAGTACAGCGGCCCAGATTTCTGCCAGCATGGTTTCCATTTCATCACGGGGTGGCGCATATTCCCTCGCAGCACCCAGCTTCTTACCCATGGTTTCCAGTTTCCTGAAATCCACTTTACCGTTTCGGGTCAAGGGAATACTCTCCACCTGCACGAACTCCGCAGGCAGCATGTAAACCGGTAGTTCACGGGAAAGCAATTCACGCAGTTGAGAGACCTCAAATTCCTTTTGTTCTTCCACCACCAGGTAAGCGCACAGGTCCACCTGCGGCCCTTTGCTTAAAGCCACCACGGCATCCTTTATTCCCTCTATCTTTATTAACTGTTTTTCGATTTCCCCGGGCTCTATTCGATAACCTCTTATTTTTACCTGCTCATCGCAGCGTCCGTAAAACTCCAGAATTTTATCCAGGTTCCAGCGGCCCAAATCACCCGATCTATACATTTTTTCACCGGGAATAAAAGGGTCATCTACAAACTTTTCTTCGGTTAATTGTTCGTTATCGAGATATCCCCGGGCGACTCCCTCACCAGCTATATATATTTCACCGATTACTCCCAGGGGAAGAGGCTTTTTGTTCTTATCAAGGATATATATCCGTACATTATTGGAAGGCTTGCCGATGGGAACCGCTAACCCGTCATCCCTGTTTCTATCATACCGGTGAATCATACATCCGACAGCCGTTTCGGTGGGACCATATTCATTATATATGTTGATTTCCCTTCCAAAACGATCAATAGTTTCCCTGGCAGTATCTGTCTTTAACTCTTCTCCACCTAAAATAAAACTCTTAATTCTCGAGTTTTCCAATTTTAATTGGTTGACGACTTTTAAATGAGAAGGAGTTAATTTTACGATATCCACTTTGTTTTCCCTGGCAACTCTTTCAACAAGAAGCCCTTCTTCACTCTCCCGGTATATCACGATTTTATTCCCGGTTACCAGGGGAATAAAAATCGAGGTTACGGTTAAATCAAAGGATAAAGACGTAAACAAAGGAAAACTGACGGTTTCCCCTTTGACATAAACACCAGCTCCCCACCATATATAGTTAATGACATTCCTGTGTCTTAATAATGTACCTTTAGGATTACCGGTGGTACCGGAGGTATAAATGACATAGGCTAAATTTTCGCTGTTAACGGCAGGCTTTTGGAAATCTTCAGCCCCGCTTTCTTCTTCCAGGGTTTGATAATCGACAATAATATTTTTTATTTGTAGGTTATCATTCAGCACCTTGCTTTCCCGCTGTTCCAGGGCCTTTTCTATTAATAAAATTTTAATACCGCTGTTATTTATGATATAATTTTTTCGTTCTACCGGGTATTCGGGATCAATGGGAAGATAAGCACCACCGGCCTTTAAGACCCCCATAATAGAGACGATTGCTTCTATTGATCGTTCACAGAGCATGCCTACAATAGAACCGGTAGTAATTCCGGCCCCTTGCAATTTTGCCGCCAGTTTGTCTGTTAATTGGTCCAGTTCTTGATACGTGACTGTTTGGTCTTCATATTCCAGGGCGATATTGCCGGGATTTTTTAAAACTTGTTCCTCAAATAACTGAGGAAGGGTTTTATTTCCAGGGAAATCGGCTTTGGTATCGTTAAGTTCAAATATCAGTTCGTTATACTCCGCGTCTTCCAATAACGATAATTTTGATATCTCCTTTTCCGGCTCTTTTATGGCCTGGTCCAGGATAACCATTAATCGCTTAAAGAAAAATTCTATCTCCCTCTCCTCGAAAATATCCGCATGATAATCGACCGCAATATCCAGGTCCTCCAGGTTTTTACTCTTCTGCTGATTGAGATATATAGAAAGCTGGGAGATATTGTATTCCGTTGAAAAGAAGGCCCTTTTTTCCGTATATTCGTCGATTGCCTCAGGTAACTCGATCAACTGTACATTTAAAAAACCTGACGCATCTATATTTAAATCCTTTAACTCTTTGACCAGGTGATTATAAGGAAATCCCTGGTGTTTTAACGATTCCCACAATTCTTTTTTGACATAGGCCACCAGTTCATTAAAACTCCATTTCTCATTGAATTTGATTCGAAACGGTATGGTGGAAACAAACATACCCACCATATCCCTGAAAATCTTCTTAGAGCGGTTGTGCACCGGCATCCCGATAATGATGTCTTCCCGGTTCATAAAGCGGTTAAAATAGATTCCTAAAGCGGCCATAAACAGACCGAAATTAGAAAACCGGTTATTTGATTTATACGCTTCCACTAATTCAATCATATTCCCGGGAATTTTCAGCGACAGCCTTTTTACTTTTAAGCTGTTTTTTTTATTTTTATTTAACGCAAAGGTGATCTCGTCTCCCTCGAAGTCCTCGAGTTTTTGCAGCCAATACGCTTTACTTTTTTCGTACTTTTCACTGCCGATATATTCCTTTTCATCCTTAAGAAAATCCATATAAGAAAATTCTTTTTTTATTTCTTTAAAATCGCTGCTGTCTAAATTGGGGTAAGTTTCCATTACTTCACGGGCGACAATAGTGGCGGAAATCCCGTCAGCCACCAGGTGATGAGCGCTCTCGAAAAATCCGTATCTCTTTTTATTTATAGAAAAAACAGCAAAGGCACACAAATAGTTCCCGGTTATATCAAACCGTTCCCGGTGTATTTTTTCTATCTTCTTAAATAATTCCTCTTCGCTGTCAGCTTCTATTATTGCCACCTCTACATCTTTATAATCCGGCATATACTGGAGCAATTCACTTTTATCTTCGGAATGGTTAAACCTTAACTGCAAAGCGGTATTGACTTTTACCACGTACTTTATGGTCCGGGCCAGCTTTTCCAGGTTATATTCTCCTTTTAATTCGATTAAATACCCGATATTGGACATATCTTTGTGATCATGTGATGCCTCGGTAAACCAGATCCGTTTCTGGGGATTGGATAATTCATAGTATTTTACGGGATTCATTTTATTTTGCCTCCTTGCCTCTTGGAACCTGGAACCCTTTTATAATAGCATAGAAAGCATATATTGTCAAACCCATCTTTGACAGTTCAGCAATTCTAATTTTACCCCGAAGAACGCTACGGGCGCGAAAAAAACAAGATATTATAAAAACCGCTAAAAAAAAGTTTTTGTGGGAATGAATAAGGGGATAAGAATAAGAGAGTTGTTTTTTTCTGTCATCTCTTTTATAATTTGCCTTTCTGAAACAACAATATAAAATATAAAAAAGAGGAAATCCCATTGACAGCAGTTCAAGTGGTTATCCTGTTTTTCTCCGCCCTTTCGGCAGCGTTTTGGATATGGGAGATATACGTAGTTTTGCGCACCCTTCACACTATGCCTTTAGTGGAAAAACTGCCGGAATCCCCCATAAAAAATCCCCCTAAAATTTCAGTTTTAATCCCGGCATGTAATGAGAAGGAGACCCTGGGAAAAGCCATGGAATTGCGTTTACAGGATAACTACCCCAACCTTGAGTTTATACTTATCGATGACCGCAGCAATGACGGCACCCGGGAAGTGGCCCGGGAGATTGCTGCCCGGGATAAACGTGTAAAACTGGTGTGCATCGATGAATTGCCCGATGGCTGGCTGGGCAAAATCCATGCGCTGTACCAGGGTCTAAAGCATGCCAGCGGCGATTGGTTGTTATTGAGCGATGCCGATGTCCATGTCAAACCCGGTACGTTAAACCGGGTGATGAATTACTGCTTATCCGAAAACCTGGACCACCTGGCTGTAGTTCCCGAATTTTACAAAACGAATTTTTTCATGGATACGGCACTTACTGTTTTCTTGAAGGCCCTGGTGGTCATGAGCAGAAGCTGGAAAATTAAAGATAAGAACTCCAGGGCATTTGGGGGTGCAGGAGCCTTTACCATGGTAAAGCGGACCGCTCTTGAGAAAACAAAAGGGTTTGAATGGTTGAAGCTTGAAGTGGTAGATGACCTCACTTTGGGACAAATGGTGAAACGTTCCAGTGGTAACAGCGACATGATCAATGGCCGCGGTTATGTAGGGGTTCAATGGTACCGCACGTTTGCTGAAATGGCTATAGGAATGGGGCGGGCAATGGTTGTGGGCAGCGGTAACCTCAACTTTATCCAATTGTTTGCCGTGGGCCTTTTGGGATTTATCCTGGATATGATGCCCTATATCATCCTGGTACCCATGGGAGTTCCCTATCTCCCGCTTGCCGGTGCGGTCCTTTCATTACTGACCTTCCTGGCTGCGATATTGGTGAATCGATTGATCGGTCTGCCCCTGGTTTCCGCATTTTTCCTGCCGCTGGGAAATATTTTGATGTTTTTTATTGGCCTTTGGGCTGGAATTACCGCGTCGATAAAGAGAGGAATCGTCTGGCGCGGTAAATTTTATTCCCGGAAAGAATTAAAAAAAGGCAGGCGATTTTCTTTTTAACTTTCTCTGTGGCAAAAAAAAAGTTTCTCAAGGCAAAAGCGGTTAAATATATTTACGTGATGATGTAATTCATGTACAATTATAAAGGAGGTGAGCAAATGAAAAAATGTCCGTTTTGTGCGGAATCGATCCAGGATGAAGCCATAAAATGCCGTTATTGCGGTGAATTTTTGGATGGGCGTCCCCGCGGCGGCCTTATGGGCGGCTATTGGGGTTATGAATATAAATCCAAACTTAAATTGTTGGAGCTGCCCTTGGTGCACGTGGCCCAGGGTGTAGATTCTCAAACCGGTCGTCCCCGTGTGGCAAAAGGTATTATTGCCATTGGCAATATCGCCATTGGATTTATTGCCCTGGGTGGTATGGCCTTCGGCGGTCTTGCCCTGGGCGGCCTGGCAATCGGAGTAATTGCATTGGCCGGACTGGCCATGGGAGTTGCAGCAGTCGGTGGGGTTGCCCTGGCGATCTACCTGGCAATGGGTGGACTGGCTGTTTCTGCCACCTATGCTATCGGTGGATTTGCTATTGCTCCGCACGCCATCGGTGCCAATGGAGTCGACCAGGAGTTCCTGGATAAACTGGAAAAGATCTGGCCCGGTATTCGCAAGCATTTCCATTAAACCTGGTAAAATTAAAGGAGTAGGAACAGCTATGATCGAACGCTACGAAGTAGAGGAAATCTCAACCATATGGAGCAGTGAAAACAAATTCAGGAAATGGCTGGATGTAGAGTTAGCCATCACCGAAGTCTGGTATGAATGGGGTGAAGTGCCGGAAGAAAGCTTTAAAAATATCAAAGAAAAAGCCAATTTCAATGTCAACCGCATCGATGAAATCGAAAAAAAAGTCAAACACGATGTGATCGCTTTTTTAACTTCTGTGGAAGAATTCGTGGGCAAAGACTCCGCCTATATCCATAAAGGCATTACTTCCTACGATATTGTAGACACCGCCTTATCCCTTCTTATCCGGGAATCCCTTGACATTATTATCGATAAAACAAATACCTTAAAAGACATCTTAATTAAAAAAGCCTTCCAGTACAAAGACCTGGTGGCGATTGGTCGAACCCACGGCATCCATGCGGAACCCATTACTTTCGGTGTCAAATACCTGGTCTGGTACGAGGAGATCAAACGAAACCTCCAACGGCTGAACCGGGCCAGAGAAATTATTTCCGTGGGAAAGATTTCCGGTTCAGTAGGAACGTATATACATTTCCCGCCCGAAGGCGAGGAAAAAGCCCTTAAGAAGTTGAACTTAAACCCTTGCCGCGTGTCTTCACAAATCATCCAGAGGGACCGGCACATGGAGGTGATGTATGCCTTAGCCAGTTTGGGTTCAGCTATTGAAAAAATCGCTGTTGAAATTCGTCATTTGCAGCGCACCGAAGTGCTGGAAGTAGAGGAACCGTTTAGCAAAGGGCAAAAAGGTTCATCTTCCATGCCCCATAAGCGAAACCCGGTAAAATGCGAACGGATCTCCGGGTTGGCACGCTTGCTGAGAGGCAACCTCTCCGTTGCCTTTGAAAACAATATCCTGTGGCATGAACGGGATATTTCCCATTCCTCTGCCGAACGGGTGATTATCCCGGATGCCTTCCATGCAGCCGCGTTTATGCTGAAGGACATGACCAATATTATCGAAAACCTGAACGTGTATCCCGAAAACATCAAACGAAACCTCGATATCACCAATGAGGTTTATTTCTCCCAGAAAGTGCTGACATTACTGTTGGACAAAGGTATGCCCCGTCAAAAAGTGTATGAACTGGTGCAAAAAAATGCCCTTGAATCCTGGACACAGAAGAAGAGCTTCAAGAAATTGATTTTTGCAGACCGGGAGATCAAATCGTTGTGTACCACAGGAGAACTGGAAAAAGCATTTTCGCAAAAAGACCTGATGGCAGGCATCGATAAGATATTCGAGCGTTTTGAAAATGAAAGATAAGCCGCGAAGGAACTGGGATTTATTTTTTTTAGCCACGAAGGCATTTACAATGCGGTAATAAGCACGAAGGAACACGAAGAGAAGAAAAGATGAAAATTACAAATTTACAAATCACAAATTACAAACAAATTCCAAATTCCAATGACCAAAATTACAAAGATCATTAAAAAACGAATTACAACGATCATAATGGGGTACGAAATCAAGAAGCAAAGTACAATGACTGACCATGTATAAAAAATTTTTGCGGGGTCCAGGGGCGGTTTTTTCAAAAAGA
>JABAOH010108201.1_pt2 | contig 41672 bp, 45 predicted proteins | sample 7062181 | NCBI WGS metagenome assembly JABAOH01 (sample SAMN14538630, study PRJNA623070) | marine sediment metagenome | biome: marine biome [ENVO:00000428]; feature: marine pelagic biome [ENVO:01000023]; material: deep marine sediment [ENVO:00002113]; isolation source: pool of 5 deep marine... | reverse complement strand
ACCCGGACGACTTGGACGCTGGTTGAGTCAGCCTGGGATGCGACAGGGGCAGGGAGGAGGGCGAGGAGGCTAGCCAGCAGAAACACCCGGCCAACGGCTATTGCGTAATCCCTCATGTCCCTCTCCTGGGGTTGTCGTATCGGTGTCCTACTCAGGTGTCAAGCTGTACTGGACAACGCTAAGATGACCTCGATCACAGCAATAACTGACCAGCATCATTCCTCACAGAATTGTCCATTTATGTGAAAACTGCATATTGACAGGGGATACCCCACAACTTAGTTTTCTACGCACTAGGCCTACCTGCAGCCATTCACTGTATGGAACCGGGGTGATCATAGCCCCGAGCACACCTCCGGCACAATCGACGGCGCGCCACTCAGTCAGACACCCTTACAGGTAGAGTACGGCCTGGGGGGCGTTTTTGTTTTCAGCCCGCATTTCGGCAGCTTCCCCGGACACCCGTTGTGTGCCCTCGTGGGCAACGCAGACCGGCGGGGACGTTTGTGTGTGAGTACCCCCAGCGGACCACCACTGTTGACGTCTATCAAGGGAAGGCATCAACCGAGACTCACTGTGAGTTTGCCTCAGAAAGGAGGTCATCATGACCAAGAGGCGATTCTTTAACATAACAGTTTAGCTTCTAGGGTTTACACTTGGCGCAGGACTCGGGATCGCGATCGGCCAGCAGACTCCACCGACGGAAAAGAAGGGTGTCTCGGGAGTCAAGCTCCAAGCTGTTGACCTTGGTCCGGAAATCGAGGGTATGGAGGGTCGCCAGCTCCGGCTGCGGAAGGTAACGTTTGAACCGGGCGGCCACGCTGGGATTCATAGCCACAAAGATCGCCCCGGAGTCGTCTACGTGCTGCAAGGGACGGTTATCGACCACCGAGATGGGGCGGCGACCGAGTATCGCGCGGGGGAACGTGGCTCGAGAATAAGGACACGAATCACTGGGTTGAGAACAAAGGGACAAAGCCGGCGGTGGTCATCCCCTGCGATATAGCTAAGAAGCGGTAAGCCGACGAAAATCACCCCACGGGTGTCGGGGCATCCTCGGCGCTCAGGGTAAAAACTGGCCAGACCTCATTCGGGCTTTTAAAATTAGGACACCACCCACGAGTGAAAGGACTCGACACGACCGTTACTGATTCAGTATAGTTGGCTACGGTGTCCGGTGGGGAACTGCTCGCACCAAAAATGCGCACTGAGGGGGTCCAGCTAACTACGCGGAAAGTCGAAAAAAGAGGACCACCACTAGGTGGTGGTCGCTCTCGTGTAAGCTGTTTATTTTATTGGACTAGCCTCGACTTCGCAAGGCAGAGGTCACGGGTTCAAATTCCTTGCCGTCCACCAGTAGACTTCCTGATTTAGCCTCAATACTAGCCTCTCCGCTTTCTCCCGGTCTTGTGGCTCAAGCTCCTGAATGCCATGGCCCGGGGCACCCCAGCCTCAAGAACTTTTTCTTGTCGTTGGGTATCCCCCCCACTATGATGGGAAAGTAGCCGAGGGAAAGCCCGGGACGAATGCCGCATGTTCGCCCGCCAGGGGGGGTGGGGCTTCGGGGGGGTGAGTGGAAAGAACCCGTTGCTGAGCGACCCCGAGAGAGCGATCGCATGGCCGCCCTGGCGCGGTGGAGGAGGAAGTCGAGCTAATCCGCGACAGAACGCTTTCGAGAGAACACAGCATGCTTGATGAGTTAAACGACCTAGTCCGGGTATTCCGTTCAAACCCCACAATGTTCACCCCCCGTCAAGGCAGCACCATTATAGCAGGTGATATGTATTGTCCCTCGTGTGGCGACCCCCGGCGCATGCAAATCACTCCATTATATTCGCCACCCATGAATGTCGGAGTGGGGCTGAACATCTCTGGCAATGTGATACGACAAATCGTTCCCTCCCTCTTTAACTTCAAATGTGTGCAGTGTGACGCGAGCTTCACAGCAATTATCTATCGGGGACCCGACGGTCCAGCCCTGGCAGTCCTCTCAAGCTTCCATGGCGGGCTCACGACGCCCCATACATCACCAGGCGTAGCCTTCTATCTTGACCAAGCTCACAAGGCACAGTTGGTCGGCGCCAACAGTGCCGCCATTGCAATGTTTCGCGGTGCTCTTGAGCACCTTTTGTTCGAGCAGAGGTATAAGACCGGTACTTGCGGAACAAAGATAGCTGCTCTTTTTAAGGATATTAGTAAAGGCACCGCTCCCAAGTGGGCCTTGGAACTGGACAGAGACTTCCTCAAAGTTCTCAAGGCCCTCGGCGACGGTGCTGTCCACCCGAGTGATGGCGACGTAGCCGACCAAGCCGAGCTTGACGCCAGTTTGCTCGGGAGCGTCAAGGAGACGTTCCAGATGTTGCTCTACCTCGTGTACGAAGTTCCGCACGAGAAGACCGAGAGATTGGAAGCACTGCGCACGAAGGCTCAGATCTTCAAGAAGTAAAGCGAGACCCGGAAAGAGGTCCGGAAAGGGATCACTCATTGAAAGGCTCCTGTCAAGCGACAATGCGTCTCCCCCCACAGTTTTTTGTGTTCCAATCCGTTTTCCCGGCCGGCGTGTAATTGACGGCTACGCGCCCCGGTTTACGGTTGTGGTGGTGTCGGCCGTGTGCGCTGGTCCGCACGAGTCACCCATTAGGATGAAGGCTGCGGGACTCGTGGCGACGGGCCCAGAGTCCCCGCCCGTGGCACCTCCGGTGCCCCAGAAAACCGTAGGTACCACGCTGCGTCCAAGGGAAGCGGATCACAGATCCTCGGGCTCCCGGGCGGGGCCACCCCCTGTGTGGCTCACAGCGTGGGCGCACCAGTCTGCTCACCGCGACAGGCGGGGCAGCTGTGCGGGATGGGACAGCGGCCAATCAAATCTGGTGGTTGTCAACCAACCCCTTGGCGGGCTCCCTGTCCCCTTCCCACCGGTGTACCAGGTCATCAGGCAAAGGCCCTTTCCACGTCAAAAGGCACCTGATCCCGCAGAATGTAATAGCAGGCCCGCGCCAGTTTGTGCGCGACCACCTTGATTGCCACTACCCCATGGGTCTTGGCCTTCTTGCGCTGGTAAAACCGTTGGGCCTGAGGGTTGTCCCGGACCGCAAAATTCGCTGCCTGCACAAACGCCCACGCCAAAAACTTATTGCCATTTTTCGGATTGCGGTGCCCCTTGCGTTTGGCGTTGCTAACCTTGGTGCTGTCCACACAGCGGCAGTAAGACGCAAAGTGGCCGACCTGGGCGAAGCGCCGGTGTCGCCCGTTTCTAACATAATGGTCAGCGCCAGGGTCTGATCTATGCCGTCGACCGTGAGGAGCTGGCGGAAGGCGGGCTTCAGATGGACCCGCTCCTTCACCACCTGCTCCATGGTGGCAATGTGTCGGCCGAGGCAGTGCATCACCGCGAGGTTGGTTTTTACCGCCAGCGCCTGATCCGCATCGGCCAGGAGGCGGTCGACGGTATCCGTGGTCACGTGTTTGATCCGGTTGCCACTAATCGTATTACCGGTATTCCGCGTGATGAGATTCTGGATGCTGAGCAGGTTGGCCGTCTTGTACCGGACCAGCTGACTCCGTTTGTGGAGGAGATCCCGGACGGCCCGGTTTGCCTTCGGGTAAATATACCCTTCGGGCAATAGCCTCAAGCGGAGGAGGTGGGCCAGCCAGCGGGCGTCGGAAGGGTCATCCGTGTATTTCAGCCCTTCGTATTGCTGGATGGCGGCCGTGTTCGCCAAGTGCACCACATACCCTGCGTCCATCAACCCATCCACCAGCCAGTACCACTTATAGGTCGACTCCACCACGACGCCGCAGAGGGACGATTGGTAGGGCGCGAGTTGCTGCAGAATCTGTCCTAAGTCATTGCGTAACCGTTTCTGATACACTACCTGATCCTGCTCATCCAGCAGGACGACGACATTGTTCGTTGCGTGCAGATCGAAACCGCCGTATAGTTTCATGTCGGGCTCCTCGTCAAGCTGTTTGTTTGGTCTTCGATTCACTACCGAAGCCAAACTGTACCGTTTGATGGAGGAGCCTTCTAGATGATTATCAAGTCTTTTGTTGACAAGTTCTTCGGCCTAGCGGCGCGCGTAACACCCCTCGTACGAAGAGTAATACTTAGGCCTTCTCTAGAGAGAAAGGGATGAAACCGAGGTAGGCATACTTCTTGGGCCAGCTCCGGCACGACCGACGGCTCCCCACGCACACAGCCGCCTTCTCGGGCACAGCTCGGGCCAGAGGCATTGTAACGGTTGGGGAACGCGAGATAAGCCAGGCAGGGGTAAGGTGGACCGCAATTAGGTCAATTTTCGTCTTCACCCTGCCTAGGATCAGCGAGAGGCGTCGGGTCTTGATTTTGCTCGATCACAGGGTCGCTCTGTACGTTCTCGATCATCTGGGACAGGGCTGCCTGGGCTTGGGGGTTCAGGGAGAGCCATCGGGTGTTGTGTCGGTAGTTGCCGCCCTTCGGATGTGACGCTACTGCTACCACCTCTGCCTGTCCCCGGAAGATCAGTTCCGCGATCATGATGAAGACGGCGAGGCGGCTACCGACGGGAAACTGTTCGGGGAGCCAAACCTGCGCACCGCCGTTACTCAGATCCCTGATTTCTCCGGTCACCTGTCCCGGCAATGGTTTGGATGGCCAGGTGTCGGGGGCGCCCAAGAGATAAAACTCAGCGGCGAGTTTTACGGATACGCGGGGCTCGCGACGGGTATTGAGCCAACGGCCGGGCCGGTCTGCGATGTGTCGGGTGACTGGTTCGCCGGCCTCCATGGTTATCACCTTGGCGACGGGCAGCACGTCCAGCAATCCCTCTTTATGGAGACGGCCCTCTGCCTGCTCCAGGACGCGGCAAAGGTCCGAGAACACGTGAACAGGCACGACGATCACATCCCCATCGGGTAGGGAGACCTCACCGTCGGGCGCGGAGCGACCAGAGACCCGCAGTTCTACATACAGTTCCCCGTGAACCTCCTGGAGCGAGACCCGGATCTCCCCAAACTCGTTGCACCTGACCCGAGCGAGGTCCTTCTGCAAGGCCTCTACTCCTGGTCGAAAGCGCCGAAGGGAGCTGTAGGGCAGACCCCGCACAAGGTTTCCCGTTGACCCGTACCCGCGAGCGGCGGCATTTGTATGAATCCCCCCCAAATATCAGGACGTGAATGCGATGACGCCATGCCGCTGGTGTCTTGACCGCGCCGCTTCCCTCAAGGTTTCGCTTGCTGATCAAGATTGCAACCGGTGTGCCAAGAGCTTCACTGGGCGTGATTATCTATTTCTAAGGGCGTAATTGGCTGATCCGATGTAGACCCTGAGGCACGTTTGTTTTCAATCCGACGCCCATCAAAGCTGGGCGCTCTCACCGGGAGGTGAATTGCTCGGTGCTCGACGCTGCCACGGTCAGTGAAACTTAGGCCTCTCTCAGGAGAGGCAGAGGTTTGGGGCCAGGCCTTGAATCACGACATTGTCGCTTCCTTTTGAATCGCAGGAAATGGGACCGGGGTGAGCATAGCCCCTAGCCCACCTCCGGCAGACCCGTTTGCTGATGCGGAAGCCAGACGTCCTCCAGGGTCCAGTACGGCCCGGGGGGGGCGTGTTCATTTTCCCTACATCGTATCCTCTCTCATGGTGTCCTTCCACGATGCACCTCCCACAATTCCGCCGCGAAGCTGACCTCTCCTCCGTAAGTCCCCATCATTCTAACCTAGTCTCCAGGCCAGATTATTCGAGTCACCGGGTCGACATTATTCTTGTTCCCCCACGGCCGGCATAAGAGTTGCAACCCGCTGGTGAAAACCGTGGCCCCCAGGGGGGCTTTGCGTTCAGGAGGACGTAGGATGGATAGGCGAAGCGGTCTGGTCATCGGTGTTCTGGCGCTCCTGAGCATGGTGGCTGGATGTGGGCAGGTGGAAACGTCCCCAGCCGTGGCGGCGCCAATGCCAGGTTGGGAAAAGTTCGAAGGACGCGGCATGGAATTCTGGTTGCCAGAGAGTTACGAGGGGGGGAGCCCCAGCGAACAGATTGACGTCTTCGTTGAGAATGTCAGAGCCTTAGGCCCAGACTTCGAGAAGGCCGCTCGGGCGATCGAAAAAAATCCCTCAGACTTCGTTATTTTGGCCTTTGATTCGGAAGTAGGACCCTCAGGCACCTTGACCAATGTCAATGTGACGACCGAATGGCTACCAGCCTCCTTTACCTTGGACGCCTACCTGGACAGGGCGATTCAGCATTTGCCGCGTCGCATTCGTTTGATTGAGCGGAGCATGGTCTCACTTGAACGTTATCAAGCAGCACGTCTGGTAGTTGAATACAAAGCGCAGAATGTGCATACGAAACAGATGGCATACGTGGTTAAGAGTGAGAGCGCCGTTTGGGTGGTGACGTATACCACTGGCGCCGATGAATTTGAACAACGCTTGCCCGTTTTCGAAGAGAGTATTCAGACCTTCAAAGTCGGCGCGCAGCCGCTGTGGCAAAACATACTGCCTATACCGTGGAAAAGACTTGTTAGGATATAAGCACTGCCCTCTCTGGGCCTGCACGACTGGCATGTAAATTCTCTCGGTTTACCGTGACCCCCTGGGGACTTTTAGGTGCAGCCACGGCCGTCGCCTGTACGAGTACGGTCGTGGGATTTTTGGGGCGGCTCTGGTGGCCCTTTGAGGTGACCAGTCATTTTCGTCCTCAGTACTCTCTCTTTCTCCTGGCAAGCACCTTGCTTTTCCTTATCGCCAGAAAGCAGCGAGCAGCGATTCTGGCCGGAGTCTTTGCGTTTACTAATCTCTCCCTTTTTGTCCCATTGTATGTCGGGGTGTCATGGTCCCATGCGGGGGAGAAAACATACCGGGCCTTAGTGATGAACGTGAACGCGTCGAGCCAGGCGTACGAGCGTGTGCAGAAATTCATTCGCTCGGCGGAGCCCGACTTTATGGTGCTGTTGGAAGTCAGTCGAACATGGGGAAACGAACTTCAGAAACTCCAGTGAATGTATCCCCATTCACGGTTCCACCGCCGCGACGTCAACTTTGGCATTGCCCTGCTCAGCCGGCTTCCCTTTGATCATGCGAAGGTCCTCCATATTGGGCAGGTGGGACTTCCCTCCGTCGTTGCGCAGTCCCGCATCAATGGCGAGTCGCTCACGGTCATCGGAACTCATCCGCTTCCTCCGATGGGTCGGGCCTACGCTACGCATAAAAATCAACAGCTTGCCGAGCTGGGGCAGGTGGTGAACGTGCAAGAAGGGTCAGTGATGGTTCTCGGGGATCTGAACATCACATCGTGGTTTCCGTTCTTTCGTGATTTGCTCCGCCAGACCGGTTTACGAGACAGCCGAAACGGGTTCGGCCTCCAGCCCACGTGGCCGGCGGGATTTCCCCTTTTCTGGGTGCCCATAGATCATTGCTTGGTCTCTTCACGAGTCGTTGTGCATCATCGACAGACCGGACCGGATATCGTGTCCGACCACTATCCAGTCATTGTTGATTTTTCGGTCGAAGGGCGTTAATCAGCGGAGAGCCTCAGGATCAGGTTCCGAGTGTTGATATTCCCCTCGGGATAACACGGCCGCAGGGTTGCTCCCTCAGCCAGGCCGGGGAAAAAAGCGAAAGGGCCCCGACAAACTCGAGGCCCTTTCTGACCAGAGCTGGATCCGACCAACTATAGCTTGACTACGTTAGCCGCCTGCTTGCCCTTCGGTCCGTCCACGACATCGAACTCGAGCGATTGACCCTCGGTCAGGGTCCTGAATCCGTCGCCCTGGATTGCCGAAAAGTGTACAAATACATCAGGACCATCCGGTCGCTCGATGAATCCGTAGCCCTTGGCGTCGTTGAACCACTTCACGGTGCCAGTGCATCGCATGTGGTGTTGTCCCCCCTTTCTCTTTAGGATCCCCGGGAACTGCCCAGGGGCGAGGTCCCGTCGCGCCGAGACCTGACGGCATAAAAAAACGCAAGGGCTTTCCGTCAAGCCCTTGCGGTTTCCGTTTCCACAACAAGCCGATCACGAAAGCTCCGCATACGCTACCCTTTCCCTCTCTCCCTGTCAAGGGGTATTTTCTTGTGCCGGACGCGGCAGAGGGAAGGCAGGGTCAGGCCTTCAGTCTTGACATTGCAGCCTCGGGGGGATACTTAGTCTGTGGACGGGAATTCATGGATGGAACCGGGGACGGCAGAAAACGCGAGAATCAGCGAATGAATTCCGTGACCACTAGAAAGATCGGGAAAGTCGCTACGATTACGCTCCACCGCGGCAAAGTCAATGCGCTGAATCAGGCGACCGTCGAGGCACTCGGGAGAGAAATTGAAGAGCTGGGGCGGGACGACTCCGTTCGAAGCATCATTCTCACGGGCCAGGGAAAGTTCTTCTCCTTCGGCTTCGATGTTCCGGAATTCCTGTCCTACGCCAGGGAAAGGTTCATAAGCTACCTCACACAGTTTACAGATCTTTACACCAGACTCTTCCAGTTTCCCAAGCCCGTCATTGCAGCATTGAATGGCCACACAATTGCCGGCGGTTGTATGCTCGCGCTCGCGTGTGATCACCGACTCATGGTTGCTGAGAGGGCAAAGATCTCCCTGAACGAAATTACGTTTGGGTCATCCGTGTTCGCGGGTAGTGTTGAAATGCTCCAATACTGGGTCGGCTACAGAAACGCGCAATCTATTTTGTACTCCGGTGCCATGTATACAGCTGAGGAGGCTTTTCGCTTGGGGCTGATCGATCAGTTGAGCTCTGGGGCAGATCTTGTCAAGGATGCCGTGGCGATCTCGGAAGGATTTGCTCGAATGGACCCGGTAGCGTTCAGGAGCATCAAGGCGTTGGCCAGAGGGTCTATCGTTGAGAAAATGCGTCAGCGCGAGAGAGCGTCGATTCAGGAATTCGCTAACATATGGTACTCCGAAGCAACGTGGAGTCGACTGAAAGACATTCACATTCGCGAATAAGCTGCACCGATTGACCTCGTTCCATCCCTGAACAGAGCCAGGGTCCGGTCCATTGAAGTATAATTTGGCGTGCTTGACACCCCTGGCCCAGGAGAGGATACTGAAATCCTCCTCGTAAGCGGATCCTCACAAGGAGAATGGCTGATGACGAACCCGGGCCCAATGACCAGTGCAGCCGACCGACTGCGAGACCTCCTCGTTCGGCCCGGTCTTCTGCTCATGGTGGGATGCTACGATGCGCTTTCGGCACAGCTGGTGGAGCGTGCAGGATTTCCTCTCACCTTTATGAGCGGCTTCGGGGTCAGCGCGGCCCGACTCGGCCTCCCGGATGCCGGTCTCCTGTCGTACGGTGAGGTCGTGGATCAGGCCCGGAACATTTGCTCCGCGGTGTCAATCCCAGTCCTCGGCGACGGCGATACGGGCTACGGGAATCCTATTAATGTGAAGCGCACCGTACGCGGCTATGCTGACGCGGGCATGGCGGCGGTGATGATCGAAGACCAAGTCTGGCCTAAGCGATGCGGACACACGCCAGGGAAGAGTGTGGTTTCCTCCAGCGAGGCCCTGGCTCGCATCCAGGCAGCGGTCGACGCGCGAAATGAGGGTGCCGACATATTAATCCTCGCCCGCACGGATGCCCGCTACACGCATGGGCTCGCGGAAGCCATTCGCCGGGCCCGAAGTTTCGAGAAGGCCGGTGCTGACATCCTCTTCGTCGAGGCGCCGACGACGGAGGAGGAAGTCCAGGCCATCGCCTCGGAAGTCCCTGGCCCAAAGATGGTCAACTTGATCGAGCAGGGAGAGACCCCGCTGCTGCCTCTCCTAGAGCTTGAACGTTACGGGTACAAGATCGCCGTCTATCCGCTGACACTCCTGAGCGCCAGCATGTACGGCATGCGAGAGGCCCTGAGCGCGCTCAAAGAGGGTCGCATTGCGGAACGGCTCCTCGATTTCAGCGAGCTGCGCGACGTGGTTGGATTTCCCGAGTATTACCGAGAAGAGGCCCGCTACGCCACGGAGGAGTGATTTGCCGGCGTGCCTGACACGGTGAGGGGTGGAGGTGGGCAAAAGTCACGTCTCGCAATAACGCTCGCTTGGTCTCATTGCGAAACGAGAGCATCCCGAAGACTGGACGTAATTATCATGCTTGGCACCCTCTCGGTACTCTTAGGCTTCGCGGCGTGGGCGTCCCTGGCGGTTGGCCTGTTGAGGGGTGGACTGAACGCGGATGCGTTGGGGAAAACGTTAGCCCAGGGTGCAACCGTTTTTGCAGTTATAGGAGCGTGCGCCGGAGTGATCGCGGTCTTGCGGCGTCCCACGAGGATTCGCAACTGGATCGGGCTCGTTGCGTGTGTCGTGTGGCTTGGTCTTTTCACAGGGGCTCTCGGGCTTATCGTTCCGTAACAGCTGCCTCTTCGTCCACCCCCGGGCTTCAAGCAAGGCCCACTAGCAACCCAGATGCTCTCCCGGACGCGGTACCGCCCGCAAAGGTGTTTTCCTTTCCTCGATGGCATGGGACGAGGGTGTCCCATTGAGAACAAAAAGCCCCACCATTTGTCCCATCTTATCCCATCAAAGAAAACAATTCGTTGCATGAACAAGATTTTCCTGAACTGGACGCCGGTATCCCTGCTTCGGCATCCGGTTGGCGACGTGCTTCTTTTTAAAATAGAGGCTTATACCGAAAAGGATCATTGGAACGCTCGTTGCTGAGGAGGGGAGATGAGGAGTGGTAGACACAATGGCCCGTGGATTCGTCGTATCCGTTCGGGTGAAAGGAGGCGCAAATGCCAGAGAGTGTCTACAAAGTGATCGAGCTGGTCGGGACCAGCACCGAGTCGTGGGAGAAGGCGGCGACGGCCGCTGTCAACAGGGCTTCAAAGATCCTGCGCGACCTGCGGATCGCCGAGATCGCGCAGCTGGACATGCATCTCGATGACGGCCAGGTTCGTCCCTATCGGGCAAAGGTCAAGGTCTCCTTCAAGTACGAGGGTGGGGAATAAGACGGCACATTTTAAACGGCCTACAAGGAATCTAGACGCCTTCTGGGTTATAATACGACCCGGGGGGGGGTTCGCTTGAGAAAGGGAGCAAGACCAGGGAGGAGCCTGAAGACCGGAGCGAACGACAGCGTCAACCAGGATAGAGGAGAAGGAGCGTACCATGAGGGTAGACACGTTCACTCGGATGTTGTTGCCGGCCTTCGCCATTTACCTTGCCTATATCATCCTCAAACCGATGCTTCGGGAAGGCCTCTTCGTTGACCCCAAATAGCCCGAGCGTGATGCTCAACGGTTCCGGAGGAGGGGCACGGATGAAACCGGGGGAGGCATATTTCCGTGCCCACCTCCGGCCGATAGAAAGAGGGAAAAATGACGCCACTCGAGATTATCGCAACCATCTTTGTCGTCTTCGTTTTAGTCACAGTATGCATTGTTGTTATCAATCCTCAAGTATGGATGAAAGTGGCTGGGCCCATATTGAAGAACTATATATTGACGTCAGTCGTGTATTTCATATTGGCAGGTATCATTGGGTACTATATTTTTGTGCGCTTGGAAATAGCAGAAGTCGCTGCGGTGATGTTGTTTACTGCACTCTTAATAGGATTGGGCTTACTTCCCTTTGGGCTTGACAGAAGGTATCCCTATCGCGGTACAGATGGCGCACTCCCAGGCGACTCCTCGCGGGTCGCACTCCTGGACTAGGACCGTGTCGCCGTAGAGGCCGCTGTGGCGGACGTCGGGCCGGGGCACGGCCACCCGTCGTGAGAGTGCGGGGTGAGATAAAAAAGGTGCGGGAGGAAACGGAAGGAAGAAGGGGTGCGAGGGAGGGGAGAATGAGTGAGCAGGAGAAGAAGGAAAGGCCCACAGAGTCCGTGGAAGGACTGAGTACGACCTTGGGTCGACACAAATCGAAGTTCGAACAACTCAAGCCATTGCTTTCCCAAATGCACGACCTTTCACCGCGTGGGCAATCGGTCGTTATCGTTGCGTACCTAGACCAGTAGCTCGCCAACCTCCTGCGAGCCTTCCTTATCGATGACAGGAAGTTTGCGTACGCACTGACGACTGGAGTCGGGCCCCTAGCGACTTTCCACGCTCGCATTGAAACAGCATGTGCCTTAGGTCTCATCTCGGAGCGCGAGCGTCACAACCTGAATATGATCCGGCAAATTCGAGCAGAATTCACGCATGGGCCAGATGTTGAGCTTTCCTTCGGGACCGCTGAGATTGAAAAAAGGTGTATGGAATTACAGCCGCCCCGGCAGGTTGGTAGTCTCTTTAGGTTTCGGAGAGACAAGCCAGACGGCGTGTTCATGGGAACGGGTATTTTCTTACTCTTGGGACTCGTGATCCAAAGGCAAAACATGAGGCGCCAGGTAAGACCAGATTGAAGCATTGATATAAGCCATGAAAGTGTGAGGACCGAAAAGCGTGTTCCCTTAATTGTTCGCGGCTCAAGAATTTGTGTTTCGACGCGTCTGATGCTGGACTGTGCCCGCGGTTATCAGGGAAAGGGGTCACGTCCTGTGGTGAGGCGTTGTTTTCTACCGGGTGGGTTTGCCTTTTGAAATCTATGGATATCGGCAATTCGCGCACCGGACGTCAGGGCACCGGTTGCAGATTTCGCGGACGACCGCTGAAGGGAGGAGCGTATGCGGGGTGTGAGCTTTGATTTGTTTTTTGTATACGGCAAAGGACTAGATGATTTGAACGAACTCCTTGAGTCCAACGTCCGCTTCGTATTTAAGATCCACCGAAGGAAGAGGGGGAAGAGTGGCTGGGCCGTGTGGCGTCACAACAAGCATCGTGGCGACGTGAGACTGATAAAGCAGGATGGGACCTTTCGGGGACGAATCACGGATAGGTCAGAAGGCCTCCTGACGGGAGCCTTTCTGAGCTGGATCGTAAGGAACGCAGGCAACCTGATCCACGGTATTGACATTCGAATGAGGTAGCAGACGGCATGGCAGAGGAGTCAGCGTGAACCATCCGTGGTATGGCCCTTGACATCCCCAGCCCAGTTGAAAATACTAGGTCCCCGCTCGGAGGTATCGGCGAGGAGCCGAGGTGCGTACAGAGCCCCAGCACAGCCCTAGGCGAACGAAAAATATCTGACACTGGATAGGGTGCAGGAAGGATCATGAACGCGTTCGGCTATTTGGGGGAGGCCGGGCTTGTGAAACGAACCAGGACCGAAAGACGGCGCTACGCCAGAAAGGCCCTCAGAGGCCAAGTGAGCGGACGGATTAAATTGACTCAGAGCGTTTCCCCCCTCGATCTCAGCCTCGGTGAGGTCCAGATCGAGCACTCCGAGATCGTCAGGCCCGGGACCACCATGTTTCTGATCCTCTTCTTTCCTAGCCATCAGATGACCCTGAAGTGCACGGTTGTCCGCTCGAGCGTACACGGCACCGTGACCCAAGATGACGGCGAGCGCGAACTCATCTATCGGACTGGCTTAGAGTTTCTCAGCACTTCGGAAGACGTCCGCCGAGTTATCGGGACATACATCAGCACTTCTCTGGATGAGGAGGATGAAAGCGGCGGGCTTTCTGAGATCTGGGAAGGGCCTTCGGGTTTACCATACCTTGCAGTTGACACATCTGGATCGTCCAGCGGGATGTGAACCCCTGCCCGGACGACTTATTTTTCTCGAGACTCTGCGTTGGGAGCTTGACCTGCTGGCAGTTTGAAATTCCCGAGGATATTCTCCACCTTCCTGAGGTTACGGCTGATCCCTTCCGACCCCTCGAGAACCGCTTCCTCGTCTGCTCGAGCTTTGACCTTCCCTTGCACCGTACTGAGCTCCTTGATAGTCAAGGCCTGTTGCTCCTGGATCGCTTTCAGGGCTGAGGTGGTTCTCTTGAAGTTGCTGTCGAGAAGTTCCACGAACTCTTGGAGGTCGTCGTCACGGCGAACTCGAAGAGAGAGCGGGAGATCACCCTCCTTCCCTCTCCGCAGGATCTGCTCGATCCGGTACAGGTGACCGGAGAACTTATTGGTGACGAAATAGCTCAGGACGCAGGAGGCGAGCATACTGATCAAGACGGCAAACCAGATGCGGACGTCCGTCAGAGCGTGGAGATTCCACAACCTTGGTGGGTTATCCGGATTGGGGAATGGTCCCACGAGGGACGTGTTCAGGGGGAATAAGATTAAAAGCATCAGCACGATCACGAAGACGAACAGGGGAATCAGAGAGAGGACAAAATACTTCTGCTGGATCGGGTGAACGTTATATCTTCGGCGCGGCAGGGGTACGCGCAGCTCCATTTTCATCCCCTTTGATGATCGCGGCGGGCCCAAGGGCGTACCCGAATAGTCATCGCCCTGTGGGCTCTTTGGGCCGGAACGGTCATGCCCAAAAGGGCATATCTACTTGTAAGTAAAGTTTTTTGGAGTACCCGCCAGAGGACCCGGTGTTGCCAGACTTCGGCCCTGTCAACATGCTTGACACCCTGCGCACACTAGAGGATACTGAGGTTCCCCCGGGAGGTTCAGGGGTGGACCCGGGGGAGGCATAGTCGTGAACCAGCCTCAAAGACAATCGACAGCCCTCGACCAAACCCGACAGCATCTCAGGCGAAGCATGCCCCGCGACGGCCTTTTGTTTTTCAGGAGGATGTCTTTATGAGAGGCTACCCGAAGGTGGAACGATTGCGCGACGGAACAACCGTTCTATTACGCCCCATGGCCGACGGGGACCAGGTCCGCGTGAAAGCCTTCTACAAGGGATTGCCCGAAGAGGACCGCCTCTTCCTGCGTGACGACGTGACCCGCGACGAGGTGGTGGACCGCTGGTTCGCTGAGCTCAACTACGAGCGAGTGTTGCCAATCCTCGCCCTGACCGAGGGTGATTTGGAGGTCATCGCCTGCGCCACCCTCCACCGGTACCCCCAAGGATGGCAGCGCCACGTGGGCGAGATCCGCATTGTCGTGGCCCCTCCCTTCCAGCGCCGTGGCCTGGGAAGTCTCATGGCGCGCATTATCATTGCCGAAGCCCTCAAAGCCGGACTGGACAAATTGGTGGCCGCGATGATGACCGATCAGACGCGTGCCCGGAAGGCGTTTAGCCAGCTCGGCTTCATTCCCGAGGCGACCCTTAAGGACCAGGTCAGGGACCTCAGGGGGCGGACCCACGATCTGCTCATCATGACGCGGGACGTCAAGGCGCTCTGGGATGAGCTGGAGCGGGTCGACACGGCTCATAGCCGTCCCATGGAGCACTAACAGGGCCTCAAGATCCTGGTCCATCTCCAGTACAACCGTTGACGGGCCATGCAGTTAGAGCGTGGGGACGACACCGACTCGACTACCCAAGGCAATATACGGGGATTCAGGAGTAGCCGAATCTCGATCTGACCTACTTCACCTCCACGGGTTGTTCCAGAAATTCCAGTCCGCTCCGGAAAATCAAGACCTGCTCCCCATCGGGCAGTACGTCTGACCGGTGGATTTCCGACCGAACCACGCGGGACCGCGCCCTCATGTCACGCCCTGCCAGCGTGAGGATTAGGTCGACGATCGTGCCTGGTCGGACGACTTCGGCGTGCTCAATCATTGCCCCTCCGAGGCTGATATCCACGAGTACCACGTCATAGACGGCATTGACCTGCCCCTTGGTTCCGCTTTCCAAGAGAACCCGGGGATATCGCCGCCTCTCTGGCCGTTTTTCTTCCATCAGAGATCCTCTTCGTGTACCTCAGTCCGGGGGCTCCCCCTCCTGGGGGTATCGGTCCCGCTGTGTCCTCCTTCACGTCGAACCACGTGGTATCGTGGCGGGGAGTAGCCAGAGGTAGCAAAGGGTGTGCCAGATAATGCCCACCATTGACGGAAGGCCCGACGTTTTCACCTCCTGTATCAGAGTCGGCAGTTGATGCATCGAGGTGTGGCCTCTCCTTGAGGTGCCCGCAGTTTGGGCTTGACAGGGGGCAGGTCCGTTAGTTACTTACTGATCGCGGTCAGGAAATTTGTTGATCTTCGTCGGATGTTCGATCACTCTATGTCGATGCTTTACGTTGTCATGGAGGCGATCGACGGACAGGGAAAACGGTCAGCTCCGCGTAAATGGTAGCACCGTGGAACCGGGATAGGCTTAGGACTTTGTAGCCCACGTTCGGCACCACAGACGGCGCGGCAGACCAGACGCCTTCTCGGGTGGAGTTCGGCTCCGGGAGGCGTCTTGCTTTTTCGAAGGGTCCACGAGATTGATGAGAAACGGGAGGGTCTCTCATGCCCAACGCCGCTTTCCAAAACCTCTACGATTGTATTGTCTTAGGAGCGGGCATCGCGGGTGTGGCCGCCGCTCGGGACCTGCAGCAGAGTGGCTGTCGCGTCCTGCTGCTTGAGGGGTCAGATCGGATCGGCGGGCGGATGTATACCAAACGGACAGTTATTCAGAAGGATGGAAAATTCATTCCGTTAGAGGCTGGCGCGGAGTACATCCATGTGAAGCGGCAGGACAGATACAAAGAATTTTGGGATGAAATTGATCGGCTCGGATTTTCCCCCTCAGAGTTTTCCAAGAGCGGCTCTTTGCTGCCGCCGATGGCACCGCGAAATCGGGTATTCTTTAAGTCGTATGACCGAACCGTACCCGTGTTGTTGTCACTCTCCGATGGAAATGTTCTTCGCATGGTCGATTTTCTTTTGGGCCTTCAGAAATTCGACGTAACCCAAAAGGAAGACGTGTCTGCGAAGGGATACATTGATAAAAAGAAAGAGAAATTCAAGAAACGTGGACAAGCGATGGCGGCGTACACGCTCTCCGCGCATACCCCGGGCCTCCTGGAGAAAATCAGTATTGGCGGTATGAGTGCGGACGGGATCCCCGATCAATTTCTCGAGCCCTCGGAGTTACGCCTCGAACTGAAAGAGGGCTCGGAGCAAAAAATCTGTGGGTACGACACACTGCCGGCAAAGATCACGCAACAGTTCCTGGGTCTGGGCGGCACGTTGAAGAAAAGCGATGCCGGTCAGACCAATATGAAGGTCATCAAGGTTGAAAGATCAGGAGACGGGATCATCACGATAAAGACCAAGGGAGGCGAGACGTTTTCGGGCCGCTCCGTGATCTGCACCTTTTCGGTCGGGATGCTTGATCCGCAAGACGGCGAGGGGGATGCCATCTTTGGGCAATTACTGACAAAGGATAAAAGGACCGCACTTGAAGTGGTGAAGATGGGAGCAATTACAAAGTTCAGCCTGGAGTTCCGGAAACGCAAGTGGAAACACCACGGTCCCTGGTCCGGACAGATGACCGTGCTCAGCTATCCCGAGGGGGAGGCGCGGACCTTCTTTTCGGCGTATCCAGAGCAGGGGAATGGCCCTCACGTGCTCACGGCGTTGCTCATGAGCCAGGATCACGAGAAAATTAAGGATAAGAATGACCCCGATGCCATTCAACACCTCCTCGATGTCCTCCACGAAATTTATGAACCCAAGGGCAAACGGTGGACGCCCGCACGAGTGCTTGCCGGGACACGAGACCAACAGGGGAAATTTCATCCCAATTATTCTCGTCAAGATTGGTCGAAGGATGAGTTTGCAAAGGGAGGCAATTCTTACTTGATGTTTGTCCCGAAGGGGAAAAGAAAGATGCATATCACGAAAGTCCGCGAGGCGCTGAAGGATCCCCGCGAAACACTTCCGCTGTTTTGGGCAGGCGAGGCGACAGCACCCGTATACGATCCGGACTACCAACCCTTGTCAGTGCACGGCGCCTTTATCAGCGGTGTCAGAGTTGCTCGGGATGTGCACCACTATTTAAAAGTCTCTACCGAGGATGCGGAGCGTTTCAAGCAGTACTATAAGAAGACGTATCTCGATAAAAAGAGAAAGAAAAAGAAGAAGCCGGCGCCAGTAGTCTGGTCTGTCGACGCCCAGGACAACAATGGATGAATGATCGTAGCTAAACCTGAGGCGGGGTTCCCTGCTTGACCCAGCGGGTTCTCGCAATGGAGCATTTGGTGAGGAATAGGAAACGCATGGAGCGCAGGAAAAGCCACTTCGGAAACAACGACGAGTGCAGGAACGACTGATGGGTCGCCTCCGCGTCATTCCGGGTGCCGTCCAGCCGCACTCGATTCGGGCGCTCGTGCTGGCTACGGGGCAAGGAACACCCCAGGTCGTTGTGCGGGGGGCCGAGGGCGGTCCCGGCATCCCGGCGACCGTGGTCCCGCTCCCGGTGTCCCAAGCCATGCAGACGGAGCTCGATCGGGACGGGGTTCGGCTGTTTTCCGCGAACGCCAGAGGCTTGCAATCCGGAAACGAGTACGAGCTGCAAGCCGCCCACCTTGGAGCCAGCAGCCGCGTCCGGTTCCGGGCGCTGGCCCAGGAGCCTCCGGAAGACGGCCTGAAGGTTGTCGTGGCGAGCTGCTATTACGACTTCTTTCACCGGGACGCGGACTATCTGGAGACGCTGAAGTCGTCGTATTGCAAGGGCACCGCGTTCAAGCTGCTCATCGGGGACAACCTCTACGTGGATGTCGCTCCGGACCAGCGATACATTCAAGGGGGCTACCGCGAGACCGTAGCGCTTTACCTGCGATACTTCTGGCACAGCGGCTATGCCGATGTGCTGGCGCACTCGCCGAACTTCACCACGTGGGACGATCACGAGTTTTGGAACGACTATCCGGAGCGTCAATGCCACCTCGCCCGCACCAGCGGCAAGGACCGGAAGGAGTACGTGCGCGCGGGCCAGGAGTGCCTCAAATATTTTCAGGCGGTGCTGAACAAGGACCTGCCCGATGGTAGCAACCTGTCCTATCGGATCGAAGATACCCCGATCGTGACCTTCTTCGTCGCAGACATGCGGAGCGCACGAACGCGGGTCAAGGACTCTCCGCGGTCCATGATGCCGGAAGAGGCGCTGGCGGACCTAGAGGAGTGGGCTCATTCTCTGACCCGGCCAGGGGTGCTCGTGGTTGGCCAACCCCTCTGGATTGAGGAGGGGAGCTCCAGCGACCACAAACCCCCGGACTTTGTTCTGCAGTACGAGCGGATCTGGAGGGCAATTGCCGGGGCGCCAAAGGATATCCTCATTGTTTCCGGGGATGTCCACCACAGCCGCATACTCGAGATCGGCCTTGGTAACAACCGGAACGTATACGAGTTCGTCACCTCACCCGCCTGCCACGTGCCAAAGGAGCTCACCATTGTGCTGGGGAGCTATAGCAGCCAGGGTCGTGATAAGCTTAAGGTGCCAGAATCAGTCCCGGTAGGAAACGCGCAGGGCCCCGCTCTCAAGCCGCGCCTGCTGCGCTACCTCTTTGGGACGAGCGTGCCAAACACCATTGGTGTGTTGAAGTTCCGGGCCAACCCGAATGGCAAGGTCTCTGTGGGATGCTCGTTTCTGGATTGTCTGAAAAGGAGGCCGGCAAAGGCTGAGCCCCTGAAGATCAATTCGCGCAAGGTGGATCCCGCGTATCGGACGTGCCATGGTGAGGAGTTGTTCCGTCTGGGCTAAGAAAGGCTGCAGGTTGGAGGAGGGGGCATGAGATTTTCTACCGCAGAACGGTTCAGGATCAGGGAGATCAAGAAAAAGGATGTGACCGCAGAGGAGTTCTTTGGCCAGATTACAAAGATGACCTCAGCGGAGGATCGTCGGGGCGGGGTCCTGCTGGTCGGCGGTGTCAGTTCCCGGGATCTCGCGGTGCGGTATGCGCAGGCAGGACTGCGGATGGACAATCTACCGAGTTACTGGTCCCACGCGGCCCTGATCCTCGATTGGAAGGAGGGAGCGAGATTGGAAAACGTCATCGGCGCGGAGGCCTCCCTCGATCCCTTCGAGCCCGACAAGCAGGTGCCCGAGCGAAACGGGGTGACGCTCTTCCGGCTGGCGCGGTACGCTGACCGAGAGCGCTATCCCAACCTCGCTTTTGGCACGATCTGTGATGCCGAAAGTCGTGAGCTCAAAGATGAGATTCAAAAGGCCGCGCTGAGCCCCAACCGGGATCGCCTCCGATACCGCTTTTGGGAATGGCTGGGGGTCTGGGCAAGCTACACCGTTGCCCCGACCACTTCGGAGAACCCCGTTGCGAATGAGATTCCGTTGCCCGCGGCCGCGTTTTGTGAGTACGCATACGAGGTCGCCGGCCTCGACCTCACCCCGGGTGCGACGGCTCCCAATGCCTGCCCGGAGCTACTCTGGAATACACTGCTTTACTGGCATCACCGCGTCGGCACCCAGGTGGGCAGAATTGAAGCCTGGAGCGTGGTCCGGCGTGATGAGGCACCTACCCGCACGCCGCTCTCCATCACCTTGGAGGCGGACTTGCGGGAGGCCAGTAAGAGTTTACCGGCTATCCAAAGGAAGAAGCCGAAGTAGCGACGGGGGACGGCATCCCGTAAACGGGAGCCAGGCATTGGCTGATTCGGAAGCATACCGCTCATTCAGTCGCGAAAGAGAGGAGACAGAGAGGCAATGAGTCCCTATCGGGAATTTCGGGAAATCCAAAGGGGTGCGGCGTCCCTGAAACGAGAGGCGGCGAGTGCGACAGCGGAGGGAAGAAAACTCCTCATGGCGTCCGCCCAGGAGTTGGAGAAACTGGCCCGTGTGATGCAGCGTCGTCCCGGGACCTCTGGCAAGACCCTCGACATGGCCTTCGCTCGTGCCCATCATGCCCTGGCCCGGCACTACCACCAGAAAGCCATGGAATCCTGGGTCAGGAATGAGATCCAAAAAGCTGGCCAGGAGCTCAAGGCGGTGGCCAATCATCTGGAGCAAGGCTTGGTGTGGGTCGGACAGACGGCTGAACCCGGTCGTACGGCCACCATTAAAACCACGCATCTTCTTGCCGATGAATTGATCAAAGGAATCGGCTGGGCACCCGCAGAAGTCGGAACCCGTTTCAAAGCGGCTGGTAAGGAGATCGCGAACCTCGGCAAGAAGATCAGGCCTGCGAAGAAAACGTAGGACTGAGGGGAGCGCCACTCGATCTCGTCCCCGTCTTTGACGCCTCTTGACACCCCGGGCCCGCTGGGGGATACTGAGACCCCTACCAGGAGGGTCAGGGATGGAACCGGGGTGGCCTTGCCTCCACGTTCGCTTACAGAGCCAGCGACGGCGCAAGAAGCATTGAGACGCCTTCCGAGACAGCGTACGGCCCGGAGGGCGTTTTACTTTTAGTCCAGGATTCTCTTTCTTATATCATGCACGCGATCAAATACTGCGTGGGGTAGTACGCACGCAGAAGGAGATTGCACCATGATCTGTCAAAAATGTGACGGAACCGGTCTGGTCCGTGTCACAAATTTTTCGAGCGCGAAAAGGCGTCGGAAGAACAGAAGACATATCTTGAGTGACAATGAATGTGGAGCATGTCGTGGGTCAGGAACGGTGATACGGACTGAGCCGCACGCCGCTGGGTCTTCCAGGACCGGTCCCGACGACGATCCGTTTGTGGAACGTCAGATGCTTCTCGATGAGCTTGAGGATTCCTATCTGGTCCACGACTTGAAGTCGACCCTCACAGAAAAGCTCCTTCAGATTGACCTGACGTCATCGGATGCAGAGCAACAAGTCAGAGAGCTTGGGATCATCCTGGAAGACGCAGGCGAAGAATACCTGGCACGGTTATTCCTTTCGTTCGAGTGTCTCGTCTTCCGGAGGCAGGCGAATAAGTTTCGGAAAAAAGTGTTTCGGGGAAAATGTCACTGACAGTGCAGGGTGGGGACGGTCAGGACAAAAGACTGGTTGCCTTGTGAGGAACGCAAGTTGAGACCGAAAGACAAGACAAAAGACCAGCTCATAAAAGAATTGGCCGCGATGCAACAACGCTTCGCTCAATTGGAAGCGTTGGAAGCCGAGCGCCGGCAGGCGAAGGAGGAGGCCGAGAAAAGCCACACCTATGCTCGGAACCTCATTGAGAGTTCCCTGGATATGATCATCGCCGTCGACCCAGATCGCCGAATCATGGAATTCAACCGGGCGGCCCAGGATACGTTTGGCTATAGCAGAGAAGAGGTCCTGGGCCAGCACGTTGATATGCTGTATGCCAACCCCACGGACGGGCTGTCGGCACATGACACAGCCCGGAGGACAGGGGGGTTCACCGGCGAAATCCTAAACAGGAAGAAAAGTGGTGACACGTTCCCCGCCTTCCTTGCCGCGTCGGTGCTGCGAGATCCGAACGGCCAATTCGTGGGCGTCATGGGTATCTCGAGAGATATCACCGAGCCCAAGCGGGTGGAGCAGGCGCTGGAACGACAGACGCATATCGATCGCCAACGAATGCAGATGCTCGAAGAGGCCTCTCGGACCACGTCCGACCTGCTCGCCACCATGTCCCATGAACTGCGAACCCGCCTGAACGCCATCATCGGCTTTTGCGAGCTCGTGAAGGATGGGCGCTTTGGCCCTCTCAACGAGAAGCAGCAACGGTATGTGGGCCACGTCCTGGTAAGCGCGCGGTACCTGCTCACCGTCATCAACGACATCCTGGATCTCGGCAAGGTCGAGCCGGGCAGGACGGAGCCACAACCGGAGCCCCTGTTTCTACTCGAAGAGTTAAGGGCGGACCTCGATAGCCTCCGCGCCGAGGCTGAGACGGAGGGCCTCGAGCATCAGCTCACCCTGCCCCTCCCGCGGGCACCCTCAGGTGCGTAGAATCACCTTACCCCCATCATACCCATCGCTTCGCGTTTGCGTGTACGGACTGTTCGACCGAGGATCATATCGATAACTGACCAACCTCATTCACCATCCAGAGAGCTTGTTATACCTTTCACATAAAAGCTCACAAACCCCATGGCGACCGCTCGTGTTGCCGGGTGGGTGAACGATGTATGTGGGGAGCGGAAGGCTCCTCCCAGGCGGTGCCGGAATGGAGCCGGGGTAACCATAAGCCCCGCCTTTCCCTCACGTAGTATTGGTGGGTCACCACGCATACAGACGCCTTCGTGGGACTTGTTCGGCCTGGGAGGGCTTTTTCATTGACAGAGAAGAGGAGGCCATGGCAGCCAAGGTATCGGATTTAATTGCCGGGGAATACTCTCAGGAAAGTACCAACGGTCGATTCAGACCTGTCCCTGCGAAAACTGCAAGCAACAGAGAACAATCCGTTTCACAGCATGGGTCAATGAGATCCCCTATCAACTTTCCCCCTTGGAAGTCGCATTGCTCGAAAAGACTGGCAATCCTCTCCCATGGAGTGAAGCCCAGAGCACGCTAGACCTCCCGGCGACTATCGTTGATCAAGTCGTGCATCGCGCAAACACGAGTGCTGACGATTGCATTCAATTTCTCCGGTCACAAGGTTTTTAGATACTTGCAAGTCTTGGTCAGCGCTTCCCACGCGGCGTCAGGTTTCGGTCCTGGGGACACGCCGGCGGATCTCCACCTCGTCCTCCACACGCCGGACGCCGGGGATATTTTCGACGAGAACGCGTAGAGCCCGGCGGACCTCCGCGCGGTCGACGAAGCCCGTCAGACTCACCACCCCTCCGGCGACCGCGACTTGGACCGTAGGGAACTCGAGCCACTTTGTGCGCCTGAGTTCCTGGGAGACTCGTCGCTCGATCTCCGGGTCGGAGAGCGCCTCAGCCGGGGCGGCCACGGGACGCATGGCGAGCGCCCGAACCAGGTCCCGGCGGCTGACGATTCCAACCAGGCGACCCTCTCGAACGACCGGCACTCGTTTGATCCGGTGCTCCTCGAGGATCTGAGCGACCTCCTCGACCGGGGTCTCTTCCGCGACGGTCACCGCCGGTTGATTCATCACGTCTTCGACGCGCCTTCCGTGGATCCGGGCAAACTCGGTCGCCATCTCCACGCGATCTGCCAGGAAGGCCAGCCACCATTTCTGGCGGCGCGGACTTTGAAGCCGACGGAGCAGGTCGGCTTCACTCACCACGCCGAGGACTTCGCCGCCGGCCCCCACGACCGGGACAGCGCTCACCCCCTTGTCCAGGAGGAGCCGCGTGAGGGCCTCGACCGACATTGTCGGCGTCGCCGTGACCACCTCGCTCGTCATCACGTCTCTTGCCAGCATGGCGCCCCTCCTACCCGTGTCCTGGGGGTATAAGCCCTCGCGTCTCCCTCCAGCTATGTCCAAGGGGGGTTTCGAGAATCGAGTGTTCTCAACAATAGGATGAGGGGGGACTGGTGTCAAGGACAACAGTGATCGCGTTTCGGACCGGGCGCGGGTCCGGCCTACGGTTTGCCAGTTCCCGGTCAGCCTCGGGGACGCTTGACACCCCTGGGCAATTTGGGGATACTCAAAACCTCATTGGCTTCTCATCATCGGAGTCTCCGACTCTCCTGCAGGGGAGGGGGGATGAGTTCAAGTCCGAAACGGGTCCACGAGCGAGCGCCGGTCCATTTCGCTGTCGAGTACACCCACGCGGGAAAGACAGGTCACGGGATCGGTCTCAACCTGAGCCAGGAGGGGATGTTCATTGCGACCGAACGACCGCCTCCGCCGGAGGCAGAGATCTTGCTCTCCTTCACACCGCCGGGGGTCTCCCAGCCTATCTCAATCCGAGGGCGGGTAGCGTGGGTGTGCACGGAGGCAGCATCGTCGAGTGAAATCACTGGGATGGGTGTACAATTTGTCGTCTACACGCTCACTCCACCTGAGATGACAAGGTAGCCCACGGCTTTCAGAATTGGCGCACCACGGACTCAGACGCTCTCTCGGGGGAGTCATGGCCTGAAGGGCGTTCTTGATTTCAGTCCATCACGTCTCCTGAAACCTCCAAATCGCATGGGCCTTGCCGCCCCGTACAGTTCGACTCCTCCTTCCGGCAGCATACCTTCACGCCGTTAGCCTGCCGACTTGAATTCCGAGAGCCACTCCCATGCATCGCCAGTTCCGGAGTTGTCCGCCTGAAAAATGAGATCCGACCGCCGTTAGTGTGATGCGTTGCCTGTCGGAACTCTTCAAATCTATTGACAAAACCGCTCTTTGGTCGTATCAGTAACGTAGTGGGATAGCGAGTTTCTCCGCTCTCTGGAGATTCATCCGTGACGGATCTGTCCGCCCTCCGAGCACGCCTCCGCCAGCGGCTTGCCAGCGATAAGATTCTCCTCGCTCCAGGCGTATTTGATGGCCTTTCCGCCCGCCTCACGGAAGAGGCGGNNGGAGGTGCTATCGCCCGCAGCGCGGGGTTCCCCGACCTCGGACTCCTAACCCTGACGGAAATGCTCGACAGGATCACGCAGATCACCCAGGCGGTGAACGTGCCGGTGATCGCTGATGCGGATACGGGCTACGGCAATGCGCTAAGCGTTCAACGAACGGTGAGGCTTTACGAGCATGCGGGCGTGGCTGCCCTTCATATTGAGGACCAGGTTTCACCGAAACGCTGCGGCCACTATGAGGGGCAGGCGCTGGTCCCGGTTGACGAGATGGTGGGGAAGGTGCGCGCGGCGCTCGAGGCGCGACATGACTCCAACGTACTGATTATCGCCCGCACGGATGCCCGTTCTGTGGTCGGCCTGGACGAGGCGCTCAAGCGGGCACGTGAGTATGCCGCCGCCGGCGCTGACCTCCTCTTCGTTGAAGCTCCACGGTCAGTGGAGGAGCTTAAGGCCATCGCCGAGGTGGTCCCAGTTCCCCTGGTCTACAACATGACCTACAGCGGCAAGAGCCCGGTTCTTACGCCCGCCGAGCTGGCCGCCCTCGGCTACCGCCTTATGATCTACCCGGCGGACTTACAGCTGGGTGCCATTCGCGGCATGCAACGGGTGCTGGTTGCTCTGAACGAGAAAGGCATGACGGAGAGTGACGATCGGGTGTCGTTCCAGGATCGAGAGGCAGTCGTGCGACTAGCCGAGTATCTGGCTCGGGCCACACGCTACGCCGGAGGCAGCGAGGCGTCATAACCTGAGACAGCTGAGTTCTTCATCTCGTCCATTTTCGATATCCGGGCTGACAGGAGGTATAGCTTGCACCGGCGCTCTGACGTCGTGGTGATCGGCGCTGGCAACGCCGCGCTAACAGCCGCGATCGCTGCGCGGGAGGCGGGTGCATCGGTGCTGGTTTTGGAGAAGGCCCCCTATGCCCTGCGTGGTGGGAACACCCGCTTTTCCGGCGGCGTATTCCGCCTTGCGTATGCCAGCGTGGATGAAGTGATGGACCTGCTACCGACACCAGCCGCGGAGCAGGTGGAGACCGAGCCGTATCCGCCCGAGCGGTACTACGACGACATCATGCGCGTCAGCGGGGGGCTTGCCGATCCATTGCTCACGCGGGTCCTGGTGGAACGATCCCAGGAGACGGTGCGCTGGATGCGGGGCCGAGGTGTGGAGTGGCAACTGAGCGAGATCTTTGGCATCCAAGACGGCAATCGGCGACGCTTTCCGCCTGGTCTTATCATGCAAGCGCGTCATGCAGGGCTCGGCCTCAGCGATGCCCTCTTCCGTGTGGCCGAGATGTGTGGTATCGAGATCGCCTATGAAACTGGAGCAGTCCGCTTGCGAGTCGACAGGGATGGCCGCGTGGTTGGAGTGGCCACGCGGGGACCCGCGGGACAGCACGATGTGGATGCCAACGCCGTTGTCCTCGGCTGCGGCGGATTCGAGGCAAATCCTGAGATGCGAGCCCGCTATCTCGGCGAGGGCTGGGATACGGTCGCCGTCCGTGGTACGCGGTACAATACCGGTGAGATGATTACGGCCGCCCTCGAAGCAGGTGCCCAACCCCACGGGCACTGGAGCGGCTGCCATGCGACGCCGGTGGATGCTACCGCACCGCGGGTAGGCGATTTGCGACTTACCGACAAGACGAACCGCCTTTCGTACCCGTACGGCATCATGGTCAACGTCCACGGTCGTCGCTTTGTAGATGAAGGCGAGGACCTCTCACAGTATACGTACGCCAAGATCGGTCGCGCGATTCTCGGTCAGCCTCAGAATCGTGCCTGGCAGATCTTCGACCAGCAGACGACCTATCTGCTGGAAGAGCGGTATGCCACCGGGCGAGCGGTGCAGGCTGGCACCATCGAGGCGTTGGCGGACCAGATCGGCGTCCCGGTCACCTCACTGGTAGAGACCGCCTGCGCGTTTAACGCCGCGGTCCGTCCGGGGGGATTTGATCCTGCAGTCCGCGACGGCAAGACCACCCACGGGTTGGATCCACCTAAGTCAAATTGGGCGGTTCCGTTGGAACGTCCTCCCTTCGTGGCGTATGGCGTCACCTGCGGCATCACCTTCACCTATGGGGGCATCCGCGTCGATGAGCAGGCCCGCGTGGTGGGAACCGAGGACCGCATCATCCCCGGGCTCTACGCAACAGGAGAGATCACCGGAGGGTTCTTCTACTTCAACTATCCTGCGGGGGCAGGGCTGATGCGTGGTGCCGTCTTTGGTGTGATTGCTGGGCGGGAGGCGGCACACCGTCCGGCAGGAGCTTAGATGGAGGGGGAGAGTCGCATGAGTATGCAACGTCGTATTCGGGCGGTGGTCATGCGCGGCGGGACGAGCAGGGCAGTGTTTTTTCATCGGGCTGACCTGCCTGAGGACCCAGAACTCCGGGACCAGGTGATCTTGAAGATCTTCGGCGGCGGCGATCCCTACGGCCGACAGATCGATGGACTCGGAGGGGCCATCTCTACCACCAGTAAGACGGCGATCATCGGTCCATCCTCAGTTCCGGGAGCCGACATCGACTACACCTTTGGCCAAGTCAGCGTGACCACGCCGCTGATTGATTACGGTGGCAACTGTGGCAACATCTCATCGGCGGTCGGACCGTTCGGCATCGAGGAGGGGTTGGTGCGGTCCAGGGATCCGATCACCATCGTGCGCATCTGGCAGACGAATACCCGCAAACACATCATCGCCCACGTGCCCACGGCGGACGGCCTTCCACAGGTAGACGGGGACTATGAGATTGACGGTGTCCCAGGGACCGGCGCAAGGATCATGCTCGAGTTCCTGGATCCCGGAGGTGCTATGACGGAGCGGCTGCTGCCGACCGGACATCCGACTGACGTGCTGGATGTGCCGGGCGTGGGCACGCTCACGGTCTCCTTGGTGGACGCCGCCAATCCGCTGGTCTTCGTACGACCCGCCGATCTGGGGCTTTCTGGCTTGGAGATGCCAGAACGGGTGGACGCCGATGCTGCGCTGCTGTCGCGTATCGAGGCGGTGCGCTCGCACGCAGCCGTCCGCATGGGCCTCGCGGAGAGTACCGCGGAGGCGACGGCGAAGAGTCCCGGGATTCCCAAGATTGCATTTACCGCACCACCGACGTCCTACCTGTCGAGTCGTGGAGTCCAGGTAGGGGCCGATCGCATTGACCTCGTCGGCCGTATCATGTCCATGGGCCGCCTGCACCGCGCCTATGCCCTCACCGGTGCAATCTGTACTGCCGTCGCGGCGGTGGTCGAAGGCACGGTGGTGCATGCCGTGGCGGCTCAAGGGCCGGGAAGAGAGCGCACCGTCCGGATCGGCCACCCCGCTGGCATCATCGAGGTGGGAGTCGCCATCTTCCGACAGGATGGGGACTGGATCGTGGAGAAGGTGGTGACCTATCGAACGGCCCGACGCTTGATGGAAGGTGCGGCGCTGGTTCCGGCGTCGGTGTGGGCTCTCGCGGCTGTTGCTCCAAGGGGGTGACCATCGATTCCTGTGTGAAGAAATCGGAGAAGGCATCAGGTCGCGGTTCAGCGCCGCGCTGAGAGCAGGCGCGGACAGCCTGGCTATGTCCGAGGGATATCGTTGTGGGCTGGGCGCTTGTGGTTTAATCAACCGGTCATACGGAAGGAGGGTAGAAATGAACTGGTTCTGGAGAGTCTTCGTTGCGGTATTCGTGCTGAGTCTTGGGCTCGGCGGTCTGCCCTCGAATGTCGATGCCGGGAAATACCCGGAGAAGACGATCACGTATGTGGTCCCCTTTGGCGCAGGGGGAGGGACTGACCGCTGGGCGCGTATCCTCTCGTCCGCCGCCATCGACCATTTCGGCCAGGCATGGCACGTGGTGAATTTGCCCGGGGCCTCAGCCGTGGTGGGCTGGAAGCATGTCCTGGGGCAGCCGGCCGATGGCTACACCATCCTCCAAGGAAGCTCCACGCCTATGCTGGCGCTGATCATGGAGGAGAAGCCTGCCCTGAATCCTGACGAGATCAAGATCGTCGCCTTCGTCTCTTCCTTCCGCTCGGTCCTGCTGAGCCAGCCTGGCAAGCCCTGGTCCACGTGGGAGGGGCTCAAGGCGTACGCCAAGAAGAACCCTGGCAAGCTCACCGTAGGGGGCACGCTTTCCCTCAGCATGGGACAGGCCTTCGTGTTCCAGCAGGCGGGCATCAAGGCGACGTACGTCCCGTATCCTAGCACGAGCAAGGCGGTGGCCGACTTCATCGGGGGACACATCGACACGGCGGCAGTCACCACCTCCACCGCTATTCCCCTGATCCCGAAAAGGGCGATACCCGTTATCAACACCAGCGAGATCCCCATCAAGCACAAGGCCTTCAAGGGGGTCCCGTCGGCCACGGACCTCGGGTATGAAGGCATGAGCTTCCCTCGTTGGGTTGGCGTCCATCCGAACACCCCCGACGAGATCGCCGACGTCATCTCGGCGAAGCTCACAAGCCTCGTGAAGGACAAGTCGGTCACAAAGCTGATCGACAAGGTCGGCGAGGAGATTATATTCCTACCCCGCGCTCAGGCGGTGAAAGAGTACGACAAGGTGATCGCGAGGATGAAGAAGGCAGCGCCGCTCCTCAAGTAGGCGCCGCCGGTGTGCCGAGCCCGGGTCGGCTTGACCGGCCCGGGCTCGGAGACCGTTAAGATTGGCGAGACTCGTCGCGGAAGGGATACCGTGCGGGAGTGGTTGAGAACCAACCAGGGTATCGGAACGATACTGACGCTCTTGCTTGGCGCTTTCCTAATCTACCTTCAGCTCTCTCCCTGGGTCCATCGAAAATTGCGCGATGGTTTTACCTTAGGCTTTTTCCCCGTTGTCGGCGTGGTCCTGATGATGTTCTTCTCTGCTGCCTTGATCTTCGGGTCTCGCCGGAAGCAATCCGTAGGCGAGCTCGACTCGATAACCGGGAAGGCGTTGCTATTCTGCTCGGTGCTTGTCCTGGGGTGCTGGGTGTATTTCGAGCTAATGCTCAGAATTGGATTCTTGCTCGTCAGTCCGATTTTTCTTCTGGTCTTCGTATATACGCTCGGAATGGGGTCCTGGAGGAATTCGCTCTTAGCAGGCGTGATCATGACGGTGGTCGTATATGCCGTCTTCAGGCTGCTAGGCATTACGCTTCCTCCCGGGATCTTGCCATCTTAGGTCCGGGCGAAGAGAAAAATGGAAACCCTGTTCCAGCCAGAAGTCCTCCTCGAAGCGGTCTCCCTCGTATTCTCCCTTCGCGTGTTGTATTGGTTAGCGGTGGGGGTAACGATCGGGGTGGGCGTCGGCGCCCTTCCCGGGCTGACGGCCTCCACCGGCGTTGCCCTAATGCTTCCCCTCACCTTTCAGATGGACACGGCTTCGGCTCTGGGTCTCCTGATCGGCCTGTACAAGGGGGCGGTGTACGGGGGCTCGATCTCGGCCATCAGCTTCGCTACCCCAGGAACGCCAGAGGCCGCCGCCACCGTCTATGACGGCTACAAGCTGATGCAGCGGGGCCAGGGCCGGAAGGCAGTCCTGATGGCCCTGTACGCCTCCGTCACCGGCGATACGCTGAGCGATATCATTACTATCATTGTCGCCCCTGCCCTGGCTTTGATCGCGCTCAAATTCGGACCTTCGGAACGGTTCTGGCTCGTGGTGCTCGCCTTTGTCCTCCTCGGAGCCCTCAGCGGCCGTCACCCGGCCAAAGGCATGCTGAGTGCGGCGATGGGCCTTTTCATCGGAACCATCGGCACTGACCCAGTCGGGGCTGTCTCCCGGATGACGTTTGGTCTGTGGTGGTTGACGGACGGGGTTCATCTGATCCCCCTGATGATCGGCATCTTTGCCATGTCCCGAATGCTGGAAGGGACCGTCGAGCTCTTGAAGGAGAGGGGCGTCGCCAGGGCGGTCGAGCGCGGCGTCTTGACGCGGCTCATGAAGCGCGGCGAAAAGCTGAGCTTCCGGGAATACATCCGCGCCTGGAAAGAAATGCTCATCGGCCTCTTTGTGGGATCGTTCGTCGGCATGCTGCCGGGGCTGGGAGCCACTGTGGGGGCCTTTCTTTCTTACAGCGTGGCGAAGCAGGTCTCCCCCAAGAAGGGGATCGGCACGGGGGTCCTCGAAGGCGTCGCGGCAGCCGAAGCGGGCAACAACGCCACGGTGGGACCTACGCTGATCCCCTTACTGGCCTTCGGGATTCCAGGAAGCTCCACTGCAGCCCTCATCGGAGGTGCCCTGATGCTGCAAGGGGCGACCCCCTCGCCGCGCATGTTTGAGCTGTATCCCGTGGTCGTCTACTCCCTGTTTATCATCCTGCTCATCGGTAATGTGTTCAACCTCGGCATCGGCCGCCTCTTCGGAGCACTGTACGCGAGACTGGGCGAGCTTCCGAGGCCCATTTTGATTCCCCTCATCGTGATGATGGCGGTCATCGGAACCTATTCATTTCGCGGAAATCCGTACGACGTCGTCGTCATGCTGGCGTTCGGGGTCCTGGGATTTATCATGCGGTTCCTTGGCATTCCCGACGCCCCGCTCGTGATCACATTCCTGATCGCCCCGATGATGGAGGCCAGCATCCGCAGGGCCCTGCTGATCTCGCGGGGAGACTGGTTCGAGGCATTGTTCAAGAGCCCTCTTGCTGTTGGGCTCTTCATCTCGGCGATCGTGCTGACTACGGTGTGTATCCGCCTGAACATCTCAGAGCGCCTCCGAGCGGTTTCCGAAACTCCGGCAGAGTCTGCATGAGCCTTGGCATGGCGTGCGCAGGTCTCCCCACTCACTTCTGGTTGCGACGTCTTCATTCTTTATCAGGAGTCGTCCCCCTCGGGCTCTTCCTCCTGGAACATCTCCTCTCCAATGCGACCGCTGTCCGTGGGCCGGAGGCTTACGATCGCATGGTGGCTTTTCTCCGCGGCCTGCCCTTGCTCCCGCTCTGGGAGGTGGGACTCATCGCTCTTCCTCTCCTTTTTCATGCGGGACTTGGGATTTATCTGACCACAACGATGAGCATCAGCCTGCGGGCGTTTCCCACCCTCCGCAATTGGTTGTACGTCTGGCAGCGCATCACCGGGGTCATTGCGCTTCTTTTCGTCCTCTACCATGTCTGGGAGTTTCGGATCCGGGACCTCCTGTTTGGCGCGCCCGTAAAGTTCACCGCAGTCGCAGCGAGCCTCGCCCACCCCGTCATCTTTGGACTGTACTTGGTCGGAACCGTCGCCACGGTCTTTCACCTCTGTAACGGAATCGCGACATTCAGCATCGTCTGGGGCCTCACGATCACGGAATCGGCCCAACGCCGCATGGGGATCGCGTGTGCAGTGGGCTTCGTCCTCCTCACCGGGGTTGGGGTCCTGGCGCTCTTTTCCTTTAGATAGGGGGAGCGGATGGCACGAGACATCCTCCTTCAGATCTGCCGGCAGCTCGAGCCCGGAAGCGATGGATGGTGGGAGGAATTCGTGCTCCCCCACCGCGCCGACCTTACGATCACCGCTTGTCTCATGATGATCCAGCGAGATCCGATGACCCGAGAGGGTCGCCGGACCCGTCCGATCGCTTGGGAAGCCTCATGCCTCGAGGAGATATGCGGTGCGTGCAGCATGCTGGTAAATGGTGTCCCCCGTCAGGCCTGCAGCACACTTGTCGACGGCCTCAAGCAGCCGATCCGCCTCGAGCCACTGAAGAAGTTTCCATTGGTCCGGGATCTACTGGTGGACCGGAGTCGCATGTTCGAAGAGCTCAAAACGATCCAGGCCTGGGTCCCAGGCGTCCGTCTCGACGACACCGGTCCCGGTCCCCGGATAGCGCCAGAGCTACAACAGGTACAGTACGCACTGTCGCGGTGCATGACGTGCGGCGTGTGCCTGGAGGCGTGTCCCCAGGTGAATCGGCGGTCGGCCTTCATCGGGCCGGCCGCCATCGGCCAGGCTTGGCGGTTTAACCTGCACGCGCTGGGTGCGGAAGCGGCCGAGGCGAGGCTACGAACGCTCACGGGGTCTGGGGGAATCGACGACTGTGGCAGCGCCCAGACCTGCGTGGAGGCCTGCCCCATGAAACTGCCCCTGACCGATTCCATCGCAGCGCTCAATAGAGACCTGACCCGGCTTGCTCTCCGTGACCTCTGGCGCAAATGGCGAATGATCTGGAGATCTCGGCGAGAAATGACCGGAAGCGAAGGGTAACGATATGTCGCAGCATCGACGGGACCAATGCGTCATCGTTGTTGGGGGAGGCCTCGCCGGTCTCATGGCGACATTGCACCTGGCCGAGGCGGGGATCAGTGTCGATCTGTTTTCCCTGGTTCCTGTTCGCCGCTCCCATTCGGCCTGCGCCCAGGGGGGGATCAACGCGGCCGTAGACACGAAGGGAGAGGGGGACAGTCCTTGGATTCACTTTGTGGAGACAATCTACGGAGGAGATTTTCTCGCAGACCAGCCTCCGGTCCTCAAGATGTGTGAAGCGGGACCCGAGCTGGTCTATCTCCTCGATCGCATGGGGGTACCCTTCAACCGGACGCCAACTGGCGAGCTCGAGGTGACGAAGCGCGGGGGAGGGACGAAATACTCCCGCGGGCTGTTTGCCGGCGCGAGCACGGGACAGCAGATGCTGTATGCCCTTGATGAGCAGGTGCGTCGGCACGAAGCGGAGGGACGAGTGCGGAAGTTCGAGGGGTGGACGCTCTGTTCCCTGCTCCTGGATAGCGCAGGCAGGTGTCGGGGCATTAGCGCGATGCCGCTCGCCGCCAAGATGACCGTGCACGCCTTCCCTGCCTGGGGCGTTTTGCTCGCGACGGGCGGCTGCGGGGGGCTCTATGCCAAGACGACGACGTCGCTCATTTGTAACGGGGCAGCGGCCAGCCTGGCGTACCAGCAGGGCGCGCACTACGGCAACCCCGAATTCATTCAGTTCCACCCCACCGCCATCCCGGGAGAGGACAAGTGCCGCCTGGTCTCCGAGTCGCTCCGCGGCGGAGGGGGGCGGTTATGGACGTACCGTGGCGGCAAGCCCTGGTACTTCCTGGAGGAGTGGTATCCAGCCTTCGGGAACCTGGTTCCTCGCGACATCGCTTCACGAGCGATCTATCGGGTCTGCCGAGAGATGGACCTCGGCATCGATGGAAAGGATCAGGTCTACCTCGATGTCACCCACCTGGACTCGCGGCAGCTCGAGGTCGAATTCGGCGGGGCCATTGAAATATACGAAAAATATACGGGCGAAGATCCACGCACGGTGCCAATGCGGGTTTTCCCGGCGGTACACTATTCCATGGGGGGGTTGTGGGTCGATGCCTCACATCGATCGAATCTAGAGGGATTATATGCTGCCGGCGAGTGTGAACACCTGTACCATGGAGCCAACCGCCTCGGGGCGAACGCCCTCTTGGCGTGTCTGCATGGGGGGAAGGTCGTTGCTCAGAGCGTGGTTGAGGACCTTGATCAAGAGGCCTCCCCGCTCCCCGGCCGCGAAATCGAGGCTGAGGTAGAGCGGCAAGAGGATTGGAATCGTCGCCTCCTCGAGGGGGGTGGCTCTGAAAATCCATTCGAACTCTACTGGACACTCCGCGAGGCCATGAGCCACTATGTCGCCGTCGTCCGGACCAGCCCTGACCTCCAGAAAATGCGCGAGATTCTCACCGAACTCAAGGTGCGCTACACCAACCTCAATCTCGGCGATTCGGGTCGCTGGGCAAACCCAGCTTTGGCCCTAGCCCGCGATCTCGGGCATATGATGGTCCTGGCTGAGACGGTGACTGCCGGAGCACTTGCCCGGGAGGAGAGCCGGGGAGCGCATTACCGACCTGAATTTCCGGAACGTGACGACAGCCGCTGGCTCAAGACTACGGTGGCACAGTGGACGCCGGATGGGCCGCGCCTGTGGTACGTGCCCGTGGACACGTCACTGCTCACGCCACGACCCCGCTCGTATGCCACCGATTTTCTCGAGGAGGTACGACGGTGAGCCTCTCTGATATTATCTGACCCGCAAGAGGGGCATCAGCTCGTCAATATCTTTGACCTGCTCGAGATGCCATAGGCGATCCAGGAGCCTTGAGATCTGCCTCGAAGACAGCCGACCCTTAGCCAATTCCCGAAACTTCGCCTCCACTTCATGATCCGTCAGAGGATTTCGGGGGTGGCCTTTTGGATAGTCCACCTGCCTGATGAGCTCCTGATTTGATCTCGTGCGAATAATGATCCGGCTGGACATGGCGGCCGGATAGCGGTCGGTGAATCCTGGATCCTCGACGACACCGACTTTCTGGAGCAACCCGAGCAAGACGGGATCGGAAAATCTTTTGGGGGTAAACTGAGCCGGGCCGACCTTTCCGTCCATCAGGGCTACGCCCACGCAGTAGGGTAGGCTGTGGTCCGCCGTTTCCCGGGTCTGGGGGTACCACTTCTCTTTTTCTCGGCCAATGATCTCGATCGCGACGTCGTAGCTTCGAACCTCGATGGATTCGATACGGTCGATGAAGTTTTTTCCCTCCCTCGCCTGCAGCTCTTGACGCATCGCCAAGGTGGCTTCGACTGGACCTTGAGCATGATACTCTACCGGGAAATTCTTAATGTAGGTGTCCAGGATCTTGAATGAGCCATCCCGTGCGCCAAATGGTTTGAGCTCAAAGGGGCCGGACACCAATCGCATGAAACCTTTGTCCCCTTCAAAGAGCAAGGCTGGACCCGTCATGCCTTGGCGAGCCAGCATCGCCGCAAAGACCCCATTTCGGGCCGCATTGGCAAAAGCACATGCTTTCCACATGGAAATCTCACCCACTCGTGTTTGGCGAAGAGCAATATTGGCTACACCGGCGAGGCTCACGGCATGAACCGTGGCCTCTCTGGAAAGCCTCATGAGTTTGGCCGCCACGAGGGCGCTCGTAATGGGACCGTAGGTAACGTGGTCCCAACCCCGTGGCCTGAGGGCGGCCGCATCACACAGCCGACAGTGCACCTCGTAGCCGAGCACAATGGCCGTGATCAACCGCTTGCCGTTCGCACCCTCTTCCTCGGCCACGGCGAGGGCGGGAGGGATGTTATCGCTAGGATGGGCGGGCTCTTTTGAGAGATAGGTGTCGTTACAATCTAGGTAGCGGACCATCGTGCCATTGGCAAAGGTAGCAAGCTCGGGGAGACTTTTATGGGTTGTCCCCCAGATCGTGGCTCCGGGGCGAGATTTCACCGACCGGGCCGCCTCTCTTGCGATGGTGCAGGATCGGCCTGAATAAGCCCCAACGGCACAGCCCAGAGTGTCAATCACCCGCCGTTTCACCTCATGGACTACCACATCCGGTAGATCGTCATAGCGGAGGGCGTGGGTATAGTGGCTTAACTGTTCTGCAATGGTGGCCATTGCTTCCCTTTTATCGCAGATGCATCTCTTCGAGCACGCAACCGGCAAGCCGTTTCATTCCGGGCAACCGGGGATCCTCTAAATGTCAGAGAGCCACTCGGCTAAGCTAACAGACCTTGTCGGGTCTCTGCAAGGTCCGCGAGTAACCGTGACATGCCGCCCTGCTAATCGAGCTAGCTCGTAAAGCTTGGGCCGGTCGTTGACGCTGAGAGCCCAATCCGCCTTGCCACAGCCACCCTCACCATCACGCTTATCACGATCGCTATTGTGGCTTGGCCCATGATCTCGGCCATCCGCGAGCGGTGGGCGGCCATCCCTTCGGGTGAGGGAGGATAAGAGTCTCTCTCATCTTGGTGTCTCTCCTCTCCGCAGGGGCGGGGCAGCGGACTGCTGCACCGAGCTAGATCAAGGAGAGGCTGAAACTGAAGGGACGGCCTTGGACTGGAGTGTAACCAGAAGGCTGGCAAGGTGCGTCGCTTCCGTTGGTGCCATCTTCAAGAAGCGGACCCCAATGCCGGCGGGAAATGAATTCGTACTCCTTAAACGGTTGCTCCAGACGACCCGACTCCAGAGCGAAAAGGTGTGCATCAGTCCCGGGGGGGAGACGTGCACAAGGAGATCCTCTCCAGCGGAGAGCAGGTCGGTGGTGGCGATAAACATCCCCCCCTGGCTCATGTTGAGACAGGTCCCGATGCCCGATTTTTCCAGATCGCTGTACTCGACTGGAAACCGGGTGGGAACCCGCAAATAGCGCTGCCTCTGCATTCCATTGAGAATATGCTTGAGGACCGAGGCCTCCAGGTCACGAGTAAAGGCAATGCCATGAGCTGTGACCGTCCCCAGATGGGTGACCAGGACTTTACCCGCCCAGACCACCTGACCCCGGACCTCTGGCCCCTCGCCCAGGCTCACCATCAGCTTGGTGTGGAGGGGAAGACCAGTCGAAAGCAAGAGCATGGCACCGCCGGGACTGACATCGCGGGTTTTGCCCTCTATGCACGTCCGGGGTGCTCCAGGGCTGAATACACTACATCGGGCACGAAGGTAGACTTGGATCCGGGGATGCCGACGGTCCGCATAGCACTCCATCATTTCCCTCCTTCGCCGGTTACCTTCTCGACAAAGACTCTCTCTAACTTCTTTTCAAACCCGTGCAAAACCTCTCCCCAGGTATCCTCCCCGTAGATCTTCTTAAAGAGGTCTGCCTGGACGAGGTGCTGGGGGTCCTTTCCCGCCTCGATGAGATCGTCCTCGCTGGTGACCTCCATGCTCTCGAACCGGAAAAAACCGATGTCCCAGGTCATAAATTCAAGGAGGACCTGCTGGATCTGGTGCTGGATCGCGTGGGAGACCACGTGAGGAGACGTCAGTCCCTTCTCGACCAGGATCCCGCCAAGCCGTTTCCATTCGGGAGAGAGGTACTGCGCTTCGAGGGCAGCTTTCAGGGCGTTTTCAGTCAGGGATTTTTCCCTGATCAAGGTTTTGCCCAGGAGGTCCCGCTGGGAGTCCGAGGCGGCAAAGATGACCTCCCCGTTCCGGAAAAGGATCACCCCCGAATTGCCAAGGCGGGTGAGGGTGAGCTTCCCGGTCTTTTTCAAGAGCGCCAGGATCTGGAGGATGTCGGCAACGGTCAAGCCTTCGAGCCGTCCTGTGAATGCCAAGGTTTCCTCCTCCGTCGGGTACTCCCCCCGGGGGTTGCCGCCCACTGAGCCCGTGCGTCGCGTTGGTTCCTATCGCAGAGGGACGTCACCCGACGCACGCCCACGACGTGCAGTTGCGACATATGTGCCATGACCTCCGCGCGTGAGAGGGAGCCCCTAAGTATTTGATTTCTTGCGCACTGATTCGCCACACAGCCGTTTCTGGAGCAAGGACGGGCCTCGCCGGAGGGGGAAAAGTCTGCCAGGCTGTCCCTCGACCGTCCCCGGTCGTACAGTTTGTCAGACGCGGTATCCTCCTTTTCTTCAGAAAAATCGGGGAGATCCATAGGCGACGTCGGCCCCGTTGTGCGTCCTTGACACCGCTGGTCCAGCGGGGGATACTTAGGGCCCTTTGTTTGTCGAACCCGCCCCAGGAAGGAAGCGAGACGCTCTTGTCCCCCTTTGAAGAACCCAGCTTCAGCCTAACGCTGCCCTCATGAACTTCGGTGTATTGAAACAATGTGAATTGCAAATTTCAAATGATCTGGCCGATTCTGGGCTTACCGTCTTGTCGTCAATAACAGAAAGTAAATAGGTTGAGTTCTTGGCAAGGAAAGCAGAAATGAATCCCGGGCCGGCATAGCACCTCGTGGATCTCGGTCACGACCGTGACAGCGCCCTCCGGGCCCGGCCCGGCCCGGGAGAGTTTTGTTTCCTGAAACGCACGAACGACGGGAATCAGGGACCTTAAAATTTCCCATACATTCAGACGCTCGGTGAATGAGGTATCCCAAGGGAGCTTGGCACTGAAGTTGCTTGCTCCTACTTCCCAGGAAAAACTTTTGGCCGATGACGATCGAACGGTGCAACCCATGGGTGGATCCATCGGCGAGGATGAGGGGAGTTATTCGGAGTGTGAATGTGAAAGGGGCCCTAAAAAAGATTTGTTTCGGATCCAACTGGCGCCACACGCTGGTACGCGCTGTCATCTTGGTTGCCTTGGTCTATGGACTGTGCTCCACTATTTTCCTCCCGATCAGAGTACACGGTGACAGTATGCTCCCCTTGTACAAGACCGGATATCGAGGCTTCATGAACACCCTAGCCTATCGCTGGGCGGACCCACAACGTTTCGACATTGTCGGCATCCGGATGGCCGGCAAGCGGGTGATGTATCTCAAACGCGTCATCGGACTGCCAGGTGAAACGGTGGAGATCCGTGACGGCGTCGTTCACGTTGATGGAGAGGTTCTTCCTGAACCGTATCTTCAATTCAGAGGTCGATGGAACCTGAGAAACCAATCTCTGAGCGGAGAAGAATATTTTGTCGTTGGCGATAATCGTGGAATGCCCATTCACCTCCATACGTTAGGTAAAGTGAAACGTCACAGAATTGTTGGGAGGATGTGGTGATCAAAAATCGCGTTGCGATGACTGCAGGAATCCTCGGAATTCTAGTCGTTGGGTGGCTTGTCTTTTCGTTTCAGAGGAATGAAGTTGATCGCATTGGCGAGCGTCTCAATGAGTTAGCGAACGTGGTATCAACAATGAAACAGCAGACAGATGCGGCCCGACTTTTCCACATAGCCAAATTAAAGGAATTCTTTACAGAAGATGTGACCGTCGAAATTAAGCCCGATATTCGAAAAGTCAGTGGTCGTGACACGCTCCTGAAGACGGCACATATTGTTCTTCAGCAAGAACCGAGCTTGACGGTTGCCTTTCGAGATGTTTCCGTGGCCCACGAAAATGGAACCCAGCACGCGCTGGTGAACACGACAGTTGTTGTCTCCGGGGTTTACAGTCACAAGGCCAAATCAGTGGATGCACAGGAGCTCGAAATGAACTTTGTCAAAGCCAAGGACGAATGGATTATTAAGGCTATCCGACCCGTAAAGGCCATGGAGCTCGAGCGTTAATGGACGCCCTCACGCATACGTGTTCCGGCATCCTCATCGGCCAAGCCTTCGGACCGCCGGGTGTGGTCCGAGAGGGCGTTGCGTGTTTCAAAGGGAAAGAGTGCTATGAGTCCAGTTACCCATTTCCTGATGGGGTGGGTTGTCGCGAACACCACGGAATTCAACCGTAAGGAGCGGGCCGCAGTCACGATAGCAGGAGTCGTCCCCGATATCGATGGTATCGGCATCATCGCCGAGAAGCTTACGCAGACGTGGAATCGCCCGCTCATCTGGTACTCCAAGTACCATCATGTGGTCACGCACAACCTCGGGTTCGCGCTTTTGGTCGCGGGAACAAGTTTCCTCCTGGCCACCCGCCGGTGGAAGACGGCCGCGCTTGCATTTTTGAGCTTTCACCTGCATCTCTTGGGGGACTTGGTGGGTGCTCGAGGGCCGGACGGCTATCAGTGGCCCATTCGGTACCTACTCCCCTTTTCGAACGCAGGGGAATGGACGTGGCAGGGCCAATGGGAGCTCAACGCGTGGCCGAACTTTGTGATCACTATTACTATGTTCACCGTCACCTTCTACCTCGCTTGGAAGCGAGGGTACTCGCCGCTTGAGATGTTCTCGGCCTCGGTGGACCGGGCCTTTGTTGGCGCCCTCCGCGATCGCTTCCGACACCCGCGATTGCATTCCGAGTGATAGAAAGAGTAACATCGTTCGCGGAGAGTCATGGGTTCCATGGGGCAGGGGAGTCATAGCCCTTCTCTGAGCTTCGGCACAATGATTGCACCGTTTGTTTTGGGAGATGCTCAGTTAGCTGGAGTCAGGTCATGATGGCAACAACGACGCGAAGAACAAAGAAATGTGAGCATTGCGGGAAGAGGATAAACGTCAAGATCAGGACGTGTCCCTTCTGCGCAGGGCGAATCAAAGACCGCGCCGTGCAACGGACAGCTGTCTGCCCACGGTGCGACGTTCGACTGAAAATTCATACCACTCCCGAGGATCGCGAGGAATACGACATCTGTCCACGATGTGGCGGCATGTGGCTCGACAGGGCCGAATTTCACCGGGCGACCCGCAAGAAAAATGTGTACCGTTCTCACGAGAAAAGGAGGGAGTATTACAGGGGCGCCTTACGGGATCCGGTGAAATATATTCCATGCGTCCGATGCGGACAGCGGATGAATCGAAAGAACTTTGGGCGCATATCCGGAGTCATCATTGATGAGTGCAGGTCGCATGGGGTCTGGCTCGATCCAGGCGAACTGGAAAAGATCAGACATTTCATTGCGGATGGAGGTCTCGAACGATCCCGGGATCGTGAAATCGCAGAGGTCCGGACTGAGCTCAAGGAGCTTGCAACAAAGGTCGACAAGGTTGCTTTTACCCATAAACTTATTCATTTCTGGAATCCCAAACGGTGGCTCTTCACTGGTTTCCGATGATAGTTACCGGTAGGGGACCTCTTTTATTTGGCGTGGGTCAATATATTATTGTAGGCAAAGACGGCGCTCGTCGAAGATTTCCAGGAGGTCTCGGGTAGGGGTGTCGAACTGGGAGTTTCTCAGGTCACTTGAAGGGGGATAGCACGATGAAAGGTAGCCTCCTGGTGTTGATAGTGATTCTCCTCGCCGCCTGCGCCGGGCCGGTCCATTCGACCGGCTCAGTAACGGTGGGAACCCATGGCGGCTCGGTTTCCGGTGCGGTGCGGGGGCCCGGTGGCTCAGGCACGGTTACCGTGCCGGTTCCGGCGAAGTAGGCGTCTCCCTCCCC